>ERZ827168.209-NODE-209-length-101821-cov-25.201364_pt1 | contig 101821 bp, 98 predicted proteins | sample MGYA00519868_ERZ827168 | MGnify/ENA primary metagenome ERZ827168 (study PRJEB31778, sample SAMEA3449271) | human gut metagenome | biome: human gut; feature: human-associated habitat; material: faeces | place: United Kingdom | collected 2010/2012 ... | reverse complement strand
AGCAGCCCCTCGTGTAGGTCTTGGGAACCTTTGCATGGATGCTGTCCTGCGCCCAGTTGAGCCCTGCTCAATAAGAGCAGGACATAACTGGGACTGACAACTTTTATACCGTGTTAAACATCCTCCTAAGAGGTTTCCAAGTTTGCTATTAGGTATAAAGAGTTGTTTACCCTTTATAATGTTATGTCTTGTCGGCTACGCCGAATTATTCAATGGCAAAGGTAGCATAATTTCTGTATAATCATTATAAAAAACTTTCTACAAAGATAATCAGATTTTAATACTAATACAAGTATTAGCGCAAAAAATTCATTTAACCCTTTTATTTGCAACATGAAACGTAAAAGGCAACGACGCGATGAAATGCTTTTGAGCAAAATCGTGCTACGAGTTAAAGAACTCCGTAGCCTTTACAATCATACCCAAGAGCAATTAAAAGAGGGTACAGGCTTAAACATTGCGAATTTGGAGGCGGGAGATAATTTTCCAAATATAACTACGATATCGATTATCTGCAAGTTCTATAATATTACTCTCGATGAGTTCTTCGCTCCGATGAAATATCCTGTGAAAAAGTAAGACCTTTTAACGAACAGTCAAACGAATAAACGAATGTATAATCTTTTCCTGCGGTGCTTCGGCATCGCAGGAAATATAAAAACAAATATTATGGCTACATCAAAAATCTCACAATGGATTAACGATTATCTGTACATTCAGAATATCGACAGCGAAGAATTCGTGGAAGTGCGTAATTTTATGATGTTATGGAATTTATTTGAGGCAAGATTGTTTGATTGCGATTTTGGAGGAAATAAAAGCAATATAGATAATATACATTTATCATCAGACATTATTAGTGTAACTTTGCAATATTTGCAAAAACGATATACAACAAAAGGTGCGACAAATTCCCTATTCACAGGGCTGCATTTAAGAAGTAATGATAATCCTACACTCGTGCAGAAAGTTTTATTAGGAGAAACAGATAATTCTTGTGATATAGTTAAGGCAATTGTTTTAATTATTTATCGTTACCGAAACAACCTGTACCATGGAAACAAAGAGATTGCATCATTGCCGATGCAGAAAGATAATTTTATCTATGCAAATAGATTTCTAATTGCCTGCCTCGAAGCAAAACGTGAATAATATCTTCCATGCAAGCATTGGCTCGGGCGGACGGTATGAATTCAGCCGTCTGTCCGAGGTTTTTTGTTCGCGAAGATTTGGATATATGCGGATGATTTAGTATATTTACATCATAATCAAAGATTTAATCATATTATAAATTTTAGTCTTATATGAATAAAACACCAAAAATCAATTGAAATACTGGGACGGAACAGATAGATAATGTTCGGATGTCCTATATCTCCGAGTGTGTAAGATACGGCAGTCGCTTCGGAGTCTATATGGTTGTCGGTCGCAGGGAGGACGAAACGGTTCCGCAGGAGTTCTGCTATTCGCTGGCTCTCGACGTCGATACGACACAACAGATAACAATATCATTTCAGAAACGGCGGCAGACATTGATTTCGCTGTCGGCGAATGTCGCGCCAGACGAGTATGGCGAAATCGTGATACACATGCCGAATATCGTTGCATTGTCTAATTCGGCAATCCCGCTTAATCTTTTTCAGGCGCATATCGTAAGCGACACGGTCGTATTCGGCTATACATCGACCGACGGAACACGCAAAGAGTTCAGATTCCCTCTTACGGGATTCAACGAGAAGTATTTGGAGCAGTTTATAAATTAATATATAAACCGCTGGAAAAAGGATAATATTGCTTTATAGTTGGCTTTTGAATTGAATATTCTGCTGAATTCTATGTGACTTTGCAATGCACCTCCCATATCCATATTTTCTATTAAATGTCGAGGACGAATCCATTTTATTTTATCTTCTATTATTGTACTTTGTATTGGTATGTACGTTAAATAATTATCGTATGTGCAATAGATTCTACCGTCTGAATCGATTAAAAATCGAGTCTGTTTATTTATGTCAGTTTTGCCTATGTCTATATGTGGATATATCAGCCAACATTCGCTGATTAGTAATTGTATCTGATAATGATGGTTTTTGTCGTTGTTGAACGATTTTAGCGTAAGGCTGTCAAGAAATTCATCTATTGATATACCGAAGTCTTTCAAAAAACAGAGCAACTTGGTTACATTGTTCGTCGAACTTATTACATAAGGTTCATTTCCGAACTCTATATATTCATTTCTGATTTTGAAATAATTACGATTCAGATTTTGGGCAAGATGCCTAATGTTTGTAATAATATTGTCATCATACTTTTGAATTACGAGATTCGTCAATTGCCTGCAAATGTCTGGGAAAGCCTCTTTGTCCAAAGGAATTCGTTCGAATATCCAGTTCTCGATAACATCTCTCAAAGAGTATTCATACGGAGTTTCGGGCGAGAATTTGTGAATGTATCCCGTAAAATCGGTTTTCTCGCCGTACAGATGGTGGAATATGTTTTTGATATTCTGAAAATGGCAAACCATCAATATCTTATCGAGATTATATTTGTTCTGCGGATTCCCGTTTTCGAGTTTCTGCGGCGAATAATCTTTTATGTCCCAGTGTGCCGAGAATATATTCAGAATACGAAATATATGGGCAGGGTCGATTCTGTCCATATCTTCGATAATCAGAACCACCTGCTTTTTGTCGTGTGCCTTTATGTCTGTAATCAGTTGATAAATAATTTGTGAGATGGGGTCGAACTCATATATCCCACCTTTCTGATTCACGAATTCATCCAAATAAGATTCGATGCTATCTGACTGGGAATTGTTTATTTCCTTTGAAAATTTCTTGAACTGAATTATGTTCTCCTGAAATACTTTTATGGCATTTTGCGGAATATTAGCCAGCGTGGTAGCCATTAAAGAAACAATGTCGGATACTATGCCTTTACCATTCTGATTTAAGAATCCCCATAATCTCAATGCAAAACCGTATTTTTCATCCGAGAGATTAATCTCCGATGTCATCAGGATTTGCAACAATATATCACGTTTGATGTATTCGAAAATATCCTTGTTCTCGGCAACCTGATAATTGATAGGGTATATTGTCAGGAACACGTATTTATTCGATAATTTCTGCTTAACCTTGTTCAGAAAGAAACTCTTTCCGTCGCCGAATCGAGCGGACAGAATGCCTCTGCAATTATTGTTAAGATAATCGGAGAAAGTCTCTATTTCGGAATCCATCGGAATTTCGGAATCTGTCGGAATAATCTTATTATCCATATCGTTTGGGCTTGTTTGCTCAAAGTTACGCATTTACGACATAAAAAACAAAAACAGCCAATCATATATTAAAATCATAGGAGGGCTGACGGGGAAGTTTCCCGCGGTTTTTCATGAATTGATATGGCAGACACTGCTGGCGGGGTTAAATATCCCGTTTTTGCAATGCCTGTCCTTTTTGTACTAATTGACAGTATATAAACAATTTAATTATTAACCAGCAGGCGATTGCTGGCATTGGTTGTTGTACCTTATGTTGTACACCGTTTCGAAAATCACTTTTTAGCGCGTTGTAACATGCTTATTACCAGTGGTGTATTGCCGCGGCTCAGTGGTAGAGCACTTCACTCGTAATGAAGGGGTCCCGAGTTCAAGTCTCGGATTCGGCTCGAAGATTCGGAAATGCCGTAAGGCATCGGACGTAACAAAAAACAGAGGTTTGCAAATGAATTTGCGAACCTCTGTTTTTTGTTGCGGACGTTACGCGGATGCGTTTTCGAATCTTCGGTATGCGCCCCTGCGGCAAGCAGGAGAGACAAAACCGCCGTCAGACGGTTAAGTCTCGGATTCGGCACGCAGGGCACCAAATCAGCCTAATGCCCTTAAAGTCTTTAAGGATCATAAGGACTTTAACGACTTTAAGGAGGCAACCTCCCTGCCGACCTTAAAGGCGGCGGAAACCGCCGCCGCGACCTTAAAGCGGCAGGCATAAAGCCTGCCGCGCGACCTTAAAGTCCCTAATTCCCCCGCACGTGCCGACCGTTCCCTCCCCCGAAATCCTCCGCGAATAGCAGCCAGCCCTGCCGCACCTCGGCGGGAACGGCTTTCACGCCGTTTTCGACCTCCGACATCGCGGCGACGACGGCGGTCATCGTGTTGCCGTCGAGAGTGTCGATAACCTCCCGCGCACCGATGCGTGAAACGGCTTCCACACGGCGTATGTAGGCTTCGGTGTCGTTCTCCGACGGCGGCGCATAGCGCGAAATCATGTCGCGGACGGTGCGGCAGCCGTGCTTGCGTGAGTAGGTGTGCAGCAGCACGAACATCGCGCGGTAGCCCCACTCCATCGATTCGAACTGCCGGAATTCGGCATCGCCGCTTCGGGCGCACTCGCCCTTGTAGCGGACGCCCGAACGGCGTATGTTGCCGGGATTGCGGTTGCGCAGCCCGCGGCTCAATGGTCTCTTGTCATTCATTTTCAAGTTCGTTTTTTATGCGGCGGTGGACATAGCGGCGCAGCCACCCGAAGAGCATCGCATCCGAGAGTTGGGCGGCATTTTCGAGGAACGACCACATCTCCACTCCGCATACGAAGCCCGTGAACATGCGCGTGAGGTGCAGGTCCATGAAGTCGAGTACACAACTCTCCAAAAGCCACGACATGGCGATTGCGATGATGACGAATCCCGCCTTGCGGACGGTGCGCCACGCCTCGCCGCTCTCGAAATACCACTTGCGACCCTCCTCCCGCGCCGCCCTGCGGTCTGCGAGAACCCCCGTAACGAAATCTATCGCTATGAAGAGTACCGCGCAGCAGACGAGCGGTCGGACGGGCGCGAACATCGACGCCAGACCGAGTGCCGCAGCGTTAATATATCTGAACAAAGCCTCCATCTATCGAACATTTTTTCATTGCATCATCCTCCGGACGGTACTCCGGATAATCCTCCCTGTGTGCGGCGAGATGGTCCGACAGCCGGCGCAGCAGCGCACGGCGGCGGCGCACGAGCGAGCGTTGCAGTTCGTCGCTCGCGCTCTTCAACGCCGTGTCGGAGCCTCTGCCCGTCGGTATCGACAGTCCGACCTGCCCCGTGCGGACGTTGAGCGCGCGCTGGACGAGCGTGCGCACCGACATGGCGAGCGCGGGTGCGACGTAATCCTCCGTCAGTACCGCATAGCGACCCTCGGCAAGGGCTTCGGCGAGCGGAGTGCCTATGACGGGTTCGACGTAGCGGTGCATTGCGGCGGCGATGTCGGATTCGCCGACCGCGGCGGGCGAAACGTACTCGCCGTCGGTGAAGGCGAGCGCGACCGCCTGCGATGGTGTGATAAGTGTTTTCATGGTTATCCGATGCTTGTTACGTTATACTTCGTGATTTCGGATAGGTACGCCTGCTGGCGTTCGTCATCGGGGTCGTAGTCGAGACCGTCCGCCTTGCGCGCCTCCCATACCTTCATGTATATCGGCTTGGAGCGGGTCGGAGGGCGGTTGACGATTTGGAGCGACGAGGCGTCGATGCCCAACACGGAGCGAAGTACGCGCACTATCGGTTCGAGAATCTCCGCCTGCTCGCCGAGAATCACGGTGTTGAGCGCGACCTCGTATTCGTGGAGAATGCGTTCCGAACTGAATCCCGACGAGTAGTCGAGCCCGCTCAGCGAACGGAACCACGAGTGGGCGACGACGATGTCGCCCGTCGCCTGGTCGTGCAGCGACTTCCAGTCGCCCTCGTTCTGCGACGAAATCGGGATGAAGCGCGAGTTGTCGTCGGCACTGCCCTCCTTGATGACGAACATCACCTGTCCCGGGCGACCGGCGAACTTCTCCTCCGCCGTGCGGACGAGCCTTTCCGCCTCCTCCTCGCTGTCCACGGCGTCGTCTATCATCATGACGCCCGAGAGTTGGAACGAGTTGTCGAGCCGCGAGATGTTCCAGCGGTCGGTCTTGTAGGCTATCGCCGACACGTTCATGCCGGCGATGTAGGGCGGCACGCCGTAGTGGTCGAACATCGGTTCGTAGTCCTTGTAGTGGATTATCGAGCGCAGCGTGCCGTCGCCGCGACGCTCGAAGAGCGGGAACAGCGGCAGGCTGGCGGCTTCGGCGAGCGAGAACGAGTCCCAGTCGTGGTGGAGCAGCACGTGCTTCGAGTCCTTGGCTATGCGGCATCGCGTCGCATCCTGATGGCAGAGCGACAGGAACGAATGGTCGTCGTCGGTGATGATTTCGAGGAACGCATTGCCGAACAGCGACTTGTCGTAGGCTATCTTGTTGATTACCTGACGTAGCGTCTCGCCGCTGCCGTTGGCGCGCTCGATGAACCGCCCGAGCAGCGGCTGCGCGGTGTCGAAGGCGAAGCCCTTGCCGGTGATGTAGTCCGCCTTGTCGTTGATTATGCGCCGGTGGGTGGTCGAGCGGCGCGACATGAGCGCGAGGGCTTTCGGGAAGCGGTTGTCGCTGCCCCAACGCCAGTACTCGCCGCTCTCGACCGGCACTGAAAGTGCCTCGTAGGGGTCTGCGGCGTTGCCGACGCTGCAAACGACGCTTCTTTTGGTGGGTGTTTTCATGGTGGTTGATGGTTAATAGGTTATATAGGTAATATAGGCAGAATAAGTAATATAGGATTTCATATAATACCTATTTTACCTATATTGCCTATTGTCCCTATTATTATCCCGCCGTCCCTCTCACGACGAGCGGCATTGCGGGGGCGGTGTCGGTCGAACGCAGCGTCAGCGTCAGTGTCGGGGTATCGGAGAGCCGCCTGCCCGAGTCGCTGTGCAGCGACACGAACCGCAGCGGAAAGTCCCTCTCCATCCGCTCCGAGCAGCCGACTATCAGGCGGCGACCGTCGTTCAGCGTAACGTCGGCGATGACGCCCTGCCGCGACAGGCTGTCGGCGAACTCCGCCGACAGCCATTGCGACGCCTCGCCGCGTTCGGCGACGAGCGTGAGAGTGTGGGTTACGGAGAGCGGTCCGGAGGAGTTGTCGAGCAACTCCTCGAACGACGACCTGTCGTCTGTCAGCGGCACTTCGACCGGTTCGCAGTCGAACGTCGCCTCGCACACGCCGCCGGCGAACCGCAATCCGATGTCTCCGTATGTCGGGTAGAGTGCGACACGCGCCACACCCCCGACCGGTTTGTAAGCCGTATCCTCCATACGCCGCTACTCGACTATCGCGATGCATGCCGACAGCAGACGCTCGTCGAGAATCTCCGTACCCGCGAGGAATACGGCGCGCTGGCGGTTCTCCATCTCGTCGGGATTATACCACATGCGCACCTCGTTCTCCGGCATGTCGGAGGTGTTGAGCGCGAGTACCAGATTGCGGCGGTCGGTGAGGATGCAGAACTGCTTGGCGTAGTACTGCTTCTTCGAGTACTTGCCGAGCGGTACCTCGACAACCGGAATGCCGTGGTACGACAGCGTCGGACGACCGTCGATGCTCTCGCGGTATGCCGAATCGACGCCCTTTTCGTCGAGCAGGCACTCGTACTCGTGGCGCAGGTCCGACGAGATGAAATAGGCGAGGCTGCCCTCCGAACGGAGACTGCGGAGTTCGTGCGATGCCGTAATCCACGACATCTCGAAGATTTCGCCTACGTCGTTGAAGTCGCCGATGGAGTATTCGGTAAACGAAAGTCCTTCGGCGGAGGATTCGTGGGCGGTCTTGATTGCTTTCAGGAAGCCGTTGAACGTGGTGAAGTCCGACACGTCGCCGTCCGTGTCGCCGAGCCACATTGTGGCGCGCACGCCCTCGGCGATAGCCTGACGGAAGAGTTCGGTCTCCGCCTTTTCGAGTTCGGTTCCCGAGAGGTCGCCCATATTGATGTCGGTGCGACCGGTTATCTGCTCGAATACCATCGAGAAATAGTCTTCGGCGGAGAACGACGTTTCCGCCTTCACTTTGTGCATGTCGATGCGCTTCTGCAACTTGCGGGCGTTAGAACCGCCGCTCCATCCGCTCGCGTAGGTTTGCAGCACGTCGTCTGGACGGCTCCACACCTGCACGGTAGTCGGCATAGGCATGTTGTAGATTACTCTGACGCCCAGTTGCTCGGCGGAATCGCCGCAGAATGCCGGACGGAAAAAGATTGTTTCGACTTCGCGACCTTTGTAGGTCTTCGGGTTTTCGATTAACATGGTTTTTGGGGTTTTTAGGGTGATTGATGATTTTTTTTTGGTGGAGGGGGGTAGGAGAATAGGTAATATAAGTAGTATAAGTAATATATGGTTTCCTATAATACCCATATTACCTATATTACTTATTCCCGTGATACCTCCCCTCCTGTAATGCCTTACGCTCGGCGGAAACTCTTCGCGTCGGCGGAGTAGGCGAGCGCATTCGGCGAAGGGCGCATGTCGTTGTCCGTCGGGTCTTCGCACTCGGCGGTTTTCGTCGCCGCAGCCGCATTCTGCCCCTCCTCGAACGCCACGAGCGATTTCGCGGCGGCAGTGTCGGCAACGGGCGCGTGCAGGACGTTCACGGCTGCGGGCAACGGTCGGTCGATGCTTTCGCGTCTCTCGCCGCCGAACAGCCTCACGATGCGTTCGGCGATGTCGCGTACCGTAGATTCGCGGGCGGGCTGCTCCTCGGCACCGACGATGCGGTCGGCAAGCCCCGCCGCAAGCGTCTCGTCGGGCGAGAGCCAGCGTCCGTCGCCGCCGTTTTCGTTCATCAGCGCGACGAACTCGTCGGCGGGTCGTCCCGAACGTGCGGCGTATATGGCGGCTATGCGTTCGTCGGTCTTGCGCAGCAGTTCGATGCGCGACGCGAGGACCTCGGCATTGCCTTCGACGGCACATACCGAGTTGTGGATGAGGTAGAGTCCGTTGGCGGAGATTTCGCGGCAGCCCTCGTCGGCTGCCTGGGCGATAATGGTCGCGGCGGATGCCGTGTAGCCGTAACAGCGGGTGGTGATGCGGGCGTCGAGTGCGGCGAGAGCCTCGTATATCAGCATCGCGTCGTTCACGTCGCCGCCCGTGGAGCGGATATTGACGATTACGGCGGGCGACTCGATACGCGAAATGCGCTCGACCTGGGTGCGGAACTTTTCGTAGGTCGCCACCTGCGACGGCTCGCCGTCGAACTGGCACTCCTCGGGGACTCCTATTGTGCCTTCGATGTCGATTACGCACACTTCGGCGGAGTCGGAGATTCGGATTTGGGATTTAGGGGTCATGGTTGGGTAGGGTAACTGGTTTTCTTGGGGGAAATTGGGAGTATGGGACAACCGGGAGATTTGGGTGAACTGAGAGATTTGGGATGACCGGGATTAAGAGAAATTTCCCAGAACTCTCTTATGATTTCCGGTAGATTTCGGCGCGGACCTTCTCGTAGGAGCAGCCGAAACTGGCGGCGACGGCATCCATCGCCCGACATTTCGCCTCTCCCCTGCGCACACGCCGCATAACCTCGCGGCGCATCGCCCTGCGTTCGAGCGCGGCAGTGTCGATAAGCCCCTCGCGCCACAGGCGGTCGAGTACCTCGTCGCTGCTCAATCCGCGCATCTCGATTGCGAGCGGGGCGAATGCGGAACGGTCGCAACACTTCTTCATCGCCGGTCCTCCATAAGCCTTATGAAACGGCATTCGGTCGAGGGTTTCGACGGGTCGTAGGCTCCGATGCTCCACAGCCGGTAGCGCGAGCACTCGCCGTTCACGGTGAAAAGGAACGTACTGCCTATCCACGGCGAGCAGCCGTCGGGGGCGGAGAGCCGCGCGATGTCCTCGGGCGCGAGGCGCAGCGACACAGTCAGATACTGGCGCATACGCTCGCGGTCGAGCATGCCGTCGTAGTGGCGGTGAAGCCCCGTATGTCCGTCGCGGTCCTCGAAACCGAGCGTGAAGCCCTCGCAATGCTCGTCGCCGCCGAAGACGAACGCCGCCAGCGGGTAGCCCGCGTCATCGTGGGGATAACCCCACGTCTCGTGCGACGGCAGCGGGTGCATGCCGAGATAGCGGACTATGCGGAGCATCGAGGATGCCGACTGCTGCGGGTCGCCGTCGTCCGAACCGCCGACGCGCATCACCGACGCCGAAGGTGCGGTCGCGACGACGGAATCGGTATTGACGGTGGTCGTGAAGAGCGGATTGCGCATCTGCCGCGTGGTCTGCTTCGTGCCGTAGAGCGGATTCTCGCTCCGCCACACTCCGAGCGGCGCGTCGGACGAGGCGTCGAGTTCGGCGGTCGCGGCATCGCCTTCGAGATAGCCGAACACCCGATACTGCGGAGCGTCGATACCGATGTCGGACAGAACCATAGGTTGCGAACGGTCGATGCGGTCGCTCCAATCGAACGTCTCGGAACCGTCGTAGAACTGCTCCATAGGCTCGATGCGGACGGTTTTGGTGCGGTTGTCGGTCCAAACGACGAGATTGAACAGATGACACACCGCCGCGAGAAAATCGAGCCTGCTTATCCGCCGTGCGGCGATGTCGGCGAACGTCAGCGTCGAGCCGTAACCGGCGCACTCCGAAAAGTAGGGACGCAGCGAGCATCCGCGACCGAGAGTGAGCGTCATGCCCTCCTCCGCACCGCCGAAAACGATTTTGTCGAACAGCAGTTTCGACCGTGCGGCGATTTCGCACGGCGGGATGCGGATGTCGGTCTGCACGGCGAGCGTGCCGCATTCCTCGACGTAGCCGGAATACAACGCCCAGTCGCCCTCGTAAGGCTTCCATGACGCAGTCGCCGAATCGCGGCAGAGAAGCCTGCACTCGCCTACCGTTGCCCCCGAGGGAATCGTCGCCGACACCGACCGCGACGCGAACACCGCTATCTCGAACAGTCCGCGGCGCAGCGAATAGGTGCGTCCCGCCTCGTGATCGAAGACGATTGCGCGGTAGCGGTTGCCGGCAATCGGCGCGCTGCGGTGGTCGGCGTAGGAGTTGGCGAGGGTGAATTCGACGTTCAGCCCGCCGATGAGCGCGATGCGGTCGAAGCCCTTCAAACGGCGGCGCGAGACGATGCGGAACGAGGTTTCGTATTCCAGATGGAGCAGGAATCCGACATTCGCGGTAATCGGCGGCGAGAAGCATGCGTAGCCGTCGTCATCCACGAAGAAGCACTCTCCGACCGCGAAAGTGTCGCTCATCGCACTGCCGTTTTCGTCGAGAGCCTGCGGGTCGGCGGTATCGACGATGTTGCCCACCGAGTGTTTAGCGACCGACGGCGAGGCGAACACGCGACCGAAGAAGTCGGCGTCGGCGGAGACCTTCGCGCTTCGGCGGGCGAGGAAATCCGCCCTCTCGCGCTGCCGCGACGTATCGACCGACGCATACGAACCGGAGGCATAGAGCGATTTCGCGTAGTCGCCGTCGAAAAAGTCGCTGCGCAGGCGGTAGCCAGCATCGTCGAATATACTGCGCACCAATGCCGCTACGGAGATGAACGGGTGGTAGTCGTCGGTCATCATGACGCGCTCTACGGGCAGCAGCGACGGCGACAGTCCTAAGAACCGCGTGTCGCGGCACACGGGCAGGAACCGCACCGCACGGTCGCCGCGCCACGTGGCGGCGATTTCATCGGGCGTAAGCCGCATGGAGAACTCTATGCCGCTGTCGCCTATCGTCGTCCGCGCCGCATGTTCCGCCCACTGCGCCGCACCGCCCGTGATGCGCACCTCGTAGACAGCCCCGCCCGACGGCGTGCCGAACGATGCCGAAAGGAGATAGGCCGTTCCCGAGAACAGGACCGCCGTTCCCGCCTCGATGCGCGCCGCATGATGTCTGGCGTTGAACCGTTCGGCGGCATAGGGGTCGAGCGCGCGACCGAAGACGGCGTCGTTGGCGGGTGTCGATGGCAGTTTCACCGTGAGCGACAGTCCGCTGCGCCCCGCGGCGGCATCGGACATGTCGGCGGCATCGAATCCGACCGGTATCGCCACGTCGGCGGCGAGGTCGCACAGCCGGTCGTCCACGTAGAGGCGCATCATAGTCCCGCCTCCTTTCCGCCGGCGATGCGCAAATCGATTTCGATGAAGCACGGTCTGCCGTATTCGTAGAGCGTCGACGCCGTGGTCAGCACCTCGACCTCGGTGAATGTCAGCGCGCCCTCGACCCACACTTTCGGCGACCGTGCGATGTCGGCGAGAGCCTCGATGACGCCGCGCCGCTCGAAATCGGAAACGATGCGTATGCACTGTTCCGACTCGCAGCCCACGGTGCGGCGGCTTCCGTCGGCTCCGACGACGGCGGTACGCGTCGTGTTCCGCGCGATGCTACGCACGATGGGGAACGTGTAGCGTTCGACTGTCCCGACCGAGGAGAGCCATACCAGCCGCATGTCGTCCGGATAGCGTTTGGCGAACGAATAGTAGACGGAGCGCACATACCTGCCGCCGCATACGACGCGCACTTCCAGCGTCTTCGCGTCCTCCGGAAAATCGCGGGTATCGATGCGGAGTACCGCTGCTCCGTTCTCGGGTTCCAGAATGCTGTTCATCGTCATTCCGTCGTCGGACACGACGCTCGCGTCCAGCATCTCGCCGGGGCGGCAGAACAGGCGGATTTCGTCGCGCCCGCCGTGGCAGATGCGGCGGTGTTCGGTCATCGTCGAGAGCCACGACCCTGCGACGACATCGACGCGGTTGTCGGTGAGGGTGAGTATCCGCGACTGCACGCCGTCGATTTCGACGACGAACTGACAGCACCGTGCTTCTGCGAGGGTCGTTCCGCGCTCCATCGTCGGTCGCATTTCCATGAACGGGCGGACGTAGGGGGCGATGTCGAACGAACCGTCCGTTACGCCGCACAGCGTCAGGCGACCGACGGTTTCGTAGGAGTCGTACTCGATAACCGAAACCTGCACGTCGCGGGGTTCGTCGCTCTCGGTGTCGAAAGCATAGACCAGTCCGGCATCGACCGGAGAGAGATTTTGGGGTTGGGTGGTGAATTTCATGGCGGTTAGGGGTTGAGGAATAAGCAGAATAGGTATTTATAGGCAATATAGGCAGAATAGGCTGTGTAGAATAGGATTAGTCTTCTGTATTGCCTGTTTCCGTGATAACCTCGCCCGATTCGCCGAAGAGCGAAACCACATCCGCCGTGGCGGTCATGGCGAGTTCGCCGTGGGTGGTGAGGGTGAGTGCGGATGGCGACAGAGAGAGGTTTTCTATCGAAAGAACCCTTTCTCGCGATGACAGCGAGCAGAATATGTCGAGCATGTCGCGTTCGAGACGGTCGAGCGACCGTTCGCGGTCGGCGGGCGAGAGGTGTGCGCCGTCGGCGAGCAGATGCAGCGTCATACGGTAGGTGATTTTGCCGCGGCGGCGACCCTCCATGGAACGGAACTCCGGATAGGGCATGAATGCGGCTGGATAGCGGCTGACGAGCGAGTTCATGTACTCCTGCGGGGCGGAGCGGAATGCGTAGCCCTTCGATTCGGCGATGCCGCTGAGGGCGGAGGTGAGGTAGGAACGGTTCATGGGCTGAAAGTTCTTTTGGGGTTCGGGCGGGCGGAAGGACAGGTAGTATAGGTAAAATAAGTAATGTGTTTTCTCGCATTTATAATGCTCATCGTACCTATATTGCCTATAAATCTTTGCGACCCCGTTTTGTCGATAAAATTGTTGATTGATGTTGATAACCACTCGTAAGCGGCGAATCTTCATGAGATTCGGTTGTCGATAAAGTTTTCGACACGATGTGAGATGCTGTTGAAAACTCCGGAGGGCCGCCGCCCTTCCGACGGTGCAAATATAGCATCGCGAATATGCCCTTGTCAAGAGGCGGCGGCGAAAAAATCGCACCGCCGGTCGGCTGCCTACGCGCAATCCGTTAAGGGCAAACCGGTTGCCGCGACAAAAAAATCGTCGGTTTTTCTAATTTTTTTACACATGCAGGGCACACTCTATGTAAAAGATTGCTATCTTTGTACCGCAAATCGTCCGATTTTTCGGGTCGGAGGTTGCAGCGGTTCCGCCTCTCCGAAGCGCAGAACGCAAACATGTCGAATCAAAATGATAACAAGTATGGACGATGGTCATCTACCCGAAAATAGCCGCAATATCGTATCTGAATACGATACCGTTCATCTATGGTATCAGGCACGAGGGTAACTTCCGTGCCGATTTGTCGTTGTCCACACCAGCCGATTGCGTAAAGAGTTTCATCGAGGGCGAAGCCGACATAGCGTTGCTCTCGTCAGCCGTCGTACCGTCGCTGAAAGGTGCCGAAATCATCACCGACTACTGCATAGGCGCGAGCGGTGCCGTGCGCACGGTCGTGGTCGTCGGCAACACGCCGATAGCGAAGGTGCGCCGCATCTGGCTCGATTCGCATTCGTGCACGTCGGTGCAACTGGTCGGCTGGCTCGCCGCCAACCGCTGGAAAATCGCGCCCGAATGGCTGCTGCTCGACGACTATTCGCTGCTCGACCGCCCGCAGGAGGGCGATGCCTATCTGCTTATCGGCGACAAGGTTTTCGCCAACGAGGGTCGCTTCGCCTACTCCTACGACCTCGCCGAGGAGTGGAAGGCGCAGACGCACATGCCGTTCGCATTCGCCGTGTGGGTCGGACGCAAGGGACTGTCCTACGAGATTCACGACGCACTGCAACACGCGCTGACGTTCGGTATCGAGCATACCTACGAGGCGATTGTCGAAAGCCCGTATGCCGACCGACCTTACGCCTACGACTATCTGACGCGCAACATCGACTATGTTTTCAATGCCGAGAAGCACCGCGCGCTCGAAAAATTCTGGAACTGCGGACTGAAAATCACTCCCAAGGTAAACCCCGGTTGAAGAGGCTGATTCCCGCGCACACGTCCGGCGGGCGCGTGCGGCGCAGATTAAGATAACGGACAGTCTAACCTCTAAATCCGTACCGAAAAGTGATTACAATCTATCTTAAACAATACAACAAGATTATCCGCAACGCCGACACGGAACTGTTCGACGACCTCGGATTCGACGACATACTGTGGATAGACATGGTGCAGCCAAGCATCAAGGAGCAGAAGGCGGTCGAGAATTTCATGGAGATAAGCCTGCAAACGAAGCAGCAGGTCGAGGAGATTGAATCAACATCCAAGTATTCCGAGACCGAGAACGCCATCATCTCCAACTGCAACTTCTTCATCCCCATCGGCAGCGACAGTTTCGAGGTCGAGCCGGTATCGTTCATCCTCTCCAACGAGGGTGTGCTGGTCTCGGTGCGGCAGGCGGACATGCGCACCTTCCGCGAGGCTGAGAAGCGGTTGCAGATGAACTACCGCAGTTTCTCGACGGGCTATCATATCCTGATTTCGCTGCTCGAAGTGCGCATCGACTTCGACGCCGACCTCGTCGAACTGGTCGGACGGCAGGTGTCGGCACTCAGCAAGGACATCAACAGCGAGGACACCATCGACAAGGCCGTCATCCACCGCATCAACATGTTGCAGGAGCGTACCATGACCCTGCGCGAGAATATTTTCGACCGTCAGCGCGTGCTGTCGGGCATACTGCGCAGCGAGCGTTTCCCGAACGATATATACCCGCGTCTGCAACTGATGATTAAGGACGTGAACTCGCTCATCAGCCATACCGATTTCAGTTTCCAGCGTCTAGACTATATTCAGGATGCCGCGCTCGGACTCATCAACATCGAGCAGAACGAAATCGTGAAGATTTTCTCGATTGCGGCGGTGATTTTCCTGCCGGCGACGCTCATCGCGAGCATCTACGGCATGAACTTCAAGGTAATGCCCGAACTCGAATGGAGCATCACCTTCGCCAACGGCTGGACGCTGCCTCTGGGCTACATCTTCGCAATCGTGCTGATGATTCTGGCTTCGGGACTGACCGTCGGCTACTTCCGCTACAAGAAGTGGATTTGATTCTCCAAGGGCTTTAAGGTCGTTAAAGTCCCTAATGACCTTAAAGTCTTTAAGGACCTTAAAGACTTTTTGCCCAGAAATTTGGCATTCCGCTCACTTATTCGTACTTTGGCTTCGCCTTAGATACTCCCGTTCGGAAATGCTCAAATAAATTTGGCATTCCGCTCACTTATTCGTATCTTTGCCGCCGATGCAAGCGGTTATGGGGTGCGTACTTCGGGTGCGCGCTGAGTGCCGCCCAAGGTAACACATTAAAGACTAAAACATTATGAAAACCATCCAACTGAAAGCCGCTGCTCGTGCCGAGTACGGCAAGAAGGCTGCCAAGGCAGCCCGCCGCGAGGGTCTGATTCCTTGCGTAATCTATGGCGGCGGCGAGAACATCGCTTTCGCAATCGACGCGAAAGCCGTCAAACCGCTCATCTACACTCCGAACTCCTACATCGTCGAACTCGACATCGACGGCAAAATCGAGAAAGCCGTTCTGCGCGACGTACAGTATCATCCGGTACGCGAGGAGATTCTCCACATCGACTTCTACCGCGTGCAGGATGGCAAGCCGGTTTCGATTGCCGTTCCGGTTCGTCTTTCGGGTACTGCCGAGGGTGTGAAGGTCGGCGGCAAACTGGCTCTGTCGGCCCGCAAACTCGTTGTCAGCGCACTCGTCGAGAATCTGCCTGACGAGTTGGTAGTGGACGTAACTCCGCTCAACGTCGGTCAGACAATCTTCGTCGGCGACCTCAAATTCGATAACTTGCAGTTCGTATCCCCTGCGACGCAGGCGGTTTGCGCAGTCCGCGTAACCCGTGCTTCGCGCGGTGCCGAAGTTGCGAAATAATGCGCCAAACGGAATAGCGTAAAATGAAATATCTGGTTGTCGGTCTGGGCAATATCGGTGCGGAATACGCCGAAACCAGACACAACATAGGTTTCAAAGTGTTGGATGCCTTGGCTGAGGCATCCGACATTTCTTTTATGTCGGGGCGTTACGGCTCGACCGCCGAACTGCGCTGGCGCGGACGTAGCGTAACGCTGCTCAAACCCTCGACGTATATGAATCTATCGGGCAAGGCAGTGCGCTACTGGCTCGACACGCTCAAAATCGACCGCAGCAACCTGCTCGTCGTCGTGGACGACATCGCGTTGCCGTTCGGCGAACTGCGCATCCGACCGAAAGGGAGTGCCGGCGGACACAACGGATTGAAGAACATCGCCGAACTGCTCGGCACGGAGGATTACGCACGCATGCGCTTCGGCGTTGGCGGCGACTTCGCGCGCGGACATCAGGTCGACTATGTTCTGGGCGAATGGACATCCGAGGAGCGCGAGAAACTGCCCGAGCGGCTGAAAGTCTTCGGCGAGGCGATACTCTCGTTCGTTTCGGTCGGCACCGAACGGACGATGAATGCCTTCAACAAGAAATAAGAAAAGATAAGTAAAACAGGTAATATAAGTATTATAGGAAACAACCTATAATACTTATATTACCTGTTTATTTCCCCGACTCTCCGCTACCATCACTCAAAAAACGTCCGGCGACCCATTCGGATGCCGGACGTTTTGCCGTGAGTGAACTGCTGTACGATTACTTTATCGCTTCGAGGTTTACGTCGTTCTTTGCCTTCGCTGCCAAAGCGGAATCCTTGGCAATCGCGCTCTTCAACTGGCTCTTAGCCTCGTTGAGGTTGCCCTCTTTCGCTGCGATGACGGCGCGCAGGTAGTCTGCCTTTGCCGAGTTGTCGCTTGCGATGCTCTTCTTCGCTGCTGCGAGGTTGCCCTCCTGAACCTGTGCGATAGCCGCATTGTAGCCCGAAAGACCCTTCGCTGCCGCTGCGTACTCGCCCTTGGCTGCCGCTACGAGAGCCTTGGTCTGAGCGTCGCCGCCCTTAGCATACTGCTCTGCCTTTGCGGTCTCGCCCTTTGCGAGGTAAACGAGAGCGTAGTTGTTGCTGAGTTCAGCCGACTTGTCGCCAGCCTTGGCAGCCTTGTCGAGAGCAGCCAGAGCAGCGTCGTAGTTGCCAGCCTGTGCGTAAACCACTGCGAGGTTGTTGTATGCGCGAGCGTCGTTGTAGGTCTTGGATGCATACTCCAATGCGGTCTGTGCGACCTCCGAATTTACGGCTGCGATGTGGAGCAACTCTTCGAGGTCGAGTTCCGCTACCTTGCCGCCGTTGATGAGAGCGACCATCTCGGCATCGGTCTTGCCGGTGATGTCAGCCGAGTTTACGACCTGTGCGCGACGGAGTTGAGGGAGAATCTCGGTTTTGAGAGTCTTGAATACCGACGACATGTTCTTGATTTCCTTCTCACGCTCTGCCGACGACGAGTACATCTTCAACACTTGGAGAATGAGGTCTTTGTCCTCGATGTTAGATGCTGCAACAGCCTCCTGGAAACCTTCCCAGTCCTCGCCGTAAGCGGCTGCGTCGATGTTCAGACCCGAATCTTTGAGCAGTTTCTCGATTGCTTTCAGACCCGACTTGCTGCGCTTTGCGGAGAGTTTGTCGTTGAAGTTCTCCGGACCGTCCGGCGAAGCGTAACCGTTTACGTATACCGACTGCGAAGCGCGGTCGTTGGCGTTGTTGGCGTCCACGCTCTCTTTGAGTGCATCGAACTGCTCGCCCTTGACGGCTTTCTTCGTTACGTTCGACGAGTTGATTTTGTAGAGGATGTCAGCCTTTACGACGTGGGTGGTAACGTTCTTGTAGTTGTTTGCCTCAACCTGCATAGCCTCCGCGAAGTCGAGGTCCTTCTGCAACGTGTTCAGACCCTTGGCGATGGTCTTGCCGAACTCCTTCTTCAACGCGATTGCAGCGTCGCCGCCCTTCGCGAGGATGGCGGCCTGCTCCTTGGTAGGAAGCGCGCCGGTGTTGGCGTTCACGAGGGTGAACTCCTTGCACTTGCCGCTCTTGCACTTGACCTCTACGAGCAGTTGCAGTTCGCACTTCTGCATTGCAGGCTGGTAAGCGAACTCCGCATGACGGTTGATGGTCATCTTCTCGCCGTTCTGAACAACGATACCGTTGCTCAAAGCCTTTTCGCCCTGCAACAGAACGGTTTCGCCTGCTACCAAGCCGCCCTCGAACGAGATTACCGGCGTAACTTTCAGCGAAGCCTTCTTGTCGAAATATTTTGCGGGAACCTCCGCCTTGATGTCTACGGCGATTTTGCCGTTGTTGAGCGTCAATACTTCCGGCGTAGCCGAAACCTTGATTGCCGATGGGTCTTTCGCCATCTTCTTGAAGCAATCGCAACCCGTCAGCACCAGAGCGGCTGCTGCGAGCAGAGTTGTCATCTTAAATAAGTTTTTCATAACTCGGATGTTTAATGTTTTGTAACTAATTCTTGTCCGTCAACTGTTCAGCCCGTCGCCACGGATACGTTTCCGCACGGGGCTTTATTAGACAAAGGTATATATATTTTTTGTAAAAGCAATAAAAAACGACGATTAAGAGTGTTTTGAATTTTATTATAATGTTTTCGGTTTACGACATAAAAAGTTTCGGCTTCTTCGGGAGCGATTTTGTTCTGTCGGTGAAATAGGAAATATAGGAAATATAGGTAATATGGGTATTATAGGATTTGCCGGACTGTATTGTACTTATAATACTTATACTACCTATATTACTTATTCTGCCTATTCTGCCTGCCCGAACCTGCCCTCCCGTGCAAAAATAAGCGGGACAAAGCCCGAAAGCCCTGTCCCGCCGAATATCGCTTGTCCGCAAATGATTAGCGGTCGTTGCGCGGTTTGCGGTCGCGACGCTCACCGCGGTCGTTGCGGTCGCCGCGACGTTCGCCGCGTCCCTCGCGCGGTTTGCGCTCAGGCTCGACCCAACCCTCCGGTTTAGGCAGCAACGCCTTGTGGGAGAGTTTGAGTTTGCCCGTCTTGGCATCCAGACCGATGAGTTTCACGTCGATGATGTCGCCCTCTTTCAGTCCGGTTTCCTCCATGGTCTCGAAACGCTTGTAGTCGATTTCGGAGATGTGGAGCAGAGCCTCCTTGCCCGGCAGTATCTCGACGAACGCACCGAAGGCAACTATCGACTTGATAGGACCTGAGTAGGTCTCGCCGACCTCCGGAACTGCGACGATAGCCTTGATGCGCTCCATCGCTCCGTCGATAGACTCCTTGTTCTCGCCGAATACGTCCACGATGCCGACCTCGTCGTTCTCGGTGATGGTAATCGTCGTATTGGTGAGTTTCTGAATCTCCTGAATGACCTTTCCGCCGGGACCGATGACCGCTCCGATGAAGTCCTTCGGAATGGTGATGGTCTCGATGCGCGGTACGAACGGCTTGTAGTCCTCGCGCGGCTCGGCGATGCACTCGGTAAGTTTGCCGAGGATGTGCATACGACCCACGCGCGCCTGCTCCAACGCCTTCGCCAGAACCTCGTAGGAGAGTCCGTCCACCTTGATGTCCATCTGGGTTGCGGTGATACCGTCTTTCGTACCCGTAACCTTGAAGTCCATGTCGCCGAGGTGGTCTTCGTCGCCGAGGATGTCGGACAACACTGCCCAACGACCCGTCGCGCTGTCGGAGATAAGTCCCATTGCGATACCCGAAACCGGCTTCTTGATTTTCACGCCGGCATCCATCAGTGCGAGCGTACCCGCGCAGACGGTCGCCATCGAGGACGAACCGTTGGATTCGAGAATGTCCGAAACGACGCGTACGGCGTAAGGATTCTCCTCGCCCAGCGGAATCATCGGTTTGAGGGCGCGCCATGCGAGGTGTCCGTGTCCGATTTCGCGGCGGCTGAGTCCGCGTGCGGCTTTCGCCTCGCCCGTCGAGAACGGAGGGAAGTTATAGTGGAGTACGAACTGCTCCGAACCCTGACGGAGAACCTCGTCGTACATCTTTTCGTCGAGTTTCGTGCCGAGCGTAACCGTCGAGAGCGACTGGGTTTCGCCGCGGGTGAAGATTGCCGAACCGTGGGCGCAAGGGAGATAGCCTACCTCGCACCAGATAGGGCGGATTTCGTCGGTACGGCGACCGTCGAGACGCTTGCCCTCGTCGAGAATCATGTTGCGCATCGCCTTTTTCAGCACGTCGTCGTGGAAATACTTGTGGATGAGCGGTGCCTTCTCGACCAGTTCTTCCTCGGTGAAGCGCGATGCGAACTCGGCTTCGAGAGCGTCGAACGCGTCGGTGCGCTCGTGCTTCATCGTGCCGCTCGTCGCGATTGCGTATGCCTTGTCGTAGAGTTCGGTGATAATCTGTTGGCGCAACTCCTCGTCGTTGGTCTCGTGGCAGTAGGTGCGCTTTACGTCCTTGCCCAACTCCTTCGAGAGTTCTATCTGCACGGCACACTGCTCCTTGATTGCCTCGTGGGCGAACTTGATTGCTCCGAGCATCACGTCTTCCGAAACCTCCTTCATCTCGCCCTCGACCATCAGGATGTTGTCGATGGTACCGCCGACCATGATGTCGAGGTCGGCATCGTTCATCTGCGAGAACGTAGGGTTGATGACGTATTCGCCGCCTATGCGGGCTACGCGAACTTCCGAGATAGGTCCGCCGAACGGAATGTCCGATACGGCGAGAGCCGCCGAAGCGGCGAGACCTGCGAGGGCGTCAGCCTGAATATCCTTGTCAGCCGAGATGAGGTTCACGGTAACGTAAACTTCGGCGTGGTAATCCGCAGGGAACAGCGGGCGCAGTGCGCGGTCGATAAGACGTGCAACGAGGATTTCGTTGTCGCTCGCCTTGCCCTCGCGCTTCATGAATCCGCCCGGGATGCGACCGGCAGCGGCGAATTTCTCTTTGTATTCGACCTGCAAAGGCATGAAGTCGGTACCTTCCTTGGCGTCTTTTGCGGCTACTACCGTCGCGAGCAGCATCGTGTCGCCCTGCTTGACGACCACCGAACCGTCCGCCTGCTTGGCGAGTTTGCCGGTTTCAATCATAATCTCGCGTCCGCCCGACAGCGGGATAAACTTTTGTACGGCGTTGTACAATTTCTTCTCTTCCATAATTATTTTTCGTCCAAATGTATTGTGTTTTCTTCCAAAATCGTTTCCCGAAAAGGGACTTTAAGGTCCTTAAAGTCGTTAAAGACCTTAAAAAATGAAGGCAACGCGCATCGTTGCGGCTGCCTTCATTTCCGACCTCTTACTTACGGAGGTTGAGCGTCTTGACAATCGCGCGGTAACGCTCGATGTCAATCTCCTTCAAGTACTCCAACAACTGACGGCGCTTACCTACGAGGCGCAGCAGCGAACGCTGCGTACCGAAGTCGTGCCGGTTGTTTTTGAGGTGCTCAGTAAGGTGGCTGATACGGTACGAGAACAGGGCTATCTGGCTCTCAGGCGAACCGGTATCCTTGTTGGACTTGCCGTACTGACCGAAAAGTTCTTGCTTTTTTTCTGCTGTTAAATAAGCCATAACTTGTTGAATTTTTTAATGTTTTTCACTTCATCCGCATCCCCCTTACCGTGGATAACGTTAAAGCGGTGCAAATATATGTATTATAAACCGAAAAACCAAATTTTTCGGGCGGGGAGGGAAGTCTTCTTTAAGGTCCTTAAAGTCCTTAGGGTCCTTAAAGACTTTTTTGCTATCTTTACGACTCCGTCGTTTAGATAGGCTGCGCCTCGGGAAAGCCCAAATAAATTTGGCTTTCCTCTCTGCTTGCACTATCTTTGCCCTATGAAACACTTTCTCCGATACCTTTTGCCGCTGGTTGCGGCGGTTGCCGGCGGATGCTCGCAGCCTGCGCGGTACGTTACGCTCGACGGCGCGATGCTCGGCACGACGTTCCATGTAGTCGCCTGCACCGACGCTCCGACCGACCGCCTCTATGCCGGTCTGATGCGCATCGACGCCGAGGTGAAGGCATCCATGTCGATTTTCGACCCCGATTCACGGTTGAGCCGCATAAATGCCGGTCTGACCGATTCGCTCGACGGACACATCATCCGCAACATAGCCGTCGCGGGCGAAATCAACCGCATCAGCGGCGGTGCCTACGACATCACCGTCAAGCCGCTGACGGAGGCTTACGGATTCGCCGCAAAGGGCAAAATCGAACATCCGGACATCGACTCCCTGATGCGGTTCGTCGGCTTCGGCAGATTCCGCGTCGAGGGCGGCAGGATAGTGAAGGACGACCCGCGCGTGCAACTCGACCTGAACTCGATTGCCAAGGGCTATACGGTTGACCTCGCAGCCGAATTCCTCGAAGCCGAGGGGTGTACCGACTATATCGTCGAAATCGGCGGCGAGATACGCGCCAAGGGCGTCAATGCCAAGGGTAATCCGTGGCGCGTGGCTGTGGATTCGCCGTTCGACGGCAACGACTCGCCCGGGGAGTTCCGACAGACAGTGGTCGAGGTAAACGATTCAGCCATGGCGACTTCGGGCAACTACCGCCGCTTCTATACCGATGCCGAGGGACGCAGGATTACCCATACGATAGACCCGCACACGGGACGCAGCGTCAGTTCGCGCCTGCTCTCGGCGACCGTCATCGCGCGCGACTGCATGACGGCTGACGCGTTGGGGACGATGTTCATGGCGATGGGCGACGAACGGGCTGTTGCGGCGGCTCGCGGAATGCGCGACAGCGTGAAGGTATATTTCATCCTCGCTCCCGAATCGGGAAGCGCGGCGGTGGGGGACTTCGAGATATTTTCTACCCTTGATGGAAATTGATAAAAACGACAAATCGGATATTTTTATGGGTAACTATATACAACTTCACACCGAATTGAGTTATGGCATGTAATCTAAAATCCGACGGTTTCGGTTCTCGCGGCGAAGCCGCGTTTACAGATGTTATCCTCCCCCTAAATCCCCCTCCTGTGAGGGGGACTTCGGTCGGAGCCCGTAAAGGCATACGGCTTTGGAATATCGTTAGTGTAAAACTTTATATAATCGCCTTTTTATGAAACGTGCGCTAATCCTCTACAACGTTCGGGCGGGACACGCCAAGATTGCCAAGCGGCTCGACGCCATCGAGGATGTCTTCATCGACGGAGGCTATGCTCCGCAACCGAAACTTGTCGAGTTCGGCAGGAATCCGTTCGACGATACGGATGCCGCGACGCTCGATTTGGTCGTCGTGTGCGGCGGCGACGGAACGCTGAACTATGCGGTCAATGCGATGAAGGAACGCGGGCTGGATATTCCGATTGGCGTCATCCCCGCAGGCACGGCAAATGATTTCGCGGGTGCGATAGGCATGAATAAGGATGTCGTGCGCGCCGCCCGCCAGATTGTCGGCGGCGAGGTCGAACCGATAGACTGCGGATGCGTGAACGGATTGTATTTCGTCAATGTTTTCAGTTTCGGTCTGTTCACGACGACCTCCCAGCACACGCCCGACGCCATAAAACACAAGATAGGCAAGGCGGCGTACCTTATCGAGGGACAGAAGGAGTTGCACCGCCGCGAGTTCATCCCGCTTCACGTGCGCCACGACGGCGGTGAACTCGACATACGCAGTCTTATCACGCTCGTCTTCAACGGCGAAACGGCGGGCAGATTCCGTCTGGCGCGGAATGCGTCGGTGCGCGACGGTCTGTTCGACCTGCTGATGCTCGACAAGTGCGGCACGCTCGCCGCCGTGTGGGCGATAATACTCTATCTTATAAACGGCAAACCCAATTTCGCAATCCGCCATATCCGCTCGTCGCATATCGAGATGTCGTCGCCGCTCTCGCCGCTGACGGACATGGACGGACAGCACGGCGCGGAGTTCCCGCTCGTCATCGACTGCATCCGCGGCGGAATCAGGGTGGTTTGCCCGAGGAAAGGATAATAGGCAGGATAAGTATTATAGGTAGTATAAGTTTTATAGGTAATATAGGTAATATAGGCTGAATAAGAACTTACATTACTTATACTACCTATATTACCTATTTCACCTATTCCCGTGATACCCGCTCACGCTATCCTATCTTCCCGTAGCATGCCGTGCCGCCGAGTTCCTGCTCGATGCGGAGCAGGCGGTTGTACTTGGCGAGGCGGTCGCTGCGCGACATCGAACCCGTCTTTATCTGTCCCGAACCTACCGCAACGGCAATGTCGGCTATCGTCGTATCCTCGGTCTCGCCCGAGCGGTGCGAGATTATCGTGCGGAATCCCGCGCGGTGCGCCATATCGACGGCATCGAGCGTCTCGGTGAGCGTGCCTATCTGATTTACCTTGACCAATACAGCGTTGCCGCACCGCTCCTCGATGCCGCGGCGGATGAACTCGGTGTTGGTTACGAACAGGTCGTCGCCGACCAACTGGCAGCGGTCGCCGATAGCCTCGGTGAGCATCCGCCAGCCCTCCCAGTCGTCCTCAGCCATTCCGTCCTCTATCGAGTCTATCGGATAGGCGTTCACGAGCCTCCGCAGGTATTCGATTTGCTGCTGCCGCGAGAACCGCGCTCCGCCGTCGCCCTCGAACCGCGTGTAGTCGTAGGTGCCGTCGGCGAAGAACTCCGATGACGCGCAGTCGAGACCGAGCGTAATCTCTTTCGGCGCGGAGTATCCAGCCAAAGCGACGGCGGAGAGAATCGTTTCGAGCGCATCCTCCGTCCCCTTGAAATCGGGTGCGAAGCCGCCCTCATCGCCGACGGCGGTGGACATGCCGCGCTGTTTGAGCGTCGATTTCAGCGCGTGGAACACCTCGGCTCCCATGCGCACCGCCTCATGGAAATTGGGCGCGCCGACGGGACGTATCATGAACTCCTGAAACGCGATGGGCGCGTCGGAGTGCGAACCGCCGTTCACGATGTTCATCATCGGTACGGGCAGTACGCGGGCGTTCGTGCCGCCGATGTAGCGGTAGAGCGGTATCCGCAGCGCATGGGCGGCGGCTTTGGCTGCGGCGAGCGACACGCCGAGAACGGCGTTGGCTCCCAGATGCGACTTGCTCTTCGTACCGTCGATGGCAAGCATCGCGCGGTCTATCTCCGCCTGCGCCGTAACGTCCGCTCCGATGAGTGCCGGAGCGATTGTCTCGTTCACGTTCCTGACTGCTTTCAGCACGCCCTTGCCGCCGTAGCGGTGCTTGTCGCCGTCGCGCAGTTCGAGTGCCTCGTGAGTGCCGGTGGATGCGCCGCTCGGCACTGCCGCACGTCCTCTTGCTCCGCATTCGGTGCGGATTTCGACCTCGACGGTCGGATTGCCGCGGGAATCGAGTATCTCGCGGGCTTCGATTTTTGATATTTTCATAACGGTTAAGGTCTTTAATCCCGCATACGCGGGCTTTTCCTCCTTCGCACCTCGGCAGTCCGGGTAAACTCGACTGCTCTCGGTTTGTCGTCGGTTAATGTCCTTAAAAGTCTTTAAGGACTTTACAAATTTAATGACTTTTCGGGACATTGCAAATTGCGCTCCACAACTGTTGCCCGATTCGTAAATATTCGCTACCTTTGGAGTTAAATTATAAATAGTCAAAATAGTTTCTGTAAGATATGGCTGTATTCAAAGTGGAGGGCGGACACCGCCTTTCGGGAGAGATAACCCCTCAGGGTGCTAAAAACGAGGCGTTGCAGGTGATTTGCGCGACGCTGCTCACGCCGGAACGGGTCGTGATAAGCAACATCCCGCAGATTCTCGACGTCGAACAACTCATCGACCTGCTGCGCGCAATGGGCGTCGAGGTCGAAAGGCTTGCGGACGACACCTGCGCTTTCGCGGCGAAAAATATCGACCTCGACTATCTGCTGAGCGACGACTACCGCCGCCGTGCGCAGCGGTTGCGGGGTTCGGTGATGATTATCGGCCCTCTTCTCGCGCGCTTCGGCGTCGGCTACATCCCGAAGCCGGGGGGCGACAAAATCGGTCGCCGCAGGCTCGACACCCACTTCATCGGTTTCCGGAAACTGGGTGCGGAATTCGATTTCGATGCCGCCGAATCGTTCTTCTCGGTACGTGCCGAACGGTTGAAGGGGTGCTACATGCTCCTCGACGAGGCTTCGGTAACGGGTACGGCGAATATCGTCATGGCGGCTGTGCTTGCCGAAGGCAAGACCACGATTTACAACGCCGCGTGCGAACCTTACGTCCAGCAGTTGTGCAGGATGCTCAACCGCATGGGCGCGAAGATTTCGGGCATCGCGTCGAACCTGCTCGAAATCGAGGGCGTCGAGTCGCTCGGCGGAGCCGAACACCGCCTGCTGCCCGACATGATTGAGGTCGGCAGTTTTATCGGAATGGCGGCTATGAACCGTTCGGCACTGACAATCAAGAATGTGTCGTTCGAGAACCTCGGAATCATTCCGGCTCAGTTCTCGCGGCTCGGCATCGCGATGGAACGCCGCGGCGACGACCTGTTCATCCCGCAACAAGACCACTATGCGATAGAGAGTTTCATCGACGGTTCGATTATGACCATCGCCGACGCGCCGTGGCCAGGACTGACGCCCGACCTGCTGTCGGTATTCCTCGTGGTGGCGACGCAGGCGAAAGGGTCGGTGCTGATTCACCAGAAGATGTTTGAGAGCCGACTGTTCTTCGTCGACAAACTGATAGATATGGGTGCGCAGATAATCCTGTGCGACCCGCACCGCGCCGCCGTCATCGGACACGACCACCGCGTGCGCCTGCGGGCTACGAAGATGTCGTCGCCCGACATACGTGCGGGAGTGTCGCTGCTGATAGCGGCGATGAGTGCCGAGGGAGTCAGCACGATACAGAACATCGAGCAGATAGACCGCGGCTACCGCGACATCGAGGGTCGCCTCAATGCCGTCGGCGCACGTATCACGAGAGTGGAGGACTGTTAGATTGCGGGAAGCAATAGGTAAAATAGGTATTATACGAAGAAAATACCTCCTCGCCGGAAAGGGATAGGCAATACCGAAACATTTTTCGGACGAAGACCTTACTCGAAGCGAAAACGGAACAGGAAAGCAATAAGATAAATAAATTAAAGATATATATTGAAAAACATCCCTCCTTTACAGAAAGGAGGGCTTGGGAGGATAGGTAACACGGAGAAAATTTTACTCGAACGGTCATCAGCAAAAAAACTGAGCATGGCTGTATTTGGGTAATAAGTGTTGTAAAATCTCAATTTAGGGGATAGGTAATACCGAAACATTTTTCGGACGAATACCAGCCGGAGCGAGAGAGCGGAATTGTAAAGCGATAACATAAATTAACGATATTGACCGGCTCGTTAAGTCCCCTTTACAGAAAGGGGATTTAGGGGATAGGTAATACCGAAACATTTTTCGGACGAATACCAGCCGGAGCGAGAGAGCGGAATTGTAAAGCGATAACATAAATTAACGATATTGACCGGCTCGTTAAGTCCCCTTTACAGAAAGGGGATTTAGGGGATAGGTAACACCGAAACATTTTTCGGACGAATACCAGCCGGAGCGAGAAAGCGGAATTGTAAAGCGATAACATAAATTAACGATATTGACCGAAAAATGTTTTTGGAAAATGCAAGTCAAAAGGGGTGGATTGAGGTAATCTGCGGTTCGATGTTCTCGGGCAAGACCGAGGAACTCATACGCCGTCTGCGCCGTGCGGAATTCGCCCATCAGAGAGTGGAAATCTTCAAGCCGTGCATCGACGTGCGCTACTCCGAGGAGGACGTGGTGTCGCACAACGCCACGACGATACGTTCGACCCCCGTCGAGTCGCCGCAGAACATACTGCTTATGGCTGCCGATGTCGATGTAGTCGGCATCGACGAGGCGCAGTTCTTCGACGAGAGCATCGTGGACGTGTGCCGCCAACTGGCTAACCGAGGCATCCGCGTAATCGTCGCGGGACTGGACATGGACTACCTCGGCAAGCCGTTCGGCGCGATGCCCGCGCTTATGGCGACTGCCGAATATGTTACGAAAGTGCATGCGATATGCGTCCGCTGCGGCAATCTGGCACACCATTCGCACCGTCTTGCGAAGAACGACAAACTGGTGATGCTCGGCGAGAAGGATACCTACGAACCTATCTGCCGCCACTGCTTCGCTGAACTCGCCGCGGAAGAGGGCAGGGATTAGCACAATAATATTGCACGATATTCGTTAGAAAACAACGGCGGAAAATGATACGGAGAAAGAAAACAGGCAGAATAGGTATAACAGGTAAAATATGCGACCTTCTATATTACTTATAATACCTATATTTCCTATTCACGAAACCGTCCCTTGCCGCAAAACATTACCGGAACCATAGAAACCGTAAAAAGAAAAACAACAATAACAATGAGTGAAGTCATCAACATCAAGGAACTCAACGAGCGCATCGAGCGCGAAAGCCTTTTCGTGGATACGCTGCGCACACAGATGGGCAAGGTGATTGTCGGTCAGTCGCATCTGGTCGATACGCTGCTTATCGGACTGCTGTCGAACGGTCATATCCTGCTCGAAGGCGTGCCGGGTCTGGCGAAAACCCTCGCCATCACGACCCTCGCCAAGGCTGTCGATGCCGATTTCGCGCGAATCCAGTTCACTCCGGACCTGCTGCCTGCCGACATCATCGGTACGCTGATTTACTCGCAGAAGAACGAGGATTTCATGGTCAAGAAAGGTCCGATTTTCGCCAATTTCGTCCTCGCCGACGAAATCAACCGTTCGCCTGCCAAGGTGCAGTCGGCACTGCTCGAAGCGATGCAGGAGCGTCAGGTAACCATCGGCGACAAGACCTACCGTCTGCCCGAGCCGTTCCTCGTTCTGGCGACGCAGAACCCGTTGGAGCAGGAGGGTACATATCCTCTGCCAGAGGCGCAGGTAGACCGTTTCATGCTGAAAGCGAAGATTTCCTACCCTAAAAAGCAGGAGGAGCGCGACATCGTGCGCATGAACCTCTCGGGTGCGGGCATGCCGCAGCCCGACAAGGTGATTTCGCCAGAGGACATCGTGAAGGCGCGCAAGGTGGTCGAGGATGTCTATATGGACGAGAAAATCGAAAAGTATATCGTGGACATCATCTTCGCGACGCGCGAGCCTGCGGAGTACAACCTCCAAAAGTTGCAGTCGCTCATCGCCTACGGAGGTTCGCCGCGTGCGAGCATCTCGCTCGCCAAGGCTGCCCGCGCATACGCGTTCATCCGCCGCCGCGGCTACGTGATTCCGGAGGACGTGCGCGCCGTGTGCCACGACGTGCTGCGCCACCGTATAGGTCTTACCTACGAGGCGGAAGCCGAGAACATATCGACGGAGGAGATAATCACCGAGATACTCAACAACGTCATCGTACCGTAATGCAGGAGCAGGAGAACGATATTCTGAAACGGGTTCGCAAAATCGAAATCAAGACCCGCGGACTGTCGAACGAGATTTTCGCAGGAAAATATCATACGGCGTTCAAGGGGCGCGGCATGTCGTTCGCCGAGGTGCGCGAGTACCGCATGGGCGACGACATACGCGACATCGACTGGAACGTTACCGCCCGTTCGCGCAAACCGCACATCAAGGTGTACGAGGAGGAGCGCGAACTGACGATGATGCTTCTGGTGGACGTCAGCGGCTCGCGGATGTTCGGCAGCGGCGACAGGTTGAAGAAGAGCGTCATCACCGAAATCGCCGCCGTACTCGCATTCTCGGCAGCGCAGACGGGCGACAAGGTCGGCTGCATACTCTTTTCGGACAAGGTCGAGAAGTTCATCCCGCCCAAGAAGGGTCGCAGCCATATCCTGACGATTATCCGCGAACTCGTCTCGTTCGTGCCGCAGTCGAACGGCACTGCGATTTCGGAGGCGGTACGCTTCATGGCGAACGTCAACAAGAAACGGTGTACGGCGTTCATCCTCTCCGACTTCATGAATCCGTCGCGCGACGATGCGGCACTCGAAGACGCGCTCAAAATCGCGGGCAGCCGCCACGACATGGTCGGCATCCGCGTGTGGGACGAGCGCGAGGCGGAGATGCCCGACGTCGGCATCGTCGAGTTGAGTGATGCCGAAACGGGTCGCAAGGTGTGGGTCGATACGTCGTCGGCGCGCGTGAGGGAGCATTATGCCGCCTCGTGGCGCGAGCGCGACGGGCGGATTTCGCAACTGCTGCGCCACAACCGCATCGACACGGCGATGATTCCGACCGACGGCGACTATGTCGTCGAACTGATAAAACTGTTCAAGCAGAGATGATTGCAATGACGAAAAACAGGATTTTCAAATCGCTGGCGGGCATGGCGATGCTCCTCGCGGCGGCAGGTGCGGCTGCACAGTCGGTTCCGCCCCGCGTAACGGCGCGCATCTCGCCCGACAGCATCATGATAGGCGACCGCTTCACGCTCGAAATCGAGGTGGACAAGGATGTGATGCAGAGCATCTCGTTCCCGAGCCTCGACCGCCGCACGGCATCCGCCGGCGGAGCGGACGAATCCCCGCAGCCTACCGACGACAGCATCGAGTGCATCGAGGATTTGCCTGCCGACACGGTTTCGGTGGACGGACGCCGCGTGCGGCTGCGCAAACGCTACGTGATGGCGGCTTTCGACGAGGGCAACTACTCGTTCGGTCGCGCGCAGGTGCTTTATGCCGACAAGAATATCGTCGATACGCTCTATGCCGACGACTCGCTGCGAATCGCGGTGGCGACATTCCAGATTGACTCTACGTCCCATGCCATATTCGACATCAAGGCGCAGAAGACGCTGCCGTTCCGCTTCGGCGAGATTTCGGGCTACCTGCTGTGGTCGCTCCTCGCGCTGGCGGTCGTCGCGCTGGTCGTATGGCTGGCGGTAAGGTGGCTCCATAAGCACGGACGGCATATCACCGACATCTTCAAGCCCGCTCCGCCGCTGCCGCCGCATGTGGTGGCGATTTCGGCTCTCGAAACGCTCCACAACCAGAAGTTGTGGCAGAACAACCGCCACAAGCAGTATTATTCGGGGTTGAGCGACATCCTGCGCACCTACATCGCCGGTCGCTACGGCATCGGAGCGATGGAGATGACGACCGACGAAATCGTAGTGGCGATGAAGGAGATAGAGATGCCGAAGAAAAACGCGATGGACCTCGTCGCGGTGCTGCGCGACAGCGATTTGGTGAAGTTCGCCAAGGCGATGCCCGAAGCCGCCGACAACGAGGAGGCGTACCAGAAGGCTTACTGGTTCGTCGAGGAGACGAAACCTGTCGAAATAGCGGTCGAGGAGGAGGACGCTCCGACGACCAACCCCGATGCAACCGAAAACAGGGAGGAGAAGCGATGAGAACGAGATTTTATATTGGTATCGCGATGCTCGCGCTCGCATCTCTCGCGCCTTTCGCCGAAGCGGCGGCGCAGAAGATGCCCGAACGCCGGCTGGTGCGCAAGGGTAACCGCCAGTTCGGTCGCGAACGCTACGACAAGAGTATCGAGAGTTACACACGCGCTTTGGAGGCGGCTCCTACGTCGTTCGAGGCTGCATACGATTTGGCGAACGCCATGTTCCGCGCCGAACGCTACGACACGGCTGAACAGACGCTCAAAGGCATCGTCGCCGACTCGACGCGGTCGGACATCGACCGTTCGGAGGCGGTCTACAACCTCGGCAACACGCAGTTCGCCCAGCAGAAACTCAAAGAGGCTCTGGCGAGTTACCGCGCCGCGATGCGCCTGAATCCGGACGACCGGGAGGCGAAGTACAACTACGCCTATACGAAGCATCTGTTGCAGCAGCAGGAGCAACAGCAGCAGAACGACGACCAGAACAAGGACGACCAAAACCAAGACCGGAACGAGGATAACCAGCAGAATCAGCAGAACCAGCAGAACCAGCAGAACGGGCAGGACGACAAGCAGCAGGACGGTTCGCAAAACGGCCCTCAGCAGGGCGACGGCGACCGGAATCAGCAGCAGGGCGACGAAGGCGACCGCAACGAGGGCGAGGGACAGCCTCAGCCGCAGAGCGGAATTTCGGAGCAGGAGCGCGAGGCGATGCTCGAAGCGATTCAGGCTCAGGAGGACAAGACGCAGGACAAACTGAAAGAGAAGACCGGTGTCCTCGTCCGCGGCAAGAAGAACTGGTAGAGGAAAAGATATTTGAGGTCTCGGCGGCAGAGCCGCTGCGGCATTAAGGTCTTTAACGACCTTAAAGACTTTAATCCCGCTACGCGGTCTTTTCCTCCTTAACTTCGCTATGCGAGTTTTCCTCCTCCTTGCTCGGCATAACCTGCAAGCAGTTTCTGCCCGCGCTGCGAGCGTCGGTTCGCGCCTCAGTAAGTCCCCCGCACAGGCGGGGGATTTAGGGGGTGGGTAACACGGAGAAAAGCAAAAGCAGGCTTTTGCTCGGCTTGGCGTCGGTTAAGGACTTTAAGGTCATTAAGGACTTTATTTGTTTGATAGAATGGAATTTGCAAATCCCCATATCCTATGGCTCCTCGCGGCGATAGTGCCGCTGACGGGCTACTACGTGTGGCGCACGATGCAGGGCGACGCGACGATTCGCATTTCGTCGGTCGAGGGGTTGCGCCATGCCCCGCGCACGGTGCGCTACTACCTGCGCCACGTGCCGTTCGCACTGCGCTGCATCGCGCTGGCGACGCTGATTGTCGCCCTTGCGCGTCCGCAGAGTGCCGAACACGATACGCGTACCGATGCCGAAGGTATCGACATCGTGCTGGCGATAGACATTTCGGGTTCGATGCTCGCCCGCGACTTCAAGCCAGATAGAATCACGGCTGCCAAGGAGGTCGCAGGTTCGTTCGTCGCCGACCGCTACGGCGACCGCATCGGACTGGTGGTCTTCGCCGGCGAGGCGTTCACCCAAAGTCCGCTGACGACCGACCAGAGTTCGTTGCAGACGCTCCTGAGCCGCATCCGCAGCGGCGTTATCGAGGACGGAACGGCGATAGGCAACGGTCTGGCGACGGCAATCAACCGTCTGCGCGAGAGCGATGCCAAGAGCAAGGTGGTGATACTGCTTACCGACGGTGTGAACAACCGCGGCGAAATTGCGCCGCTGACAGCCGCCGCCATCGCGCAGGACTACGGCATCAAGGTATACACCATAGGCGTCGGCACGATGGGCGAGGCTCCGTATCCGGTCTTCGACCAGCGCGGCAATCTGGTGCAGACCGTCAATATGAAGGTCGAAATCGACGAGGAGATGCTCCGCAAAATCGCCCGGCAGACGGGCGGCGAATATTTCCGCGCGACCGACAAACAGACGCTCCAATCGATATACGACCAAATCAACAGCATGGAGAAGAGCCGTGTCGAGGTCAGCGAGTTCACGATTCTCCATGAGGAGTACCTCGTGTGGGTGCTTGCCGCGCTGGCGGCACTCCTGCTTGAATTTATCGTCAGTCGTCTAATCCTCAAACGTATACCGTAATGTTCCGATTCGCAAATCCCGATATTCTGTGGCTGCTCGCATTCGTGCCTGCGATGGCTCTCGCACTCGCCGTGGTCGCACGGCTGCGCCGCCGTTCGCTCGCACGCTTCGGCAACCCGAAACTGCTCGAAGAGTTGATGCCCGACGTCTCGACGGGGCGCGTCGCTCTCAAATCGCTGTTGTTCCTCACGGCGTTCGCGCTCGTCGTGTTCGCCGCCGCCCGCCCCCAGTTCGGTTCGAAACTGCGCGAGGAGAAGGCGGAGGGAATCGAAATGATGCTCGTCGTGGACGTCTCCAACTCGATGCTCGCCGAGGATTTCTCGCCGAGCCGCCTCGACCGCACGCGATATTCGATAGACAAACTCTTCTCGTCGCTGATGCAGGACCGTGTCGGCATGGTCGTCTTCGCGGGCGAGGCGAAGGTGCAGTTGCCCATAACGTCCGACTACCGCATGGCGAAGAGTTTCGCCAAGAAACTGTCGCCGTCGCTCGTCTCGGTGCAGGGAACCGACCTCGGACAGGCGGTGTCGCTTGCTGCGCTGTCGTTCTCGAATGCGCCCGACAAGAGCCGCGCGATGATTCTCATTACCGACGGTGAGGCGCACGATGCCGATGCCATTGAAGCCGCGCGCCGTGCCGCCGAACAGGGAATACGCATATTCGCGATAGGTATCGGCACTCCGGAGGGCGCGCCGATAAAAATCGGCGGCGAATTCATCCGCGACGAAAAGGGCGACATGGTCGTCAGCCGGCTGAACGAGGAGATGTTGCAGGAGATTGCGTCAATCGGCGACGGCGGCTACATCCGCGCGACGAATCAGGCGTTCGGACTGGACGAGATAGTCGGGAAAATCAACGATATGGAGCGCGGCGAAACGACTTCGCTCCGCTTCGAGGAGTACAACGAACAGTTCCCGTGGCTGATTGCCGCGGCTCTGGTGCTGTTTCTGCTCGAATCGCTCCTGCTCGACCGCCGCAACCCACGCCTGAAACGCTTCAATATTTTCCGCGAGGGGGAAAGGGCGTAGTCCCTAATGTTGTTTTATTATAGCGGCAAGTGCGCGACTTGCCGCTTTTTTCGTTACCTTTGTCCCCGAACAAATAATCGAAAACCATGTTGAGCAGACACGTCGCCTCGAAACTGGCGGCACACGAAACCCCGTTCTATCTCTATGACATAGAGTTGTTGCATCGAACCCTCGAATCGCTGACGTCCGTGGCGGCGACCTACGGATACAGGATACACTACGCCATAAAAGCCAATTTCGACCCGCGGCTGTTGGAGATTATCCGCAGTTACGGCATCGGCATCGACTGCGCGAGCGGCAACGAAATCCGCCGCGCGATAGAGTCGGGATTCGCACCCGCGAATATCGTCTATGCCGGCGTGGGCAAGCGCGACAAGGAGATTCGCTACGCAATCGAACAGGGCATCATGGCAATCAACTGCGAATCCGTCGAGGAGTTGCACGTCGTCGATGCGCTGGCGGCGGAGGCGGGGCGCAAGGTCGATGTCGCGCTGCGCATCAATCCCGATATCGACCCCAAGACCAATCATTGCATCGATACCGGTCAGGCGGACAGCAAGTTCGGCATCTCCTACGAGGAGATTCGCGCGAGCGTGGACGAAATCCGCGCCCTCGCCAACCTCAATGTCATCGGTATGCACCTCCATATCGGCTCGCAGATTCGCGAACTGCACGTCTTCGAGAGCATGTGCGACAAGGTAAATTCGATTGTCGGGGACCTCACGTCGCTCGGCTTCGACCTCCGTTTCGTCGATGTCGGCGGCGGTCTGGGCATCAACTACGACATGCCAGAGAACGAGCCTATTCCAAATTTCGCGTCGGTCTTCGCCATCGTCCGTTCGCACCTGAATGTCGGCGACCGCGAGGTCCATTTCGAGTTCGGACGCTCGATAGTCGGCGAGTGCGGCGAGTTGATAACCAAAGTGCTGTTCAACAAGACGACCGCTACGGGGCGCAAACTCGCGATTGTGGACGCCAGCATGACGGAACTTATCCGTCCCGCGCTCTACGGCTCGTACCACAATATCGAGAACATTACTTCGCAGTCGGAGCGGCGCGAGAAATATACGATTGTCGGCACGGCGTGCGAATCTACGGACGTGTTCGACGAGAATGTGTCGCTGCCGACCACTCGCCGCGGCGACCTGCTGACAATCAAGTCTGCGGGAGCCTACGGCATGTCCATGGCGTCGCAATACAACCTGCACGACCTTCCGGCAGCGGTTTACAGCGACGAGTTGTAAAGAATGGTTGCAGGGCTTTAAGGTCTTTAAGGACCCTAAGGACTTTAACGACCTTAAAGTCATTAATGGTTTGTCGCTCCGGTATCGGTCGTTAAAAAGAGAAAACCGCGTTGCAAGTTATTGCAACGCGGTTTTGATGAGGTCTGAAGCGGATTCGAACCGCTGTACAAGGTTTTGCAGACCTTTGCCTAGCCACTCGGCCATCAGACCAAAATTTTACCCGTCCTCTCCTCGGCAATCGGGCGGAACAGTGTCGAATCTCGCGCTCACCCCCCCCCGCCGATTTGCCGTCGCCGCCTTCGTCCCTTGCGGAAACCCCTTTGCGGCCGGGCTGCTCTGCGCTGCCTGTCAATAGTTTCGGATTGCCGGCGGCATATCTCCGAGCATTCGGGTGTGCAAATATAGGAAGATTTATTTTTATCACCAAAAAAAAGAGTATCTTTACGTCTGAAAAATTAAAAAGTTTCTTGATTATTACGCATAAAAGCCCTTCTGACGGATGACGATAGAGGATTTGGCACTGACATTCGTGCCGCATTTGGGAGTGCGCGGGACGGTGCATCTGCTCGATGTGTACGGCTCGGCGGAGCGGATTTTCGCCGCTTCCGAGAGCGACCTCGCTGAGCGTGCGCAGTTGCGGACGGATATAGCCCGCAGCATCGTCCGCCGTGCGGGATTCGCCGAAGCGGAGCGCGAGATGAAGCATTGCAGCCGCCACGGCATCGAAATCGTCGCCTCGACCGACGCCGCCTATCCCGAGTTCGTTCGGACGGCAGCCGACTATCCCCATATATTATATATGAAAGGCGACGCCTCCGCGCTGCGGTCGCCGCATGTGCTGTCGATTGTCGGCACACGCAAGATGACGCCATACGGCGAGCGCGTCTGCAACGAAATTGTGGAGGGGATTGCCGCCGTATTTCCCGATGCCGTAATCGTCAGCGGTCTGGCGTTCGGCTCGGACGCTGCGGCGCACCGTGCGGCTCTCGCATTCGGACTGCGCACAGTCGGTGTGGTCGCCAATGCCCTGCCCGACATAGTGCCTGCGCAGAACGGCGCGCTGGCTCGCGACATGATTGCCCGCGGCGGAGCGGTCGTTACGGAGGTTACGTCGCAGACGAAGCAGAACGGAAACCTCTATATCCCCCGCAACCGTATAATCGCCGCCCTCGCCGAAGGACTGCTCGTGATAGAATCGCCCGCTAACGGCGGTTCGATGTCCACGGTCGCGGCGGCGGACGCCTATTCACGCGAAATAATGGCTGTGCCGGGGCGAACCACCGATATGATGTCGGTCGGGACGAACTCGTTGATTAGAAATCGTGTAGCGCAGATGGTCGTGTCTGCCGCCGACGTGATTTCGTGCCTCGGCTGGACGGCTTCTGCCGTGCCGGAGCGCGTGCATGCCGAGATGCGCGAACCGACTGCCGACGAACGCCGCCTGCTCGACTGCTTTCCCGAGAGCGGCGACGCCGTCGCTTTCGACGAACTTGTCGTGCGGAGCGGGCTTGCTGTCGGCGAGGCTGCCGCACGTCTGCTCGACCTCGAACTGTCGGGCGACGTGAGATGTCTGCCGGGAAGAATATACGAAAAGTTGAGATAATGCCATGAAAAACAGTATAAAACATATCCTGCGACTGCTCGCGTTCGTCGCCGTCGGAGTACTGATAGGCTTCGCGTCGGTCTTCGTCTTCGCTTCGGTTCCGTCGGTGCGCGAGTCCGTACGCGGCATAGCCGGCGAAGGGATAGGTATTTTCATGCTCTGGTGGCTGGGCTTCATGCTGCTGCTCGCCGCCGCGGCTCTGTTCCATATCGTTATCCACGAGGCTGGACACCTGCTCTTCGGTCTGATGTCGGGCTATCGGTTCGTGTCGTTCCGCATCGGCAGTTTCGTACTGGTGCGCGACGACGAGGGATTCCGCCTGGGGCGGTTCTCCATCGCCGGTACGGGCGGTCAGTGCCTGCTCGACCCGCCTGCGATGACGGACGGCAGGTTTCCGTACAAACTGTATTATATGGGCGGCGTGGCGGTGAATCTGCTTACAGCCGCGATTTCCGCCGCGATAGCCGTGTCGTGCGACGGCATCGGTGCCACTGCGGCTGTCGTGCTGCTCGCGATTGCGATTACCGGAACGTTCATCGGGCTGCTGAACGGAATTCCGATGAAAATCGGCGGCATGCCCAACGATGGCTACAATCTGTTTGCCGCCGGGCGCGAGCCGCAGACGCTGCGTTCGCTGTGGATTCAGTTGAAGGTAAATGCGCTCCAAACCCGCGGCGAAAGGCTTCGCGACATGCCCGCAGAGTGGTTCGAGGTGCCGGAGGATGCCGATTTGGGCAACTACATGTATGCCGCCGTTGCGGGACTTGCGGTCGCGCGGCTGTTCGACGACCTGCGTATCGCTGATGCGCGCCCGATGCTGCAACGCATGGCGGCGGCGGATTCGGGGTCGATTGCGGTATACCGCATGGGCGTCGCGTGCGAATCGGCGTTCGTCGAAATCATGACGGGCGGTCCGGCGGAGAGCGTCGCCGGGATTCTTACCCCCGAGGTGCGCCGCTATGCCGAGGTGTACAGCCGCTACATGCTCTCGTGCGTGCGTCTGCTGTATGTCCATGCGCGGTTCGTCGAACACGACGCGGCGAAGGCTGACGAACTCTACGCCAAGGCGGTGAAAATGGCACCGAAATCGCCGAACAAAGGCGATACGGCATCGGAAATGGAGTTGATTGAGCATTGCAGAGCGATAGAGAAGATATGATGATAGACACCCATTCGCATATTTACGAACCGGAGTTCGACGCCGACCGTGCCGAAGCGGTCGGACGTGCGCTGGCTGCGGGAGTGGGAACGATGCTCCTGCCTGCGATAGACGCCGCGAGCGACGAACGGATGTTCGCCGCATGCCGCGAATTTCCCGATGCCGTGCGACCCATGATGGGTCTGCACCCGACGTCGGTGAACGACAATCCGTCATGGCGCGACGAGTTGGCGCGCGTCGAGCGTTACCTGCTCGCGCCGCCGCAGGGCATCGGCGGCTTCTGCGGGGTAGGCGAGATAGGTCTCGACTTCTATTGGAGCGACGCTTTCCGCCGCGAGCAGACCGAAGCGTTCGTTGCGCAGGTCGAGTTGTCGATAAAGTACGGACTGCCGATTGCGGTGCATACCCGCAGCGCGTGGGCGGAGATGCGCGAAATAATGCGTACCTTTGCGGGACGCGGGGTGAAGGGCGTTTTCCACGCCTTTTCCGACAGTGCGGAGTGTTACGAGGAGTTGTGCGCGCTGGGCGATTTCGTGTTCGGAATCGGCGGTGTGGTAACCTTTAAGAAAAGCCCGCTCGTCGAGGTCGTGCGGCGGATGAGCATCGACGATATGGTGCTGGAAACGGATTGTCCCTATCTGACGCCGGTTCCGCATCGCGGCGAGCGCAACGAGTCGTCCTACGTGCGGTTCGTGTGCGACAAGATTGCCGAAATCAAGGGGATGACCTCCGCCGAGGTCGCCGCCCGCACCACCGCCAACGCCGAAAGAATCTTCGGCAAAAGGTAAGGGTAACCTTGACGACCTTAAAGTCCTTAAAGTCCTTAAAGTCTTTAAGGTCGTTAGAGTCCCTAATGTGTTAAGACTATGAAACCGAAAATACTGATAATCTACACCGGCGGAACGATCGGCATGCGACGCGACGCCAACGGCACTCTCGTGCCGTTCGATTTCAACTCCATCGAGGCTGAATTCCCCTCGGTGCGCCAACTCAACGTCGATATCGAGGTCTGCAAGATGACCCCTATCGACTCGTCGAACGTTACCCCCGCACGGTGGGTCGAACTCGCACGGATAATCCGCGACGAGTACGCCGCCTACGACGGGTTCGTCGTCCTGCACGGCACCGATACCATGTCCTATACGGCGTCGGCATTGAGTTTCATGCTCGAAAACCTCGCCAAACCGGTGATTTTCACCGGTAGTCAGATTCCGATGGGTATCATGCGCACCGACGGTCGCGAGAACCTGATTACGGCTATCGAGATTGCTGCGGCGCGCCGCGGCGGACGACCGACTGTACCGGAGGTGGCTCTATATTTCCAGAACCGTCTGTTCCGCGCCAACCGCACGTCGAAACTCTCCGCCGAGGCTTTAAGTGCGTTCGATTCGCGCAACTATCCGCCGCTCGCCGAGGTCGGCGTGAACATCTGCTACAATACCGACGATATTCTGTATCCTCCGACCGGCAGCGAAAACGAACCGTTGCGCATTTCCGAACGTATGGACGAGAACGTGGTGATTCTGAAACTGTTCCCCGGCATCAGCGAACGGACGCTGCGCGCGGTGCTGGCGATAGAGGGACTGAAAGGCGTGGTACTCGAAACGTTCGGCACGGGCAACGCCCCGACCGAAGCGTGGTTCATCGACACGCTCGCCGAGGCGATTCGGCGCGGCATCACGATAATCAACGTTACGCAGTGCCAGGGCGGAGCCGTGGTGATGGAGTTGTACGAAACGGGGCTGCGGTTGCAGAATATCGGCGTCGTGTGCGGACACGACATGACCACCGAGGCGGCGGTTACGAAACTGATGTGGCTGCTGGGCAAGAATCCGTCGGAAGACGCGCTTTCGGCTGCTCTCGCCCGCTCGATGCGCGGAGAATTTACGGCGTGATTTGCACGGACGAAAAAAATTTTATATATTTCGGACTGATATATGTGCGCATTTGCGGCAACGGTCGCGCTGCGTGCGGTTCAACGGCTTGTATTTCAGAGCGTTGATGCGTCGGACGGGTTGTGCGCCGTATCGCCGTGCGAAATGACGGAACATGAGGAATCGCTGTATATTTTGGAACAAACGATATAAACTGAAACGAAAAACTATTAAATTTTTTTAACTTATTAAAACAACTATGAAAAAGTTATTTTTGGTTTTGGCAGCGGCTGCTATGACTTTCGGCCCTGCAAGTGTTTTCGCACAGGAGCCTGAGGCTGCAACCGAGGCAGCGACCGAGCAGGTCGAGGAGGTTGCCGCTCCGGCAGTTGAAGAGGCAGCAATCGACGCCGAAGTGCAGATTGCGGGCGATTCGATGCACCACATCCTCATGCAGAAGTTCCTCGAAGGTGGTTGGGGCTGGATGCTTCCGGTATTGTTGTGCTTGATTCTCGGTCTTGCAATCGCTATCGAGCGTATCCTCTATCTGTCGCTTTCGACCATCAACACCAAGAAGTTCATGCTCAAAGTCGAGGAGGCTCTCAAAAACGGCGGCATCGAGGCTGCCAAGGAGTTGTGCCGCAACACCAAGGGTCCGATTGCCTCGATTTACTATCAGGGTCTCGACCGCTACAACCAGGGTCTTGACGCTGTCGAGAAGTCGGTCGTTTCCTACGGTTCGGTTCAGACCGGTCGTATGGAGTCGGGTCTGAGCTGGATTGGTCTGTTCATCGCTCTTTCGCCGATGTTGGGATTCATGGGTACCGTTGTCGGTATGATTGGCGCGTTCGACGCAATCCAGGCTGCCGGCGATATCTCCCCGACGCTCGTTGCAGGCGGTATCAAGGTCGCTCTCCTTACCACGTTGATGGGTCTGATTGCCGCTGTCATCTTGCAGTTGTTCTACAACTACATCATTTCGAAGATTGACAGCATCGTAAACGATATGGAGGATGCTTCCATCATTCTGATGGACATGCTTACCGTTTACAAGAAATAATCGGAACCTAATCAACACTCGTTAAACGGAAATTATGAAAAAGATATTGAATATTTTGCTGGTTGTCCTTATCGCCGTTACGGTGGCTCTGCTCGTGTACGCCATCGCTACGGGCGGCTCGGAAACCGCTATCAGCCTGAACCTCATCTGGGGTTATGTCCTTCTGGTGGGAGCCGCGCTGTCGGTGGTTTACTGCGCCGTTAAGGGCATGGTTAAGAATCCGGCAGGAATCAAGAAGACCATTGCTTCGGTAGCGATTATCGTCGTTGTCGTAGGTGCTGCCGTAGCGTATGCGCTGAGCAACGCAGGTCTTGCCATTCCGAACTCCGCCGGAGGCGTGTTCGATGACCCGTTCGAACTGGTCGTTACCGAGTCGAGCATCATCGTTACCTATGTAGCATTTGTTGCGACCGTCATCGCCGCAGTTTTCTCGGAGATTCGCAACGCATTTAAATAGAAAGGATAGACTTTATGCCAGTAAACAAAAGACAAGTACAGGAAATCAATGCCGGTTCGATGGCCGACATCGCCTTCTTGTTGCTTATCTTCTTTCTGGTCGCAACCACGATGAACGTCGATACGGGTTTGGTGCGCGTGCTGCCGCCTATGCCCGACCCGAATGTGAAACAGGAGGATATCAAGGTCAAGGAGCGCAACCTCCTCTTGGTATTCGTCTCGGGTAGCGGTAACATCATGGCTGGCGGTCAGTTGATAGATATCCGACAGTTGAAGGACAAGGCCAAAGAGTTCATCCTCAATCCGTACAACGACGAAAATCTGCCGGAGAAAGAGGATAAGGAGTTGGAATTGCCTGACGGACAGAAATGGGTTTATCCGGTTAGTCAGGGTGTGATTTCGCTCCAAAACACGCGCGATACGGGCTATCAGGTCTACATCCGCGTGCAGAACGAACTTACCCGCGCATTCAACGAAGTCCGCGACGAAGTTGCGATGAACAAATTCGGAAAGAAGTTCGCCGACTTGCAGGAGGAACAACGTAAAGTAATCACTGCGGCTGTGCCGATGAAGATTTCGGAGGCTGAACCGCGTAAAATGACGAAGTAGTATGGCAGTAATGAAAAAGAAGGGCAACAAAGGTCTGCCCCCAATCTCGACGGCATCGCTTCCGGACGTTATCTTTATGATTCTGTTCTTCTTCATGGTATCGACCACGATGCGCGACCAGGAGTTGTTGGTGCGCTACAAGTTGCCTGATGCCACCGAGGTGCAGAAACTCGAAAAGAAGTCGCTCGTAAGTTATATCCATGTCGGAGTGCCTACTCTCGCCATGCAGGCGAAATTCGGTACTGCGCCTAAGATTCAACTCAACGACTCGTACAAGACGACCAAGGATATCCTTGATTTCGTTGCGGGCGAGCGCGACAAACTCAGTGAGGTCGACCGCAGCCAGATGACCATCTGTCTGAAAGCGGACGGCAACACCAAGATGGGTATCGTCGCCGACGTCAAGCAGGAGTTGCGCCGTGCGAATGCCCTGAAAATCTCTTATGCGTCTTCGAAGGTGTTGAGTTACTAACCGACGCTTCGACGCTATATCTGCGCCTGCGGAATCCGAACCGGGTTCCGCAGGTGTTTTTTTGTGAGGGGAGGTAGGGTATCACGTGCGGGAGAATTAGGGTCATTAAAGACCTTAAAGTCGTTAAAGTCTCTAATGTCCTTAAATGATTCGGACTGGCACATTTCGTGTCAGCCCGCCAGAAAACCTCAACGCTCCGCGCCTATTTCAATTTCGCAGAAATCAGCGACATGAACTCCTCGCGGGTGCGGGGATCGGAGAGGAATATGCCCGTAAACGCAGACGTCGTCGTAGCCGAGCCCTGCTTCTCGATGCCGCGCATCTGCATGCACATGTGCGAAGCCTCGATGACGACCGCGACACCGGTCGGATTGAGTGCCGCCTGTATCGAATCGCGAATCTGCAACGTCAGCCGCTCCTGCACCTGCAAGCGGCGGGCGAAACACTCGACCACGCGGGCGATTTTCGACAGCCCCGTGATGTAGCCGTTCGGGATATACGCCACGTGGGCCTTGCCGACGAACGGCAGCATGTGGTGTTCGCACACCGAGAAAATCTCGATGTCCTTGACAAGCACCATCTGCTTGTACTCCTCACGGAAAATAGCCGACCGCAGAATCTCAATCGGGTCTTCATTATAGCCCTTGGTCAGGTATGCCCACGCCTTGGCGACGCGCTCGGGCGTCTTCACAAGTCCTTCGCGTTCGGGGTCCTCGCCGAGCAGGCGGAGAATCTCCGTGTAGTGCGATTTCAGTTTCTCTATGGTTTCGGGAGCGTAGATGTCGTCCCGACGGTAAATCTTCTCTTCCATTCCCTATTTCGATTGTAAAAACTCCACGAGCCGTCGGACGGCGCGTCCGCGATGCGAAATCGCATTCTTCTCGTCGGCACCCATTTCGGCGAAGGTCTTGTCGAAGCCCTCCGGCACGAACAGCGGGTCGTAGCCGAATCCTCCGCAGCCCGCCTCGCTCTCGGCGATGCGTCCGTCCACACGCCCCTCGAACAGATACTCCCTGCCGTCGAGAATCAGCGCGATGACGGTACGGAAATGCGCGCTACGGTCTGCCGCACCGGCGAGATTGCGCAACAGCAGACGGTTGTTGGCGGCGAAATCGTGTCCGTCGGTCGCATACCGTGCCGAATGCACCCCCGGTGCGCCGTCGAGCGCATCGACCTCCAATCCCGTGTCGTCGGCGAAGCAGTCGGCACCCGTGCGCTCGTGGACGTAGCGCGCCTTTTGGAGGGCGTTGCCTTCGAGCGTCGGCGCATCCTCGGGAATCTCCTCCGTGATGCCGCACTCGGCGAGCGTAACGAGCCGGAAGCGGTCGCCCAGCACAGCCTGAACCTCCGACAATTTGTGGGCGTTGTTCGTTGCAAAAACTATCTGTTTAATCATAACCTATTCATACATGAAGTAGCCGTAGTACTCCAAATCATACAATGAATACACATCCTTGCAGCCGCCGTACCATACCGTAAAACTGCCATCTTCGGAGAATTCGGCTTTGGCATTATCGACAACTCCGCGATTCTCGGTCGTCAGTTCGACGGTTCCCGACAAGAACCAGTCTCCACGGCATGTCAGGTCAGTCGCACGTCCTTCAACGATAAACGCGCCGTCATCGGATTTGTTGCAACTCTCGCATGTTCCGGTCATCTTCAACGTCATATATCCGTAATTCGGCGATGACTCCCCGACCTCCGCTTCGACCGACACTTTGTATCTGTCGCGCGAATATCGCGGATAATCCGATTCGTTATAGGTTATCTCGTAGCGGTTCTCTCCGATGCACTTCACGACAGGCATGAACTCATATTGATTCTCGTACATGCCCGACCATTCGGCACCGATTTCGCCTATGCGCTTTCCGCCCGTGCTGACGAGAAGTTCGTCTGTATCGTAGCGGATAGTGAACAAGCCTTTCGCGTCGTCATACGCCACATACTCTCTGTAAAAATATTTGTCGTGTATACGCTCGCGCTCCTCCTCGGTCTCCGCTCCTATATATTCGTCTATCTGGAACATGAGAGCCAGTTTGCCCGAGAAGGCTTTGTAGCCGGATATATTATTGAACAGCATCATATAACCGGGGTATGTGGGATTGCGGTATTCGCGTGTAGCCGTCTTGCACGAACAGAGGGCGAATGCCGCCAGCAATGCCGATAAGATTATCTTTTTCATAACGTCTCCTCCTTAAAATTTATAACCTATACCGCCTATAATCACGCCCTGAGTTCCCACTCCGAGTTCGGCGAAACCGTACAGCCGTTTGCCGACCGTGATTCCCAGCGGCGTGAATTGACCTGCGAACAGCGTATCGACGCTGACGTAACTGCGGCTGCCGATTTTCTCGACCGACCGTTCGACCGTTACGCCGAGAGCGAGAGCGGAATACAGACACACGTATTTGCTGTTGAGCCAGTAGGCGCGCAACATCGGCATTACGGACATGTAGTGCTGGTCGAAGCCTCCCGCCCACGAATCGTCGGAAAGGTTGTGATAACGCGTGGTAACGCAGGCATAACTGAACGATACTCCGAAACTTATGGTACGGTTGAACCGGTAGGCGTAATCGAGCGAATATACGCCCGTATAATACTCGTCGCCGGAATATATCTTTGAGAGTTCAAAATTTTTGAGCGAAAATCCGCTGTCTATAAAGCGGTACGGCGAACAATAGCATCCGGTATATCCGAGAATCGTATAGCCCACTCCGTAGGCACCCACGCCGAAGCGCAGTTCGTGTCCAAGCCGCACATGGATGCGGTCGCGGCGGCGCAGGCGGGTGCGGCTTTCGTCGAAAGTCACGGTCTGCGAACTCTCAGCCGATGCCGACGACCGCTGCGCAAAAGCGTCGATGCAGACGGCGGCGGCGAGAATTGCTGTCAATAACAGTCTCTTCATATTCGTAAGGGGTTAAAGGTGTTCGGTTTCGAGCCTTGCAAGGCGGTCGTCGGCATCGCACTTGTCGATTATCGCCTTGACGACCGTATCGATTTCCGAACCGTCGCGATAGTCGGCGGGACAGATGTGGTTCACGCGGTTGTCGCGAATAAGCGTGTTCATCTCCTGACGCTTGCTCTCCTCCGACGGGTCGTAGACGGCGATGGAGTGTCCGCCGAAGTTCTTCACCAGACGCATGCACGGGATGTCGGTCGTTCCGTCGCCGACGTATATCATGTGCGAGAACGGCACTGGGCGCGACTTCTCCTCCATATACCGGTTCACGAGTTTGGTGTCGTAGACCGACTCCACGCCCTTGTTAATCTTGAAGATGAACTGGGTCTTGTTGGTATAGTTCACCGCCACGGCAGGCCAGTAGGCGATACCGTCCACGTTGTAGAGGAACGAGCAGGCGTAAATCTTGCGGAACTTGTCGGCAATCGACGTACCTTCGATAATCTCTTTCAGACCCGACGAGTTGATATAGTGCAGAATCTTGATTCCGCGCGCCTCGCCGTAGGCGTTCATGCGGTCGAACCACTCCTCCACTCCGGGGTAGAAGACGACGCGGCGTCCCGACTCCTGAAAGGCTTCGCGGCGGAGCGACAGCCCCTTCGCCTGCGCCGCCTGAATCATGCGCGCCATATAGGCGAGAATCTGGTCGGCGTCCTGCTCCTCGGCGAGGTCGTTCGATTCCGACCAGAACTCCTTGTTGCTCTTGCCCACGGCAGGGATGAAGTCGTATTCCTGCATGTTGCCTGCCGCCAGAGTGCCGTCGAAATCGTAGATGAGTGCGACAGTGAACCGGAATTTCGTATTTTCAGCCATAGTTCCTCGATTTTGACCAAAGGTAATAACTTTTTTTCACTATTTTTGTTTTGCGAACAGATAAACATGCAAATATCATAGAAACTGTTTCGAATTTTATTTCGAGATTATTTTGAGAGTGATTTTCGAGCAGATTTCTTTTTCGGGTTTGCAGGTAATAGCGGGCTATTTCCAAAAAGACGGAAAATAAATATGCCGAAAAGCACCTCAAAGAAGCCGAAACTTTTTATGCTGTAAACTGAAAACATTATAATAAAATTCAAAACAGTTTCTTCTATGGAATTCAAACAGTTACTCGAAAAACGCCGCAGCGTCCGCCGTTTCGACGCCACGCCGGTATCACGCGCAGTCATTCTCGACGTTCTGAATATGGCACTTACGGCTCCGTCGGCACGCAACTCACGCTCGACGCGGTTTCTCGTCGTGGACGACCGCGCGACAATCGAACGGATGGCTTCGATGCGCGACTACGGCTCGGCATTCATGGCTAACGCACCGGTTGCGGTAGTCGTCATGGGCGACACGACGGCATCGGACATCTGGGACGACAACTGCGCCATATCGGCTACGGTGCTTCAACTCGCCTGCGTCGAAGCGGGCTTGGCGTCGTGCTGGGTACACGTCGCGGGACGCCCGCGCCGCAAGGACGACCCGCAAGGCGAGAGTGCCGAGGAGTATCTGCGCACGCTGCTGCCGATACCCGACAACTGCCGCGTGGAGTGCATCATCGCGATGGGCTACTCCGACTTCACGCCCGCTCCGCTGCCCGAGTTCGACCGCTCGGCAGCGATTGCGTGGAGTACGAAGGAGTAAATTATTTTGCTTTATTTTTTTTTCTGAGTAAATTTGCATTAAAATTTATTAGAAAAATGAGAACGTATATAAACGATATTGATATCCTCAAATCCAAACTATCGGATCTGCCAAAAGAATGGGATGGAAAAACATCTATATTGGAATTAAAAGAGGCTGATTACAATTGGCGACAGATGGAATGGTGGGCATTTTACTTCGAATTTAAATCTCATCAACTTCTTCAATCCGAATTTACTTTTCCGGGTGATCGATTCGGAAATGTAAATTTCGATTTACGTGGTGCAATAAATTGGGATCTGAAATCGTCCGCTATAAAAAGCGATAGTCATAAGATTATTCTAAATGATAAAACTGCAATGGATGCGTCTCTTGCAAAGGATAACTATCATGGGGAAATTATCGCTTTATGCGACGTCGTCTACAACGATCATGATCGCTCTTTTCAAAAGTGGCATACTGCGCTCAAAGGTGGATTATCCCAATACGAAATAGAAAGAATTTCGAGGACCTCCATATCGAGATACAGAAAAACAAAGGCGACATTAACCGAAATAGTTTTTGTCATCTTCAAAAATGACGATTTCGAGAAATTGGATATTATGAGACAGGGAAGAAACTCTAATGGAACTCCCCGCAAAGAAAAATATATGCTTAATTTGGAGAAAATAGACGAGTTCGAGAATTATATAATTGAAATATAATGTTTTACAACGAAGATTGCATTTCCGGATCAAAAAAACACATAAAAAATAATTCTGTCGACCTTATAATAACGGATCCTCCGTACGGAATAGAGGGTGATAAACTGCACAAACATTACAGAAGAAAAGAAGATCCCGTCATAGACGGTTACATCGATGTTCCAAGCAAAGATTATCCTAAATTTTCAGAAGATTGGATAAAAGAAGCCGAACGTGTATTAAAACCGGGGGGCAGTATATATATAGTATCGGGATATTCTCAATTGCGCCACATTCTGAATGCATTGGCTAAAACGTCGTTAGAAGAAAGAAACCATATTATTTGGAAATATAATTTCGGGGTATATACAAGCAAAAAATATATATCGTCGCATTATCATATTTTATATTATACAAAACCAGGAGGGACAGTTACATTCAACACATTCGCATTTTTTTCGGATAAAGAGGAATCTCCATGCGGCGGATCTGCCAACTACAAAGACAGAGAAGATGTTTGGATAATCAACAAAGAGTTCAAACCAGGGCAGATTAAGAACAAGAATGAATTACCCAAAACTTTGCTTACCAAGATGATACTATATTCGAGTAATAAGGATGATATGGTATGCGACTTTTTTTTAGGAAGTTTTTCTACCGCCAAAACCGCATTGGGGTTAGGACGAAATGCCTGTGGATTTGAACTGAATAAAACTGCTTTCGAATATCAAACTCAACAAATCCAAAATATAAAATACGGCGAATTGCTGAGGACTTTAAGAGAAGTGCCTCAAAATAAATTGACAAACAAGGGTAAACGCCTTTCCGATAAAGAAATAAAGGAGATTTGCGATTTATATGTCAATTTCATTAAATCCGGATACACAAAGAAAAATGCAATTGACCATATATCCGAGCAATTTGGTCGAGGTTATTGGTCGATTATGAATATTTTGGATCGTCATTTATTTTCAAAAGATTCTGTATTACAAGAGAAACTATTCGAATAAGTTTTCCTATATGCTGCCCGAGTTCGACCGCTCGGCAGCGATTGCGTGGAGTACGAAGGAGTAAGTTCTCGGGAGGACTGGGAGGACTGGGAAAGCGGACAAGCCGATATAGAAAAGGTAACAGCCGCAAGCCACAACCTCCCTGCTGTCCCAGTTCTCTCAAAACTCTCAATTTTACCAGCCCCCCCCCAAAAAAATCTCCAAGAGCCCCCAAAGCAAAACCCGAGGAATCGGCGAAAACAACCTCCCTGCTGTCCCAGAACTCCCAGTGCTCTCAGTTCTCCCGGTATAACCCGGCACGTGAGACCAGACCAAAACAGAACTCGGACAACAATCAACAAGATACCCGACACCTAAAAGGTATCGGGTAAAGTTAGCAGATTCCGTAAGCCAAGCCGAAAGTCCCCTTTACAGAAAGGGGATTTAGGGGATAGGTAACACCTAAAACAGAACTCGAAAAGAAAACGAGAATGTCTGCAATATGTGCAAACATCCTCGTCAAGTTAGCAGATTCTGTAAGCCGAGCCGAAAGTCCCCTTTACAGAAAGGGGATTTAGGGGATAGGTAACACCTAAAACAGAACTCGAAAAGAAAACGAGGATGTCTGCAATACATGCAAGCATCCTCGTCAAGTTAGCAGATTCCGTAAGCCGAGTTCTGTTTTAGTCCATCATTTATCTACAATCGCAGTCGCCTGCGACTTCAAGCGGTTTACCCCTCGACATCGGGCGAGCAACCCTTAATTGCCGATATACATAACCTTGCAACCCGTAAGACGTACTGCCGAGCGACATCACTGCCCTCGCGGTGGGCTCTTACCCCGCCTTTTCACCCTTACCCATGACGGGCGGTCGTTTTCTGTTACGCTGCTATACCCTCTCGGACATCAAGCCGTTAACTTGTACGGTGCTCTGCGTTGCTCGGACTTTCCTCTCCCCTTGCGGGCAGCGATGAACCGAATCTGCGGTGCGAAGATACGAATATTTTCCGAGATATGCCCCTACACTTTCAGGAAAACTCCCTTGCGGTAGAGGAAATAGAGGAACAGCCAGCAGGCGGCGACATACGACAGGCTCGCAATCACGCTGCCGACATCGGCGGGACACAGCGCGACCAGTCCGCCCGTGAAGAAATCCGCTATCTTGCGGAAGTCTATTATCCGCTGCGCCATGTATATCGTAATGGAGTTCAGTCCTATGACGCGGAAAAACAGTGTCCACCGCCTGTACCCCCGCACATCTATAATATAGTAGAATAGTGCGAACATCCCCATCGAGTATGCCCCGACGGCGAGGACGAACGAACTCGACCACAACTTCTTGTTCACGGGCAGAACCTCGTTCCAGCCGGCGGCGACAAGTGCCATGACGACCGCTGCCGCAGCCATATAAGCCGCCTTGCGACCGCCCGAAATGCGTGATTCGGGCATGCGCACGAACTCGCCGGCGAACATGCCGAGCATCGCCGTAACCACGGCAGGCAGCGTACTCAACAGCCCTTCGGGGTCGAAATTGCCGTATATCAGACGCCCCGGCAGGTACAGACGGTCGATATAGCCCGCGATACAGCCGTCCTTCGAGAAGCAGTCGGCACCGGCAGGCGCATCGGGAGCGACGAACAGTGCCGTAACAGCCCAGTAGCCGAGCAGGATAACGACGGCGATGGAGGCACGCGCGCGAACGCCGAAATTCACGAACAATACGGCGGAAATGCCCCATGCGATGCCGATACGCGCCAGCACGCTCGCACAGCGGAGCGTCGCAAAATCGAGTTTGAACAGTCCGTTGCAGACCAGTCCCAGCAGAACGAGCATTGCCGTGCGGCGGGCGATTTTGGCGTATATTCGCGTCGTCGTCATGCCCGCTCCGCGCTGTTTGGCAAGCGAGAACGGGAACGAGATGCCCGCAATGAATAGGAACAGCGGGAAAATCGTGTCGTGGTGCGCAAGCCCGTTCCATTCGACGTGTACCATTTGCCGCGCAACGGCGTCGGTGAATGCGTTCGGGCAGAGGGCGCACAGATTCATGACCAGTCCCGCTACGCCCATGATGAACATCATGTCGAATCCTCGCAGCGTATCGAGCGAGAGCAGACGGTCGGAAGGCTCCTTCATAGTTTGTTTGTTTAAGGTAAAATAGGTATTACAAGTAATATAAGTCTGGCTTTATTTCATTATAGCGGGAAGAGTTCGAGTTGGTCGATTTCGTGATTGAAAGTCAGGCGGTGGTGCGGCGAGAGTCCGTGTTCGCGTATCGCGAGGCGGTGTTCGCGGGTCGGATAGCCCTTGTTGCGCGACCAGCCGTACATCGGGTACTCGGCATCGATTTTCTTCATGTACTCGTCGCGGAACGTCTTCGCCAGCACCGACGCGGCGGCGATGTCGGCATACTTGCCGTCGCCCTTAACGATGCAGCGGTACGGAATATCGAGCATCGTGCGGAAACGGTTGCCGTCGATGGCGAGGAACTGCGGTCGAGGGTCGAGCCGAACCGCCGCAAGCGACATACCCTCGAACGATGCATTCAAAATATTGATTTCGTCGATACGCTCGGCTGAAACAGCCTCCACAGCCCATGCGACGGCTTCACGGCAGATAACTTCGCGCAGCAGGTCGCGGTTGCGCTCGGTCATCTGCTTGGAATCGTTGAGCAGAGGGTGGCTGAAATCGGGCGGCAGGATAACAGCCGCAGCGAACACCGGACCGGCAAGGCATCCGCGCCCCGCTTCGTCGCATCCGGCTTCGAGCAACTCCTTTTGATACGAATTTTCCAACATGGCAAATTCAAATATACGAATAAGTAAAGGGATTACCAAATTTATTAGGGCTTTGCCCGATTTTTCGCAAAAAAGCGTAACTTTGCCCTATGCGAATCACATCGATAACACGCCAGTCCGGTCTGCTTGCAACGTCGCTGCTGCTGCTGACGGTCGTTGCCGAGCATCTGCGGATGATGTCGGCGACGCCGCATGCAATGGAGGTCGTCGGCAGCGTGTCGTCGCCGTCGTGGGGCAAATCCGCCGCCACGACAATCATCCTCGTCATAACCGGAATACTCGTCGGCAGAACGGCGACGAAATCGGGCATATTCCGCAATTTCTGTACGCTGCCGATACCGATATTCGGCGTCGCCGCATGCGGCATGTTCGTCTCGCCCGACATGTTCGCCACCTCGGCTGCCGCCATGTGCGCGGCGGGCGGGATGTCGCTCTTCATCCGCACGCTGTCGCGACCGAACGACAAAAGCCCCGTATTCTTCGGCGCGATGCTGTTCGGAATCACGGTGCTGCTCTACCCGCCGTGCATAGTCTTCGCGGCACTGCTGCCGTTCATGGCTCTGGTCTCGTTCCAGTCGTGGCGCAAAATCGTAATCGCCGCGGTCGGCTATCTGCTGCCGTTCGCCGCAGCGTCCTACATCGGCTGGTATGCAGGAGGCGGCATACTCGACGGGGCGTACTCGATTGCCGAATGGTTCGTGCCGTTCGGATATACGCCGGTGCATTCGCCTGTCCGCGAAGGGTTTCCGATTATGGCTGCGGCAATGGCGGCGATTCTGCTGTCGCTCGCGGTCGCCGAAATAATATTGCGGCGAATCGACAAGGGGACGACGCTCGTCAAGGCGGACAAGTCGGCGCAAATCGTATCGGCAGTCATGGTTCTCGCCGTCGCGGCATTCGCCGTACCGCGATGCACGGTGGCGATAATGCCCGTCATCGCAGTTCCGACAGCAATACTCGCAGGGGCGGCACTCGACCGGATAAAAGCGGAAACATCCACAGTAATTTACTGGATTCTTCTGTCGCTTACGGCAATACATCTGTTCTTCATATAGCAAATTAAGTCCGATGGATGTCGCGAAAAGTCGGACATCGTAAAATTTTCGGCATATTGTTACAATATTTTATTGTAACATTGATATTTTTATTGTAAAATTATCTGCATACTATGACTGACGACCCGAAAAACAATGAGAGCCGCTCGCAAGAGATTACCAAAAGGACGAACATCGTGCCGTTCGTCGAAAACATTATCGGACAAGATTTTACGATTGTCCATATCGTTAGCGGAAGCAAACGTGTGCGGAGCGGCAGCATCCGTCGCGACTTTTCGGTCGGCGACACGGTATGTCTGGCGATAGGCACGTTCGAAATAGAGAATATCCCCGGCGACAACGGCATATACAAGGAGATTTCGATTAGGTATTCCGCCGCCGAGTTGCAAAGAATCATCACGCGTCTGCATTTGATAAACGATATGCCAATCGACAGTTCGGCGAACCGCAAAGGCATCAAACGCTGTTGCGGATGCAGGGTCGGACACACGGCAGCGTCGTTCTTCGACGAAATCGAGTACGGCATCGATGCCGGAATGACCGACAAGTACATCGCCGACAGGAAAAGAGAGTTGATATACAAGGTGATAACGCACGGCGACGAAGACATGGTAAATTGCATACTCGACAATACCAATCCCGACAGGGAAGCCTTCATACGCATAGTCTACGCACACATTTTCATATTCTGTTCGCTCGAAGAACTCGCCGCGAAGTGCCACCGCTCGCTGTCGACATTCAAAAGCGATTTCTGGAACATTTTCGACGATACGCCGCACCATTGGTTCATGGTGCAGCGCATGAAGAGGGCGTGTTTTCTGCTGCTCACCACCGACATGAGCATCGAGGAGATAGGCTACGAGTGCATATACAGCAACCCGTCGCACTTCATAAAGGTTTTCCGCAAGCACTACGGCATCACGCCTGCGGCATATCGACGGAATACGCGCGTCCGTGTAATGGCAGACGGCGAGAAGGAGTAGGCGGAAAGCGGAAAAGCCCGCGAACGCGGGATTAAGGACCTTAGGGACTTAAAGTCCTTAATGCCTTTTTCCTATTGCGGCACGATTTTGGGAACGGTATGCGCCGTATGAAAAAAAGTCCTATGATAATTATAATCATGTCCGTCCTGCTCGTTTTGTGCGGCTCGGCATGCTCGGCTGGCGGAAACAACAAAAAAAGAGACAAGATGAAAACCGTATCCCTCACCAAAACCGATTTCCTGAAAAAGGTGTACGACTTCGAGAACTCCCCGTCCGAATGGAAGTACCTCGGCGACAAACCGGCTCTGATAGATTTCTACGCCACGTGGTGCGGTCCGTGCCGTACCATCGCGCCGATTCTCGACGAACTCGCCGCGGAGTACGGCGACAGTATCGTCATCTACAAGGTGGACACCGAGAAAGAACCCGAACTCGCCGCCCTTTTCGGGGTACGCTCGATTCCGACGCTGGTTTTCGTTCCGATGGACGGCAAGCCGCAGGCGGTGCTGGGGGCAATGGGCAAAGCCGATTTCAAGAAGGCGATAGACACGTTCCTGCTCGGGAAATAACGCAGCGAATTATGGAGACGCTATACAAGATACGCGACATCCGCTCCGACCTCCAACTTTTGGAGCGCGACTTCGAGCAGTCGCACGGAATTTCGTTCAACGAAGCCATGATTCTGTGCGGTTTGCGCAGCCGCGAGCGCATGTCGTCGGGCGAAATCGGCGAACTTATCGGTCAGACCCGCTCCAACGCATCGAAGATAATCGCTTCGGTCGAGCGCAAAGGACTGGTTGAACGCGGCATAGGCAGCGACGACAAACGCCGCATGTATTTCGTCCTCACCTCGCGCGGTCGCGAACTGGGAGAAGCCGTCGGGAAGAGCGGCGATATGCTCGACGAACGGCTGTGCGCCGCTTTGGGCAAAAATATGCGGAAAGGGAAATAAGCGAGGGATATTTCCCGTTACAAATAGTGAAGATGTAAATTATCAAACTTGTACGATATTATGAAAAGACTATCTGTTCTCGCCGCGGCGATGCTCTCGTTCGGCATCCTGACGGCAAGTGCCGACAACGACACTCCGATTACCTTCGAACAACTTCCGGCGTCGGCACAGACGTTCATCACCGCTCATTTCCCGAAACACAAAGTGGCATACGCCAAGGAGGAGCGCGATTTGATGAAAGTCTCCTACGACGTGGTGTTCTCCGACGGCACGAAACTCGAATTCGACAAGAACGGCGACTGGAAAGAGGTAGATACCAAGCCTGCGGCAGTTCCGTCGGCAATCGTTCCCGAACGCATTGCGACCTACATCCGCACCCACTATCCCGATGCAGCGATAGTCGCCATCGACCGTACCCCGCGTAAGTACGAGGTCGAGTTGTCGAACGGACTGGACGTGAAGTTCGACATCCGCTACAACTTCATCGGCGTTGACGATTAGTGTAAGGTCTCGCCGCCGATTCTTAATCGGCGGCTTTAAGGACTTTAACGACCTTAAAGACTTTAAGAGGGCAGGTGGAAACGCCTGCCCTCTGCTTTATAGCGGCTAACCGCCGCCTGAGTCCCTTTATTTCTCCGGCGCAACCTCTTTCAGACACTGCAATGCGTTGAGCGTCCGCGGATAGCCGATGTACGGCAGCAGACGCGTGGTAACCGCAATCAATTTCGCGCGGTCGTTGCCCGCATTCAGATTGCCGCGGATATGCCCCTTGACCTGCGGTTCGCAGCCGCCCAGCGAAATCAGAATCGCGTATGTCAGCAACTCCCGCGTCGCAGGGTCGAGTGCCGGTCGCGTCTGATAGTCGCCGAAGCAGTTCGCCGACAGGAACTTCTGAATATGCAGCAAATCCGCAGGTGCCGAAGCGTAGCCCGCATCTATGTAACTGCCGAAGAGCGAGCGTTGCAACGCCAGCCCCTTGTCGAAGCGGGTCTCGGCGGTAACGACCGATTGTCCGGCTGTCGGCAGCGCGACGCCAGCCGAACGCAGAGTTTCGTTGGCGGCTTCCAGACAGTCGCGCACCCTCGCCATGCCGACGTAAGGCACTGCATGATATATCGTCTCCTTGATTTCGAGCGGCGCGATTCCCGCGTCGAGTGCGGCGCGTATCACTATACGCAGTTCGCCGACGGTGTTCTGCGCCACGGTCGAAGCGAGCGTGGCTAGCAACTGCGTGCGCAGGTCGATGTCGCCGATTTCGTTTACGTCGCTGAACGCGAACCGTCCGAGAATCCCGGTGAGTTCGGGGTCATCGCTCCGCAGCGGTTCCAGCGACGTCCGCGCCCATCCTTTGTGTGCCGCATCGGGGCAGCCTGCCTCTTTATCCCCAAACCCAAACTTCACTCGGCTGCCCGTCGCAGCGGCATATTGTTCGTCATCCACAGGTTCGAGCCACGTATTGACGTTGGTCGCAGGATTGCACTCGACCGCCAGATGCGAAAACCAACTGTCGGGCGCGGCACCGTGCCAATGCTCGACATCCGCCGGTATCTCCACTATGTCGCCTGCGTGCAATTCGCGCGCCGCTTTGCCGCGCTCCTGATAGAATCCGCGACCGGCGGTGGCTATGAGCAACTGTCCGCCCGTGTGGCTGTGCCAGTTGTTGCGGCATGCAGGCTCGAACGTTACGTTCGAGATGTGCGTTCCCAGAGCGTCGTTGTCGCTCAGCGGAGCGAGATATGCCTGCCCGATGAAATACTGCGAAAACTTCTCCGGCAGCGGATTGCCCTGCGGGAAGATTTGTACGAACTCTTTCTCCATATTTTCACTCTTTTTTGCGCCGCACGCCGAGAGCATCGCCATCGCCGCCGCGGCAATCGATAAAATAACGAATCTTTTCATAATTCTCGTTAAAGTCCTTAAAGACATTAACGACTTTAAGGTCTTTTGTTCTTTTCTGCAAAAATAGGTGCAATCCTGCAAACCGCCGTTATACGCATTACGGTTTGCAGTACCATTTTTACGGATAACGTATTTTCGCTATCTTTACGGAAAATAAATGACACATCATGTTGCCCGTGAGATTTTTCGTTATCGCCGTTCTGCTGCTCGCACCGCTCGTGCCTGCGGCGGCTCAAAGCGTCGCCGACGTGTGCGACAAGGCGGAATACCGTATCGCAATGCGCGACGGAGTGAAACTCCATACGACGGTCTACACCCCCAAAAACGCTGTCGCCGCACCTATTCTGATTCAGCGGACACCCTATTCCTGCGCCCCCTACGGCGAAGACAGATTCCCTAAGGGACTTGAAAAGGGCTATTTCCGCGGCTATGTCGATGCGGGCTACATCCTCGTCTTTCAGGATGTCCGCGGACGCTACATGAGCGAGGGCGAGTACGAAAACATCCGCCCCGCAGGTGCGGTGGACGAGACTACCGATGCCTACGACACCGTCGAGTGGCTCGTGCATAACCTGCCGCACACCAACGGTCGCGTTGGCTTCTTCGGCAGTTCCTACCCCGGGTTCTATGCCATGCTCGGTGCCTTGTCGGGACATCCCGCCGTCGTTGCGGCATCGCCGCAGGCGCCCGTCGCCGACTGGTTCATGGGCGATGACGCCCACCATAACGGGGTATTGATGCTCGCCGATGCATTCGGATTTCTGCCCAAGATGAGCCATGACGGACATACTCCGTGCGAGAAGATGCCGCCGTCGCGACGGCACGACATGTCGCCCGACATATACGACTTCTTCCTGCGGGCAGGCTCGCTCGCCGACATGCTCCGCATGGTCGAACCCGCGGGATTCTGGAACGATATGGCTGCCCATCCCGACTACGACGAGTGGTGGCAGGCGCGCGACCTGCGCCGCCGCTGCCGCGACGTGAAGCCCGCACTGCTGATTGTCGGCGGAACGTTCGACGCCGAGGACTGCTTCGGCGCGTGGAATCTCTATAAGGCTGTCCGTGCGCAGTCGCCGCAGACCGACTGCCGTCTCGTCGTCGGACCTTGGTCTCACGGCGCGTGGCGCAGCGCGGGACGGCGGCTGGGAGGTTTCGATTTCGGCAGGGAAGCCGACTGGAAATACTATGTCGGGCGGTTCGAACGCCCGTTCTTCGACCTGCATCTGCGCGGCGATTCATCTGCTGTCGCCGTACCGCCTGTATCGGTATTCATTTCGGGCAGCGACCGATGGGCGGAGTACGACGGGTGGATGCCCGCCGATGCCGAACCCGTGAGGCTCTATCTCGCCGGCGGCGGTGCGCTTTCGACCGACCGTCCGTCGCGCAGGGGCGGCTGCTCCACATACCGTTCCGACCCGTCGTCGCCCGTACCTTACATGGAAAAGTGCGACACTAAGCGGCGCAAGGAGTATATGGTCGCCGACCAGCGTTTCGCCGTCGCCCGCCCCGACGTGCTGACATTCGTTACCGAACCTCTCGCCGAGGACATGACGCTCGTCGGTGAGGTGCGCGTAACGCTTGCGACGGCGATTTCGACCGACGATGCCGACTTCGTCGTGAAACTCATCGACGTATATCCCGACGACGGCAGCGACAAGGCGGGCTGCATGATGCTCGTCCGCGGCGATGTCATGCGCGGACGCTACCGCAACGGCTTTTCGTCGCCCGAAGCGTTCGTTCCCGACCGCCCGACCGAAGTTTCGTTCACGATGCCCGACATCGCCCGCACATTCCGACGCGGACACCGTGTGGCGGTGCAGATTCAGAGTTCGTGGTTCCCGCTCGCCGAGCGTTCGCCGCAGCGGTTCGTGGACTTGTGGAGGTGTACGAAGGACGATTTCGTGCCGTGCGACGTAACGATATTTCACCGCCGCGGCGCGGAGTCCTATATCGAGGTCGGCAGGCTGCGCGCCGAATAAGCCCTCTCCATGCCGCTTTCGCACCCGAGAGTGGCATATATTTTGCTTTTCGGAGTATGCCTTTTTACAAATTAAAATTTATGTTTATGAAAAAGTTTTTATTCTGTCTGGCATGTGCGGCTGCGGCTGTTTTCTGCGCAACCGCTGCACCTCAAAACGTCGATTTCGACAAGTTGCCTGCCAATTCGCAGGAGTTCATCCGCCGCAATTTTCCGTCGGAGAAGGTCAAGAACGTCGAAATGGACCGCGAATCGACATGGAACAAGTACACCGTCTATTTCAACAGCGGCAATAAGGTCTCGTTCGAGGGCGGTTCGGGCGAATGCTCGGAGATTGTCATGAAGAACGGTTCTGTGCCTGCATCGGCTCTTCCTGCCAACATCCGCACCTACGTGAACAACCGTTATTCGGGCAAGCCGGTTACGGGCATGAAGACCACGACCGACGGCTATAAGGTCTATCTTTCCGACAAGACCGTCCTCAATTTCGACAAGAACGGCGATTTCGTGAACGCCGCGAAATAGTTCCGATGACTTCCGGCAACCGGATGCCGCCGGTTTCGGGTCTTATGGCTGATGCGTTATCCGCATCAGCCTTTTTGTCATTAAGGTCCTTAAAGTCCCTAACGACCTTAATGACCTTAAAGCGGGCTTTGCCCGCGCGACCTTAATGGCTTTCTTTCAGAAAACCTCCTGCAATATCCTTATCGACTGCACATGGCGTATGGAGTCGAGGTGGACGGTGTAGTAGGCGACCAGCGCGTCGAGAATCTCAACCCGCTGTTTGCGGTTCAGCCCGATTTCGCCCAGACAGCGCACGTCGCATTCGAGCAGGTCGCGGAACACTTCGGCGTACTCGCGGCATATCACGTTGTCGTGCAGCGGCATCACGGGCGTGAACAGCCCTTCGCGCATGTCGAACCACGACCCCGCCGTATACTCGTTCCCCGGGCTGAATCCTAAAAAGCGGCTGATGTTGGCGAGAAACCACAGATGAAAATTGGCGACGCCCTCCTGCAACTCGTCGAGAGCCTCTACCGACCCCCACACGAAGTCGAACAACGGCTGGTTCGCCTCGCTCTCGCCGATAAGACGGTAGAGCGACTCCGCCATGAAGAGCGCAATCGTCGATTTGCGCACGTCGTAGGGCATCGATTTGAGCAGTATGCCGTTGCGCACCTCGCGCAGACGGTGCATCTCCATCTTCGGCGATGACAGACCCTCGTATTCGAGAGCGAACATGGGCTGGAAAAGAGCCATTTTCGACCCTCGACCCTTCGACGACCTGACGCCCTGCACCATGTAACTCTGCCGCCCGAAAGCGTCGGTGAGCAGGTGGGCGACCATCGACGTGTCGCCGTACTTGACGGTGTTGAGGACTATTCCGCGTGCCTTGTAACTCTTCATCGCAGTTCAGACCGACAGTTTTTTGACCGTCTCGCGCAGCCGTGACGTGTCGAGATGAGTGTATATTTCGGTGGTAACTATGCTCTCGTGTCCCAGCATCTCCTGCACCTGACGGATGCTCGCCCCGCCCGCCAGCAGATGCGTCGCGAACGAATGACGGAACGTGTGGGGGCTGACCTGCTTGTCGATGCCCGCTCGCTCGACCGCCTGACGGATGATGTTGAACACCATGATGCGCGTTATCGCCTTGCCGCGGTTGCTGAGGAAGACGCTGTTCTTGCTGCCCCACTTCTTCTCCTTGCGGTCGTCGAGGTAGGAGTATATGTATTCGCGCGCCGTCCTGCTTACGGGTACGAGCCGTTGTTTGTCGCCCTTGCCGGCGACGCGGATGTAGCCTTCGCCGAAAAAGAGGTCGCACATGCGCAGCGAGGTGAGTTCCGATACCCGCAGTCCGCACGAATAGAGGACTTCGAGTATCGCCCTGTTGCGCCGTCCGTTCGTTGTCTGCACGTCCACCGAGCCTATGATGCGGTCTACCTCCTCTATCGACAGTGTGTCGGGAATATGGCGTCCCGCCTTCGGACCGCTGATGAACTCCGTCGGCAGAACGTCGATTTTATCGTTGAGCAGCAGATAGTTGTAGAAACTCTTTATGCTGCTCAACATCCGTGCCTGCGACGTCTTCTTGCGGTCGCGGTCGAACAGAAAAGCCATGAAACGCTCTATCATGAACGGTTCGACCTTGACCGGCGGCACGTCGAACCAGTGCATTATGTAGTGCGAAAAATCTTGGATGTCGTGCATGTACGCCTCGACCGTGTTCGGCGACAAGTGCTTCTCCAACCGTATGTAGGAGCGGTAGGCAACCGCCGTTTTTCGCCATTTTTCGCTGCTTTCCGCCATTTTATGATTACTTTTGCCCAGACAAAGATACGAAATTTTACATAATAATGGATTACGTTGAACTCAACATCGCCGTTTCCGATTCCGAAACGGCGGAGATACTGACAGCGGAACTCTCGGAACTGCCGTTCGAAAGTTTCGTCGCCGAGCGCGGCACGCTCAAAGCCTATATCCCGCAGAGCCGGCTCGTCGATTGCAAGGAGGACGCCGACGGGATACTGCGCCGCTACGGCATCACGGACAGCCGCTACGTGCAGATTGAGGCGCAGAACTGGAATGCGTTGTGGGAGAGTAATTTCGAGCCGGTGGACGTGGACGGACGGGCGATGATTCGCGCACCGTTCCATCCTGCCCGCCCCGACTGCGATTTCGAAATCGTCATCATGCCGAAAATGTCGTTCGGTACGGGGCATCACGCCACTACGCACATGATGGTCGCGATGCTGCTCGATGCCGACGTCGCGGGTCGCCGCGGACTCGACATGGGTTGCGGAACGGGCGTGCTGGCTATCGCCGCCGTGAAGCGCGGCGCAGCGGCGGTGGATGCCGTGGACATCGACGATTTCGCCTACGGGAACTGCTGCGAGAATATCCGCACGAACGGCGTGGCGGAGCGGATTTCACCGATATTGGGCGACGCTTCGGCTGTCGAGGGTCGGCACTACGACTTCATCCTCGCCAACATCAACCGCAACATCCTGCTGCACGATATGGATGCCTACCTGCGCGCCCTGAACGACGGCGGCGAGATATTCATGAGCGGATTTCTCGATGCCGACATCGACGCCATGCGTGCAGCGGCTCACGAACGCGGGCTTGCGGACGGTCGCACGCTTCATCGCGACGGCTGGGCGGCACTCAGTTTCCGCAAGGGGTAGAAAGATAATATAGGTAATATAGGTAATATAGGTAATATAGGTAATATAGGTAATATAGGCTCTCTCCTATACTACCTATATTACTTATTTCCCGCAGCGTCCGCCTATCCGATTTTCTCGCCGAAAGCGAGGTCGCCCGCATCGCCCAAACCCGGGACGATGTATTTGCGGTCGTTGAGGTGGTCATCCACCGTGGCGCACCACAGCGACGTGCGCTCCTGGTCGGTATGCTCCAATACGTAATCCACGCCCTGACGGCTCGCAAGCACCGACACGAAGTGGGTGTGCGCAGGCTGTCCGCCCTTTTCGCACAGTGCTTCGTAGGCGGCGACGAGCGACGAACCCGTGGCGAGCATCGGGTCTACGAGAATCAGCGTCTTGCCTTCCAGACTTCCGCATGAGATGTACTCGACCTTGATTATGAACTTGCCGTCGAACGTGCTTTTGCGGTATGCCGACACGAAGGCGTTCTCGGCGTCGTCGAAATAGTTTAGGAACCCTTGGTGGAACGGCAGTCCGGCGCGCAGAATAGTCGCCAGAACCACTGTGTCACTAATTGACATTACGGTCGCCTTGCCCAGCGGCGTTTCGACGATTTTGGAACGGTAGTTCAACTCTTTGGAAACCTCGAATGCGGCGATTTCGCCGATGCGTTCGATGTTGCGGCGGAAGCGCATCGAGTCTTTCTGAATCTCCTTGTCGCGCAACTCTGCAATGAATTTGTTGAGCAGCGAATTTTGTTGGTCGATGATATGCAGCATGGCTGTTTGGTGTTTTAAGTTGTCTAATACAGAAAATTGTTGAACGGATAGCGTCCGCAGTGTATCTCGCGCACCATTCCGTAGAGGTCGCGGCGGAACTTGTCGATATTGGTCTTCTCCTGCGCCGAGATGAAGATGCACGGCGTGTTCTGCTTGGCGAACCAACTCTCGCGCAGGTCGTCGAGCGAAAGGTTCTCGCGCGTGGCGGGCGTCAGGTCGTCCTCCTCTTTCTTAATATAGGTATAGGCGTCGATTTTGTTGAAGACGAGGTACACCGGCTTGTCGCCCGCCCCGATGTCCTGCAACGTCTGTTTCACGACGTCTATCTGCTCCTCGAACTGCGGGTGCGAAATATCGACCACGTGAATCAGCAGGTCGGCTTCGCGCACCTCGTCGAGCGTCGATTTGAACGACTCGATGAGTTCGGTCGGCAGTTTGCGGATGAAACCTACCGTGTCCGAGAGCAGGAACGGCAGGTTGTCGAACACGACCTTGCGCACCGTGGTGTCGAGCGTGGCGAAAAGTTTGTTCTCGGCGAAGACCTCGCTTTTGGAAATCAGGTTCATCAGCGTCGATTTGCCGACGTTGGTATAGCCGACGAGCGACACGCGCACCATGCTGCCGCGGTTGGAACGCTGCACAGCCATCTGGCGGTCGATTTTGCGCAAATCCTCTTTGAGTTTCGCGATGCGGTTGCGCACGATTCGGCGGTCGGTCTCGATTTCGCGCTCACCCGCTCCGCCGCGGGTTCCCGTGCCGCCCCGCTGCCGTTCGAGGTGGGTCCACAAGCCGGCGAGACGCGGCAGCATGTATTCGCAGTGGGCGAGTTCGACCTGCGTCTTGGCGTATGCGGTCTGCGCCCGCGAACGGAATATGTCGAGAATCAGCCGCGTGCGGTCGATGACGCGGCACGGCATCGCCTTCTCGATGTTGCGCGTCTGCGACGGCGAAAGTTCGTCGTCGAAAATCGCCACGTCGATACACTCCTGCTCGCAGTAGGCGGCAATCTCTTCGAGTTTGCCCGGTCCGACGTAGATGCGCGACGACGGCTGCGCCATGCGCTGCGTGAATTGGCGCACGGTCGTTATAGATGCGGTCTCGGCGAGGAATTCGAGTTCGGCGAGGAACTCCTCCGCCTGCCGCTGCTCCTGCCCGTCGCGGATGACGGCGACGAGTACCGCACGTTCGGTGTCGGATGCCGCCGGCTGCGCTTCGGTCGGTGCCGTCTTGTTTTTGTTGTCTGTCATCAAGCGTGGTTTTTATGAGAAAAAAGGCTGCCATACAAAATGTAGACAGCCCGATTCCGAATGCGTTGCCGTTAGTTCTGGATACGGAAGTCGATAGGCAGCGTGTACTTCACGCGAACCGACTGGTTGCGCTGCTTGCCCGGCTCCCATTTAGGAGAGGTCTTCAACACGCGGATAGCCTCCTCCGACAGCGAACTGTCCGGAGTTTGGAGAACCTCGATGTTGGTCAGCGAACCGTCCTTCTCCACGACGAACATCAGCAGTACTCGACCCGAAATGTTGTTCTCCTGAGCCAACTGCGGATACTTCACCTTGCCCTGCACCCAGTTGCGGAAAGTGGTGAGGTCGCCGCCCATGAACGAAGGCATCTTCTCCACTTTGTAGAAAATCTGCTCCTCCTCGATTTCCTCCTCCTGAACCGCTACCTGCTGTACGATTTCGATATCCTCCTCGAACTCGGCGAAACCGATATCCGTGGTGATTTTGGTATCGTTGGTAACGATGTTAAGGATGTCGGTGATGACCGTAATCTCGGTCTTCTTCGGAGGCTCAGGCGGTTTCTGGTCCTGACGGGTGATTTCGGTGATTTCTTCTTCTACCGGACCGTAATTCATGTCGATTTTCTCGACGCGAACTTCCTTAGGCGTGTAAAGGAATGCGCCTATTACGACCGCCAAAGCAACAATCAAGCCGATTTCGAGCAGTATGCTCCGCTTGTTTTGGAGGTCTACCTTAGGGTTCTTTTTGAGTTCCATTTATAAGTATATTTTACGTTTGTTCGATTGCAGCCCTCGGGGTCGCGGCGACCTCTGCAAGGCATATTCAGTTACAAATATAGGTATAATAATTCAAAAAATTACAGCCGACGCCAAAAAATGATGTTTTTTCTCTACTTTTGCATCGATTTGCGTCCGTCGGGACGACTTTGTCCGCTGTCGGGCAGAGGTATGGACAGTTGCACGATATGGAGAAAACGAATAGCGGAAATATCAGACAACCGCTTTATGGAAAGAGCATTGCGGAGTTGCAGGCGATATGCGCCGAACTCGGTATGCCGCGTTTCGCCGCCGGGCAGATTGCCGGCTGGCTCTATCGGCGCGGCGCGACCGGAATAGACGCCATGAGCGACCTTTCGCTGCGCAACCGTGCGCTGCTCGCCGAGCGTTACACGGTCGGATTGTCCGCTCCGCAGCGGGTGCAGACCTCGGCTGACGGGACTAAAAAGTATCTCTACCGCACTTCGGAGGGCGAGTTCGTCGAGTCGGCATACATTCCCGACGGCGACCGTGCAACACTGTGCGTTTCGTCGCAGGCGGGTTGCCGCATGGGCTGCCGTTTCTGTGCCACGGGGCGTCTGGGGCTGCGCCACTCGCTGTCGGCGTGCGACATCCTCAATCAGATAGCCTCGCTGCCCGAGCGCGACCGCCTTACCAACGTGGTGTTCATGGGTATGGGCGAGCCGCTCGACAATACCGGCGAGTTGCTGCGCGCGCTCGACGTGCTGACTTCGGAGTGGGGCTACGGCTGGTCGCCGACGCGCATCACGGTCTCGACCGCCGGCGTCGCCCGCGAGTTGCGCCGATTCCTCGACTCCACCAACGTTCATCTGGCTGTGAGCCTGCACAATCCGTTTCACGACGAGCGTGCCGAAGTGATGCCGATAGAGCGGGCGTATCCGATAGCGGACGTCGTGGCGATACTGCGCGACTACGACTTTTCGCACCAGCGGCGCGTGTCGTTCGAGTATATCGTGATGAGCGGGCTGAACGATTCGCCGCGCCACGTGCGCGAGTTGTGCCGCCTGCTGAACGGGATAAAGTGCCGCATAAACCTAATCAGATTTCACAAGATTCCCGATTCGCCCTACTTTTCGCCCGACGATGCGGCGATGGTCGCTTTCCGCGATTCGCTGACGGCGCGCGGGATAATGACTACAATCCGTGCTTCGCGCGGCGAGGATATAAAGGCCGCCTGCGGACTGCTCAGCGCGGAGGAGAGATAGGGCTGGTTTGCGGAGGGGGGAATCGAAGATATAGGTATTATAGGTAAAATAGGTAATATAGGTTTTTCCTAATAATACTCATATTACCCATACTGCCTATTTTACCCATATTGCCTATAACACCTATTTCCCCTTGTCTTTCCGTTTTTTCGCTGCCGGCTGCGGCTCGAACGGGAGCGGACGGATTATGGTCTCCTCGCAGACATTGCCGAAACGGTCGGTGGTGCGGATGCGTACCGGCGATTCGGGCGACGAGGTCTTGACGCGGAACAGATGCTGACACGTGTTCTTGCGTATCGTCGGTTTCTTGCGGCTGTTCTTCAATCTGAACACGTCCGACGAAACGGCGAACAGCGGGTCTTCCTGATATATCTGCCGCACTTTCAACGGTTTGTCATTCTCCCACACCTCTATCTTCGCGTCGGGTTCGAATCCCCACCAATTTATATATACGCAGTCGGCGAACGTCTGCGAGCCGTAGTCGATGCGGGCGGGATACTCCTTGACGAACCGCCGCACGTCCTCGTTCTCGCGGTAGTATTTGCCGACCTCGTTCATGTCGTAGGCGCGGAATGCGGCGTTGCCATGCTCCTCGGTGCGATATACCCACGAGATGTCGCGCCCGTCCATCGTGCAGATGTCGAACCCCGGGGCGGTGCCGTCGGGGCAGAGGTGGCGGAAGCCGTCGAATACGGTTACCCATGCGTTGCCCGATGCCGACGGCAGGTCGTGTTCGACGATGTTGGGCATTTCCGACGAAACCGCCGTCCGTTTGCGGTGGGAGTGTCCAGTGAAGAAATGGACGTTGCCGAAGTCGCGCAGACAGTGCGTGAGCGAGTCGAGCCAGCGTTTGTCGGTAAACGAATTGACGAGCGCGCCCTTCTGCGACGAACGGAACGCATTGTGGTGCATGCAGACGACAACCGGCGTCGTCTTGTCGGCGACGAGCGCGAGGTCGCGGCGCAGCCATGCCAACTGGTCGGAGGTTACGAAGCGGTCGTAGTTGCGCTTGCCGACGATTTCGGTCGGGTAGGGACCCTCGCCAGCCTCGTTGCGGAACACGGTGTTGTCGAGTACGACGTAGTGGATGTCGCCGATGTTCATCGAGTAGTATTTCGGTCCGCAGGCGTAGACGTACATCCGCTCGGCGTTGTGGTCGGTCGCGCCGCTGCACGGCGTCGCGCCGTCGTAGTCCTGCTCGCCCATGACGGTATAGAGCATGGTCGGGTATCCGCTCGCGACAATCGAATGAAGCGCGTCGCCGATGTCGAACTCGCTCGAATACCAGTGCGCCGACGAACTCAAATCGCCGAGAATAATAGAGTATACGGGCAGCGAGTCGCGCCGCGCCTCCTCGACCGCTTCGCGAATCGCGGGAATGTAGGTGTTTTTCAGTTGGAGCAGGTCTTCGCTGCGGTTGGCGAGGTGCAGGTCTGCCGAAACTATCATCCGGTGGCGGCGGTTGTCGCACCGTTTCAGCACGAAGTCGTGGCGTTCGGGCTTGTCGGGCTTCCTGCTTTTGAGCGCAGCCCAGAACTGCGGCAGCACGCCCTTGCGGCACACCGGCTCGTAGCCCGAAGGCGTGATGACGAATACAGTGCCTTGAAACTTCTTGGATGCCAGTGCGTAAAAGCCTGTGTCATCAGTTGTCGCAAACAGCACGCCGTCCGAAACCGTAACTCCGGCGAGCGGCTTGCCGTCGCAGGTTACCGTTCCCGTTACCGTCGCTGCGGGCGGAGGTGTCGCGGCTGCCGCCGACGGGAATGCCGCGAGGGCGAGCAGAAGAAGGATGATGGTTTTCATAGGGTCCTTAATGACCTTAACGACCTTAACGACTTTAAGGACTTTAAGGTCTTCGTTATTCAGCGTTTCGGGGTGTAGACGACCTCTTTCGTGTCGAAAAACTCCTCGTCGAAGATTTCGCGGATGGGATAGCGCGTCCATTCGCGTCCCGTCGCCGCGAGTTCGGCATCGAGGTCGCCGCCTTTCAGATAGAGAATGCCGTTGGGCAGCGTTCCGCGCTGTCCGCGGTCGATTTTGCCCCATACCCAGCCGGCGAAGGTGGACATGTCGGTTACGGCGCGCGAGACAACGTAGTCGAACCGCTCGCCCACAGCCTCTATGCGTGCGTTCACGGCGCGCAGGTTCTCTATCCCCGCGGCTTCGCATACGCCCTGCACCACCTTGATTTTCTTGCCGATGGAGTCGATTGCCGTGAACTGCGCCTCAGGAAACATTATCGCCAGAGGGACGCTCGGGAAGCCGCCGCCGCATCCGACGTCGGCGATGCGTGCGCCCGCATCGAAGCGGCACACCTTCGCTATGGCGAGCGAGTGCAGGATGTGGCGGAGGTAGAGCGAGTCGAAATCCTTGCGCGAAACCACGTTTATGCGCGCGTTCCACTCCGCGTAGGCTGCGCCGAGAGCCTCGAAACGGCGCATGCGCCCGTCGTCGATGCCGTCGAAATACTTGGTTATGAGTTCCGTTCCGTAAATCATCGCTGCGTTATTTGAGGTCGGCTTTCTCGCCGTCGGTTATCATCTTGCACATTAGGGCGCGTACTCTGAAAATCTGCGTCTTGACAGTGCCTAACTTCATTTCGAGTGCTTCGGCTATCTCCTCGTAGGAGTACTCGTCGAGAAACCGCATCACGAACATGCGGCGGTAGTTCTCGGGCAGCATGGAGATATAGCGGTCGATTTGCGCCCGCTGCTGGGCGTTGATGATGCTCTCCTCGGGCGTCGGTATGGTCGCCTGCGCCGCGCCGCACTTGCCGTCGAGCGGCAGATTGTTGTTGGGGTTGAGCGCGTTCGAGCGGCGCGAACGGTCGAAATCGACGAACGTGTTTTTGGCAATCGTGCATATCCACGCGCCGAAATCGTAGTCGGGATTGTAGCGACCGATATTCAGAAACGCCTTCATGAAAGCCTCCTGCATCAGGTCCTCCACGTCGTCGGTGTTGCCCGTGCGCTTGACGAGCATCGCGTATATCGCGTCGCGGTGCCGCGTGAACAGATTGTCGAAGGCGCGGCTGTCGCCCTCGACCACCATTCGGGTCAGCATGCGGTCGTCGAATGCGTTATAGTCGGTTATCTCCATGCGTTTTTGTTTCTCTTCAAGAGCGACAGCCGTATGTACGCCCTCACGAAGGGTTCGGCGATGTCGTAGAGGACGTGGCGTCCGACGATGCCCCGTTCGCCGAGCCGGCGCGATACGCGCAGCATGACGAATGCGACCATGCCGTAGCGCAATACGAGCATCGCAGCCGCCGCGATTTTGTATTCGGGCGGCATCATGACAATCGCGCATATCGCCGCAGCGAAGAAGAGTATCCGCGCGACGAGTTCGAATGCGATGAAGTTCTTCGCTCCGAACGGATAGAACCGCCGCGTCGCCCCGCGGTAGAGCGTGCGGTTGTACCACCACGAAAATCCGCCCCAACGCTTCTCGGTGCATGCCGCGCGCGGCGACAGCACGGGAGCGACGTTGTCCGCCGTGGCGATTTGGCGGATGAAGAGGTCGTCCTCGCCGACGTTCATGTTCAGGTGGTTGAAGCCGCGCACGCCGAAATAGAGCGTCTTCGTGAAGCCGAGGTTGTGGCGCGACGCGCCGAACGGTCGGCGGCGTATCGCCGAGGCAATCCATGCCATCGATTCCGTCAGCCGGTATTCGCGGAAAAGGTGGTCGAAAAATCCCTTTTTAGATTCCAACCCGCAGTAGCCCAACACTATGTCGCCGTACATGAAGCCTTTCGCCATCAGCGACAGCCAGCGTCGGGATGCCGGCGAAGCGTCGGTGGTCGTCATTATGACATGCTCGTTGGTCGCCGCCTTGATGCCGACGTTGAGAGCCATCTTGGCTGATACGGGATAGCGTGGCGAATAGTCTATCTGGGTGGTTTTCAGATGCGGATAGAGGTTGCGCAGATGCGATAGGTCGGCGTAGAAGTTCTCGTCGTTGCCGACGTATACGGCGACGACCTCGAACCGGTCGTAATCCTGCGTGAGCAGTTCGACCAGACCTTCGTCGAGGTAGGCGAGGTTTTCGGAGAAAATCGGCACGATGACCGACACCGGCGGTTGTGCGTCGCAAATCTTTTTGCGCTTTTGGAGCCTGAAACCCGCTATGGGCGCGTAAATTCCCGCGTAGTAGTAAATCTCTATCGCGAATGCCGCCAGAATGATTGCCGCGAGGGCGATTCCCTCCGCGCCGTAAAGGTCTGCGACCGTAGAATATATTTCGGAAAGCCTTTCCATACAGGACTACAAAGATAGACAAAAATTTTCAAAAGTCGTTAAAAGACTTTAAGGTCCTTAACGACTTTAAGGACATTAAGGAAAAATTTTACTATCTTTGGCTACGCCTTAGATACTCACGCTCGGCAATGCCAAATTTATTTGTAAAACAAGTCCCCCGCACAGGCGGGGGATTCAGGGGGTGGGTAACACGGAGGAAAATCGAAATCAAATTTTTGATTTCGCTCGCTTATTCGTATCTTTGGCTTCGCCTTAGATACTTCCGCTCGGCAATGCCCAAATAAATTTGGCATTGCCCTCGCTTATTCGTATCTTTGCACTCATGAAATTCGTACTCCGACATAAGGATTCGCTTACCGAGGCGCGCGCCGGCGAAATAACGACCGACCACGGTACAATCCTGACCCCGATATTCATGCCCGTAGGCACCGCTGCGGCGATGAAGGGCATCTTCCATCGCGACTTGAAGCAGGAGGCTCATGCGCAGATTATTCTGGCGAACACCTACCACCTCTATCTGCGCCCCGGTATGCCGGTTATCGAGGCGGCGGGCGGCGTCCACCGCTTCTCGACGTGGGACGGACCGATGCTGACCGACAGCGGCGGCTTTCAGGTCTTTTCGCTCGCGGCATGCCGCAAACTCAAAGAGGACGGATGTCATTTCCAGTCGCATATCGACGGTTCGCGGCATGTCTTCACGCCCGAAAGCGTGATAGATACCGAACGCTCGATAGGAGCCGACATCATGATGGCTTTCGACGAATGCCCGCCGGGCGACGCTCCGCGCGAGTATGCCGCCAAGTCGCTGGCTCTGACGGAGCGTTGGCTCGACCGCTGCTTCGAGCAGTTCGCGCGCACGCAACCGAAATACGGCTATTCGCAGTCGCTGTTCCCGATAGTTCAGGGCTGCTCCTATCCCGACCTGCGCGCCAAGGCGGCTGAAAACGTGTTGCAGTACGACGCCGACGGCTACGCGATAGGCGGACTGGCGGTGGGCGAGCCTACCGATGTGATGTACTCGATGATAGAGGTCGTCAATGCCGTTCTGCCGAAGGACAGACCGCGCTATCTGATGGGTGTGGGTACGCCGATAAACATACTCGAAGGCATCGAACGCGGAGTGGACATGTTCGACTGCGTGATGCCGACGCGCAACGGTCGCAACGGACAACTCTTCACGAGCGAGGGGGTAATCAACATCCGCAACAAGAAGTGGGAGGACGACTTTTCGCCAATCGACCCGAACGGAACGACGTTTGTCGATACGCTCTACTCGAAAGCCTACCTCCACCATCTGGTGGTGTGCGGCGAGATGCTCGCGGCGCAAATCGCGTCGCTGCACAACATCGGCTTCTATCTGTGGCTGGTCGGCGAGGCGCGGAAACATATCGCGGCGGGCGACTTCAAGCCGTGGAAAGACGCGATGGTCGCGAAACTCGGACGAAGACTGTAAAAAACTGAAATCGGATGTCGGAAAAATCGATATACAGAAAGCGGCGCAGCATGTGGCCCGGGGTGAAAATCCTCGACCGCTACATCATCGGCAAGTTCCTCGGCACGTATATCTTCGCCATAGCGATGATTATCGTGGTCGTGGTCGTGTTCGACTATGTCGAGAAACTCGACAACTTCACCGAGATGCACGTGCCGGTGTCGGAAATCATATTCGACTACTATCTCAACTTCGTGCCGTTCTTCGTCAATCAGTTCAGCGCGCTGTTCACCTTCATCGCCGTGATATTCTTCACCTCGAAGATGGCGTACCAGACCGAAATCGTCGCCATGCTGTCGGGCGGAATGAGTTTCCGGCGGCTGATGTGGCCCTATTTCATCGGCGCGTTCGTCATCACGGCTCTGTCGTTCGTGCTGAACATGTGGCTGATACCCGTTTCGCAGCGCGACTGTGTGGCATTCGAGTTGAAGTACATCAAGACCCGCAAGGCAGACCAGTTCGAACGCCATATCTACCGGCAGATAGAACCCGGGACGTTCGCCTACGTGCGCAACTACAACAAGACGTCGCAGTCGGCGACGTTCTTCGCCATAGAGGAGTACGACGGCAACTCGATGCGGCGGACGCTCGAAGCCTCGGACGTCAAGTTCGACCCCGAGACCAAACGCTGGCGCGGACAACGCTACATAGAGCGGACGTTCGACGAGAACGGTGCCGAGACGTTCACGCAGTACCGCAATCTCGATACGCTCATCAACCTCGACGTTGCCGAACTCGGACGACTCAACGAGTTGATAAAGACGATGAACATCGTCGAACTGCGGGAGTTTATGGAGCAGCAGCGCGAGAAGGGTTCGGATTCGCTGCGGCAAATCGAGGTCGAACACCACACGCGCTTCGCCAACCCTATCGGAACATTCATCCTGACGCTTATCGGCGTGTCGCTCTCCTCGCGCAAGGTGCGGGGCGGAACGGGACTGCATATCGGAATCGGAATCGGCCTGTGTTTCTCCTACATCATGCTCAACCGCGTGTTCGGCGAGTTCGCCAAGGGAGGTTCGATGCCTGCACTGCTTGCGGTGTGGATTCCGAATATCGTGTTCCTCGCCATAGGCATATATCTCTACAAAAAAGCCCCGAAATAGTATGACTGTGGATTACATAGCGTCGAAACTGCGCGACGGCGGACGTCTGACCGCCGACGAGGCACTGGAACTGTGGATGAAAGCACCGCTGTGGCTGCTCGGGTCGCTCGCCTTCGAGGCGAAACGGCGCGTGAGCGGCGACAAGGTGTTCTACAACCGCAATTTCCATATCGAGCCGACCAATATATGCGCTTTGGAGTGCAAATTCTGCTCGTTCCGCCGCAAGCGGGGCGAGGAGGGGGCGTGGGACTACTCGATGGACGAGGTGGTCGCCATGGCGGCGGCGCGGCGCGGCAGCGGTGCGACGGAGGTGCATATCGTGGGCGGCGTGCATCCCGACCATGACTTGTACTATTATGCCGAGATGATTCGCCGTATCCGGCACGAGTTGCCCGGCGTCTGCATCAAGGCGTTTACGGCGGTCGAACTCAACCGGATGATACGCAAGGCGGGAATCCCGACGGAGGAGGGACTGGCAATATTGAAAGCGGCGGGAATGGAGTCTATTCCCGGCGGCGGCGCGGAGATTTTCGATGCGGATATACGCCGCGAGATTTGCCCTCAGAAGGGCAGTGCCGAGGAGTGGCTCGCGCTCCACGCGGCGGCGCACCGCATGGGAATTCACTCGAATGCGACGATGCTCTACGGGCATATCGAGAATATCGGACACCGCATCCTTCATCTGTTGCGTCTGCGCGGGCAGCAGGATGCGACGGGCGGTTTCGACGCCTTCATTCCGCTTAAATTCCGTGCGGCGCACAACTCGCTCTCGTGGGCGGGCGAGACGTCGGTTACGGACGACATGCGGACGCTCGCGATGAGCCGTCTGATACTCGACAACGTGCCGCATATCAAGGCTTACTGGGTGATGTACGGCAAGCAGAACGCCGAACTGGCGTTGTCGTTCGGCGCGGACGATATCGACGGCACCATCGAGGATTCGACCAGGATATACTCGATGGCGGGAGCCGACGATACGCGACCGATACTGACGATTGAGGAGATTTGGAAGATGTGTTCGGCTGCGGGCATGCGCGCCGTCGAACGCGACACGCACTATAACGAGATTACACGACCTTAAAAGAGATGAAGATTTTCAGGAATATCGCTTCCGCATGGCGGAGTCTCAAAGGCTTTCCGATAGCGTACAACATCGTGTTGATAGCGATTGTGTTCGCCGCGGTTGTCGCGGTGTCGTTCGTCGGCATGGCTTTCGGCACACGCCACGGAATGAAACGCACCGTACCCGACTTCACGGGCTTGCGGCTGAACGACGCCGAGTATTACGCCGGACGGCGCGGTCTCGAAATCGTCGTGAACGACTCTCTCTACGTGCCGGCATACCCCGGCGGCATCATCCTCGACCAACTGCCTAACGGCGGCGTGGACGTGAAGTCGGGTCGCAAGATTTACGTTACGATAAACTCGTTCCATCAGAAGAAGGTGCCGCTGCCTTACGTCGCGGGACGTTCGCTGCGCCAGGCGAAGAACATGCTCGAAACGGCGGGTCTGACTATCCGCGAACTGGTCTATGTCGAGGACATCGCGACCAATTACGTTCTGGGCGAGTATTACGACGGGCAGGAGATTACCGCCGACAGCAAAATCATGGTCGAGATGGGCAGCGGAATCACGCTCCATGTCGGCGAGGCGGGCGATTATGCCCTGACGGGCATTCCGCAACTCGTCGGACGTTCGCTCCGCGATGCGCAGAGCCGTCTGTGGGAGGCGGGACTGAACGTCGGCGACATAATTTACGACGAGGGGATAACGATTCTCGACCGCAACGATGCCCGCGTCTACCGCCAGTCGCAACTGCCGGGGCGCAGTGCGCAGGTGGGCGTGCGCATATCGCTGCATCTGACGACCGACGCCGCGAAAATCGCCGAAGCCGAGGTGGAGAGCGAGCGTCAGGCTGCGGAGGCTCTCGAAATGCGGGCGCAACTCGACTCGATAGCGGACGCCGAGGCGCAGCAGCAGCGTGAGATGCTCGAACGGCAGGCGGCGGAGCAGGGCGCGACCGAGGATTCTACGAACGATGACGGATTTTTCCAATGATGCCGAATGATGAAAATATGCCCGAAATCGACGACGACCTCGATTTCGATTCGGAGAGCGACCTCGACGACGATGCCGCCGGACAGCCGCGCCGGTTCCTGACCGACCAGCAGCCCGACGAGAACGGACTGTACGAGCATTTCGCCGTGACGGTCGATAGGGGGCAGTCGTCGATGCGAATCGACAAGTTCCTGTCGATAAGGCTCGAAAACTGCTCGCGCAACCGCATTCAGAACGCCGTGGACGAGGGCAACGTCTTCGTGAACGGCAAGCCGGTGAAGGCGTCGTACAAGATAAAGCCGCTGGATTCGATTTCGATACGCATGGAGTATCCGAAGTACGATTGCGCGCTGACACCCGAGGACATACCTATAAATATAATGTACGAGGACGACGACGTGATAGTCGTGAACAAGGAGGCGGGCATGGTTGTCCACCCCGGACACGGCAATTACAGCGGTACGCTCGTCAATGCGCTGACGTTCCATTTACAGGACAATCCGCTGTTCCAGAGCGGCGACCAGCGGGCGGGACTGGTGCATCGCATCGACAAGAACACCTCGGGAATCCTTGTGGTCGGCAAGAACGAGCGCGCCTGCAACTCGCTCGCCAAGCAGTTTTTCGACCATACGACCCAACGCCGCTACATCGCTCTGGTGTGGGGCAACTTCGAGGAGGACGAGGGTACGATAATCGGCAATATCGGTCGCAATCCGCGCAACCGCCACCAGATGTACGTCTTCGCCGACGGTTCGGAGGGCAAACATGCCGTTACGCACTGGCGCGTGCTGCGCCGCTACGGCTATGTTACGCTCGTCGAATGCCGGCTCGAAACGGGACGCACCCACCAGATTCGCGTCCACATGCAGTATACGGGGCATCCGCTCTTCAACGACGAACGCTACGGCGGCGACAAGATACTGAAAGGCACCACCTTCTCGAAGTACCGCCAGTTCATCGAAAACTGCTTCGAGACCATGCCGCGCCATGCGCTCCATGCGCAGATGCTCGGTTTCGCGCATCCGACCACGGGCGAACAGATGCGGTTCGAATCGCCGCTGCCCGACGACTTTCAGGCTGTGCTGGCGAAGTGGGACGCATACTCATCGGCGGCACAGAACGCATTTAACTAAGGTAATCATATACAACTTTACACCGAATCAAGTTATGGTATGTAATCGTAAATTCGATGGTTGTGGTTCTCGCGGCGAAGCCGCGTATACCAATTGTTACCCACCCCCTAAATCCCCCTCCTGTGAGGGGGACTTCGGTCGTAACCCGCAAGGATATACGGCTTTGGAATACCGTTGATGTAAAATTGTATGTAATCGCTTTTCACGAATAATACTATGGGATTTCTGCCTACGACAGCCAAGGAGGTTAAGGCTTTGGGTTGGGATTATATCGACATAATCCTCTTCACGGGCGATGCCTATATCGACCACCCGTCGTTCGGCGCGGCTGTGGTCGGTCGTCTGTTCGAGGCGGAGGGCTACCGCGTGGCGATAGTCCCGCAGCCGAACTGGCGCGACGACCTGCGCGATTTCAGGAAACTGGGCGCACCGCGTCTGTTCTTCGGCGTTACGGCGGGTGCGATGGATTCGATGGTGAACCACTATACTGCCAACAAGCGTCTGCGCAGCAACGACGCCTATACGGCGGGCGGCGCGGCGGGATTCCGTCCCGACTATGCCGTTACGACATATACGCGCATCCTGAAACGGCTGTTCCCGAACGTTCCCGTCTTCATCGGCGGTATCGAGGCTTCGCTGCGCCGGCTGACTCACTACGACTACTGGCAGGACAGGCTGATGCCGTCGGTGCTTGTCGAGAGCGGAGCCGATTTTCTGCTCTACGGCATGGGCGAGCGTGTCGTGCGCGATGTCGCGCGTTCCATGCGTAACGGCTACAACGCCAGATTGTTGCACTCGATACGTCAGGTGGGTTTCGTCGCCGACCGTGCGTATGTCGGGCGGCTCGACGGGGAGAAAACGATACATCTTCACTCCTACGAGGAGTGCGTGAAGAGCAAGCGCGCTTTCGGCGAAAATTTCGTCGAGGAGGAGACCCAGAGCAACCTGTACGACCCGCAGTCGGTGCTGGTCGAACGGACGGGCGACAAGTACGTTGTAATCAACCCGATGAATGCCGCACTGACGACCGAGGAGATAGATGCTGCGTTCGATTTGCCGTACATGCGCGCACCGCATCCGCGATACAACGGGCGCGGCGACATTCCGGCATGGGAGATGATAAAGCATTCGGTCAATATCCATCGCGGATGTTTCGGCGGATGTTCGTTCTGCACCATTTCGGCTCATCAGGGCAAGTTCATCTCGTCGCGCAGCGAAGCATCCATCCTGCGTGAAGTCGAGGCGATTACGCGTATGCCCGATTTCCGCGGCAACCTTTCGGACGTCGGGGGTCCCTCTGCCAACATGTATCGTCTGGGCGGTCGCGACACGACGTTGTGCGCCAAGTGCCGCCGTCCGTCGTGCCTGCATCCCAAGAAGTGCCCCAATCTGAACAACGACCACCGTCCGCTGCTCGACCTCTATGCCAAGGTCTGCGCCGTGAAGGGCGTCAAGCACGCCTATGTCAGCAGCGGGATACGCTACGACCTGTTCGACGATTCGCCGTATCTGCGCGAAGTCATCGTCAAACATACGTCGGGACGGCTCAAAGTCGCTCCCGAACATACCGAAGACGGGGTGTTGAAACTGATGCGCAAGCCGTCGTTCTCGATGTTCGAGGAGTTGAACGAGCGGTTCCGCCGCATCTGCCGCGACAACGGGCTGAACTACCAGTTGATACCCTATTTCATATCGTCGCACCCCGGATGCCGCGAGCAGGATATGCGGGCATTGTCGCAGAAGGTGCTGGGGCGTCTGCATTTCAATCTCGAACAGGTGCAGGATTTGACGCCCACGCCGATGACGCTATCGTCGGTGATGTTCTACACGGGCGAGAATCCCTACACGGGCGAGCGCGTCTATGTCGCCCGCTCGCAGGAGGAGAAGCGGCGGCAGAAGCGGTATTTTTTCAAGAGCAAATAGTAACGGTGTGTCATAACGGGCAACCTGCTGCGTTGTTTTCGGTTCTCGGACTCGGTTACATACGTTTAGTATGCTCCCTCGTCCTCGCCCTCAACGCCTTGCATCTTACCCGTTCTGACGCACCGTTGTTTTAAGGATATTAAGGACTTTAAGGTCCTTAAAGTCTTTAAAGCCGCCGACATTCGGTCGGCGGCGGGATATTAGCGACCTTATCTCTTCGTGAAGTTGTCGTACTCGCTCCGGAGTTGCGCTATCAGTTCCTTGACGGTCTGTATCTTCTCGGCACGCCATGCGTTCGCGCCGCAGAATGCGTAGCCGTTCTCCAACTTGCCGCGGAAAGCGTTGTAGAGAGCCAGCATGATGCAGTACGGCGAGTGGGTTACGTCGCATGTCTTGATGCAGTCGAACGGACACGACTTGGGACGCTTCAATCCCTCCTTCACCTTGTCGAGGAACGAGTTGCGGATTGCGCGCCCCGGCATGCCGACCGGCGACTGGATAATCTCGATATCCTCTCTCTTCGCGTCGATGTAACTCTGCTTGAATGCCGGTGAGGCGTCGCACTCCTCGGTCGTTACGAACCGCGTACCCATCTGCACTCCCGCGACGCCGAGGTCCATCATGCGGCTGATGTCCTCGCCTGTGTAGATTCCGCCGCCCGCGATGACGGGGATGCGGCGGTCGTGCGCCGCAGCAAACCCGTCCACCTCGGCGATAACCTCCTTGACGACGCTTTCGAGCGCGTATGCGGGGTCGTCAATCTGGTCGTTGCGGTAGCCGAGATGTCCGCCCGCCTTCGGTCCCTCGACGACTATCGCGTCTGGAATGTATCGGTAGTTAGCCCACCACTTGTCGCACAGTAGTTTGGCTGCGCGTGCCGACGACACGATAGGGGCGAGTTTGGTCTTCGCACCCTCAGTGAGGAACGACGGCAGGTTGAGCGGCAGTCCCGCGCCCGAGAATATTATGTCCGCCTTTTCGGCTATGGCGGTGCGCACCATGTCGGCGAAATTCGACATGGCGACCATGACGTTCACACCGATAATGCCTTTGGTCGCCTCGCGCGCCTTGCGCAACTCCTCGCGCAGACCGATGATGCTTGCCGTGTTGTAATCCTTGGAGCGGTCGTTGTAGATTACGCCCAGCCCCGCCGACGAGATTACGCCTACGCCGCCTTCGTTGGCGACAGCCGACGCCAAACCCGACAGCGATATGCCGACGCCCATGCCGCCCTGCACTATCGGCAGATTTGCGAGCAGATTGCCGATTTTCAATGATTTCATCATAATTTTCTATGTTCCGTTATTAAACACGAAAGCGCACTTTATGCCGTTCGCACGACATAAGCACGCTTTTCTCGGGGGCAAAGATACGAAAAGTCGAGAGCAGAAGCAAATTTTAATTTGATTATGCCGAGACGGAGTATCTTCGGCGAAGCCAAAGATAGGGAGAAGCGCGATGAATGCCAAATTTATTTGGCATTCATCGCGCTCGATAAGGACTTTAAAGTCCTTAAAGTCTTTAAGGTCGTTATTGCCACTCGACCTTATCGCCGAGGATTTCGCCGTCGATGGCATCCTTCTCGGTGAATGTTGCGGCAGCATACTGCACGCAGAGCATCGTCAGAGGCTCGTCGCCGTTGTTGCGCACCGAGCGGCGACCCGCAGGCGCGACGCGTACTACGCTGCCCTCGCCGACGGCGAACACCTCGCCGTCCACCTGAAATTCGCCCTTGCCGCCGAGGAAGAAGTAGAGTTCCTCATGATTCTTGTGGGTGTGGAGAAATCCCGTTTCGGTGTGGGGCGCGAACTGCTGGAACGAGAATTCCGCTCCCGTCGCTCCGACCGCCGCTCCGCCGAATACCTTGCCGGGGATTTTCACGCCCTCGCCGAGCGGGAGGACATATTCGCCGAGTTCGGCGAGTTTGCCTGCATTCACTGCGGTGAAATTCGCTCCCGCAGCCGTCTTTTCAATCTGTTTCATACTATGGTTTGTTAAAGTCAATTTGATTATTTCCGACTGCAAATGTAATGCGATAAAAATTGGTTGTCAAGTAGATACGCGACAGTCAGATACTTACCTGCGGGTAACAATTTTTGGGAATCAGCGGTTTGCGGAGCGAAAATTTTTTGAAATTTTTTCAGTTGCAGCGTAACGGATATTTACTTATCTTTGTATACCGATAAAATCTATTTGACATGGACAGAACGACAGTTGAGGACGCACTCTATCCGACATGCCCGATTCGCAACGTGCTGTCGCGAATCGGCGACAAGTGGTCGCTGCTCGTGATATACACTTTGCAGTCGAACGGGAGGATGCGGTTCGGCGAGTTGCACAGGGCGATTCCCGACATTTCGCAGAAGATGCTGACGGTTACGCTGCGCACGTTGGAGCAGGACGGTATGGTCGTGCGGGAGATATTTCCCGAGATTCCGCCGCGGGTGGAGTATTCGCTCACTCCGCGCGCGCAGTCTCTGTTGCCCCACATAGAGGGGCTTATAGCGTGGGCGGTCGAGAATATGGAGGGGATACTGAGCGACAGGAGAGGCGCGGTGGTGTAAGGGCTTTAAGGTCCTTAAAGACTTTAAAGCCCTTAAAGATTTTTCAGAGCAGCCGTGTCGCTTTGGCGGTGTCGGTAAGGGTCATTGTGGCGAGGTCGGCACCGCTAATCAGCGTCAGTCCGCACCGCCTGCCGACCTCGGCGCGACCGAGCGTGTCGCCGAAGCCGAGTGCCGCCGCTCCGTTGGCGGTCGCCCACGTCAGTAGTTCGTCGAGCGGGATGCCGGCGAAGCATTTCAACTCCTCGACCATCGACAACGAACGGTTCGATGCGAGAGAATCTGTACCTATACATATATTAAGCCCGTTGGCGCGCAGCAGTCCGACCGTGCGCGGTCCGATGCCCGATATGTAGCGGTTCGACCGCGGGCAAAGCACCCAGTGGACGGGCGCGGTGAAGTGATTCATGATGATGTCGATGTCGGTCTGCGTAACGTAGCAGTCGTGAACGAGCATTACGCTGCGCTCTTTCGGGATGCACTCGACGATGCGCTCCGCAGGTAGTCCGTAGTGCAGGAAATCGCAGCGGAAACCGACCTTTTCGTACCAGTCGTGCAACGCTCCACGACCGAAGAAGAGCGACAGTTCGTCGGGCGACTCCATGAAGTGTATCGACAGCGGAGCGTCGCTGCCGTCGTTGCAGACTTCGCGGAACGGAGCGTCCTGCACCGAATAAATGGAGTGCGGCGTAAGCGACGTGAGCGGATTGTGCAGCAGTCCGCGTTGTCGTTCGAGATTGCATTCGCGCAGCCCGAAGACCTCGGCGAACGAGCGGTAGAGGATGCGGCTGCCAGCCTTGACGGCGAACGACGACGCGTCGTTCACGATGTCGCCGACCGCCTCGATTCCCTCGTTCCACATCTCCCTGTCGGCTTCCGCGGCTGCGGCGAGCCGCTGCTCCTCGTCGAAACCGTTGCGCACGCTGCCCATTGCCGATGCGAATGCGGCATATCCGCCGCCACTCGGTATGGCTCCTTTCAGATACGACAGTTCGAGATGGGCGTGGGCATCGACGAACGCGGGCGAGAGTATGCCGGCGTGGAACTCCACTCCCGCCTGCGAATCGAGGTCGTCGCCGTAACGTTCGATGGCGACGATTTCGCGGGTGGAGGTATCGACCGTAACGAGCGGTCGGCTATAAAACCCTTGTGGAGTCAGCAGGTAGTGCGAGGCTATCCGTCGCAGTGCGGAGGAACTCATCGGCGAAGATTTTTATATCGACATAACGCGCGAACAGTGAATCGACAGCCGCTTCGGGAGCGGGCGTGAACCGTATCCGCAGATTGCGTATCGTGAGATTCTGTTTCTTGTTGCGCGCCTTGCCTTCGTAGGAGCCGAGGTCGATAACCAGTCTGGAACTCTCGTCGTCGGCATTCATCACGCGGTGTATCTTGTCCTCCTTGCGCAGGCGGTAGGAGTAGGACGAACGTCTGCTGCCGTTCTCGCGCTCGAACCACATCGACGAACGACGCGGGTACTTGGATATGTCCTCTCCGTACTCGTACTCGTAGGAGACGTTGTACTCGCCGACGGCGACAGGCTCGATTTCGATGCGCAGGCGGGTCGAGTCGGCTGCCTTGCGTATCTCGCGCAGCGAATCGGCGAGTATCGTGCGGCGCATCGTGCGGACGGCGACATTGCTTATGGTGTCGAGAATGACAACCTGCTGTTCGAGTGCCTTGCCCTCCTCGTCCAGACGCGATATGGCGCGCTCGACGACGTTGCCCAGACGCGCGCTCTTGCGGCGCGAGAAGTTGCCGACCGTGTAGCGGACATCCTTGCTCGTGTAGCCGTATTTCTCGAAAATCGGCTCGTAGATTTGCAGCGAGTCGAGGTCTATGCGCGATACGCCGACGTAGGAGTTCGCCAGAAACGAGTCGTGGAAAATATCGGCGAGCGTGTCGTCGGGAATGACTTTGTTGCGCCGGCATTCGGCGAATGTCGCGGCGACCGCCAGCAGAAGCAGGGTTGAAATTATGCGTCGCATCTCTTTTCGTTGTTTATCATCGCGCGGGCGGTCGAGTACGAAATCAGCCATGCCACGGCGACGAATGTCGTTATTACCGTTATGATGTCCGCGAAGTGCAACTCCACGGGATAACTGTCTATCAGAAACGCCCCTTCGGGCATCGGAATCACGTGCAGATACTGCTGCACGGCTGCCAGAGCCGTTCCCAACATCACTCCCGCCGCACCTCCGATGCCCGAAATCAGCAGCCCCTCGCGGACGAATATCCGGCGGATGAATCCGCTGTCGGCACCGATTGCCCGCAGCGTCGGGCGTTCGTGCCGCTTCTCGACGATAAGCATTATCACCGTGCCTATAATCGAGAACGACGCTATGACGAGTACCAGCAGCGAAACGAGGAATACGCCCCACTTTTCGTAGCGCATGATGCGGTAGAATGCCGAGTTCTTCTCCTCGCGGGTCGTGATTCTTACTCCGTCGCCGAGCGTTTCGGCGAGTGCCGCCCTCACTTTCGACGGCGAGTGTCCGGCGGCGACGCGTACCAGTGCCGCATCGGCGTATCCGCCGGTGGGGAAGAGGCTCTGCGCGGCTCTCAGCGACGTGATGACGAGTTCGGCATCGTTGCGGCTGTCGATTGCGAACATGCCGCACACGGGCAGTCCGATACGGTGCATTCCGCTGAGCGGCAGCATCGAGCCTATCGCCCCTCCGCCGAGCGAGTATACCGAAACGTCGTCGCCGAAGGTGGAGAATATACCGAGCGCGTATGCGACGCCCTCGCCCAAAAGCAGTCGGTCGATTTCGCCCGTCCGCGTTTCGGCGTTGCCCAGTGAGACATGACGACCTATGGGAACGACGTCGGCATAGCGGTCGTCGGCTCCGCGCACACGCGCCGTAGTCTGCCTGTCGCGGTATTCGAGCAGAGCCTGCCGTTCGACGACGAACGACACCGCCTCCACTCCCTCGCATGATTCGATTTTTCGGCGGCTATCCTCCGTGGCGCGCAGGATGTCGGGTCTGCGGCTGTCGGCAGCCGTGATTTCGATGTCGGCGTCCACGGCGGCATACATCTGCCGCACGAGGGTCTCGAAGCCGTTGAACACCGACAGCAGAACAATCATCGCCGCGACCGGAACGGCGACGGCGAGCAGGCTCACACCCGCGATGATGTTTATCACCGAGTGCGACTTGCGCGAAATCAGATAGCGTCCTGCGAAAAGCCACTCCATGGGTCGTCGGTAGTTCGGTACGGCGCGCGGGCGTCTACTTTTTCAGCAGCGAGTCGATGTTCTCGATATATTCCAGCGAGTCGTCGATGAAGAACTGCAACTCCGGAATCGACTTGACCTGATTGCGCATCCGGTTGCCGAGCGCTCCGCGGATTGCGCGGTTCTGCGACTCGATGGCGTCGAGCGTCGCCGCAGCCTTCTCGTAAGGGAAGATGCTGACATAGATTTTGGCGTAGGCGAGGTCGGGCGATACACGGACGGTGGTTACCGTAACGAGCGTGCCGCGCAGCGTCGCCGACAGGTCGCGCTGGAATATCTCGGCGATGTCGCGCTGAATCTGTTTGGCTATTTTCTGTTGTCTTGTGTTTTCCATATTCTTTTTTCTTTATTTTCGTTAATTTTAGTCCAGTGCGAACTTGAATACCTCCTCGTTCTTGCGTTTCGGCTTGCGCTTGACCGTCCACTCCTTGAATCCCTCCTTGTTGAAACGGAATCCGATGCGGATGCTCATCGTCAGATTGTCGAGCGGCGACCGCAGCGGTGTGTACCAGAACGGGTTCTCGCCAGGCTTGTTCAGTTGGTCGAGCGCGTTGTCGTAGTATTTGTTGCGGTTGCGCAGAATGTCGGAATAGCCGAAATCGTAACGCACGCGGAAACCTATCTCTATCTGCTTTATCAGAATGTCGATGCCGCCGCCGCCCGCAAGTCCGTAGCCGAAGCGGTTGTCGCGCACGGTGCGGAAGTCGTATTTGCCCTTCGTGCCGGTCTCCTCGTTGTCGAATCTCGACGAGAAGTTGTAGGAGAACGTTACCGCCGCTTCGAGATAGACCCTCAAATGGTTCTTGAACAGATAGAAGTGCGGCTGCCACACGATAGGCATCATGATGGTGTTGAGCCGGCGGGTGTAGTACTTGTAGTCCTTCTTGTCTTCGTACAAAGATGCGTAAGGCGCGTAGGAGTATCCGCGCTGCATCCATTCGAGGTCGATTCCGAAGCCGCCGACGAATCGCGGCAGCGAGTAGTAACGCCACGACAAGCCGCCCGAGCAGGCACCCCAGATAGCCTTGGTCTCCTGCTTCGGATAGAGCCGCGCCGTAGTCATTCCGTATCCGCCCGTTACCGCCAGCGTGTGCTGCGCCCTGACTTCCGCCGCTCCTGCGGCGAGCGTCAGCACCGCTGCCAAAACTGCTGTTTTCAACATTTTAGTCATCTTTCTGCTTGCTCTTTACGTTACTGCATACGCTGCGTTCCCATTCCGCCCGTCATCTGTTGCAGACCGCCGGTGTTGAACATTCCGCCCATGCCGCCCATCATGCCTCCCGACTGCTGGCTGTTCTGATTCTGGTTCTTGTCGCCCTGCCCCTGCTTCTTCAACATCTCCTCGTAGAGTTTTTTGAGGCGCGAGTTCTCCTTGTCGTCGAGTATCTTTATCAGATTCTCCATCGTCATAGGCACGAATATCTTCGACATGTCCATCGCAATCTCTATCTCCCAGTTCATCTTGGTCGCGAACAGGTCCTCGCCGCGGTCGTTGATGTACATCTCGGCTCGTTCGGGCTGCAACCTCTCGACGACATTGCCGGCATCCCATTCGCCGTTGCCGTTGGTGTCCTCGATGACGCGCAGCCGGATTTCGCCCGCAGGTACGAAGCGTATGCGGTATTTGCCGGTCTCGACGCCCTTTACCTCCTGCTGCATCTTGCCCGATGCGTCGGTCTGCTGTATGATGTACTTCTTGTTCGGCTCGCCCTTGACGTCGATAACCACCGTGGCGAACTTTTCGGGGTCGAACGATGCCAAATCCATTTTGATGGTGTCGTTCTGATAGCCCATGATGTCGGTTATCGCACCCTGCGGAATCAGAAGTCTGTATTTGGTCGCATCCTCCCACTCGGCGTCGATTTTCCAACGCCCCATGTCGAGTGTATCGCGGATGAAACGCCGTCCGACGGGCTTCTCCTCGTTGGTGTCGCCGATGAGTTTGACGAGCGACACGCTCGCCGAATCGAACTGCACTGCCGGAAAGTCGAGTTTCAGCGTGAAACCCTGCTCGGGATTGAACTCGCCCTGCGTCGAGAGCGTGTATTTGAACGGATTCGGCTTCTCGGGAGCGACGTATTCGCGCCCCTCCTTTTCAGCCTTCTCCCTCTCTTTCTCCTCCTTCTCGCGGGCGCGCTGCTCGTCCTTGCTCTCGATGAGTTTCCAAGCGAGTTTCAGCGGCTCGGAGGTCTTGACGTACTGGCGCACGGAGTCGTGGCGGAAGTAGGTGATTTCACCCTTAATGGTGTCGGGCAGATTCTCGGCAGGCACGTTGAACCACAGCGCGACGGTATCCTTGCCGCGCGTCTGCGGGTCGTAAAGCACCTTGTCCTCCGGAATGCTGTCGAAACGGATGCTCTCGACATCGGGATTGGCGGTGTTGAAGTAGAGCAGAGCCTTTTTCTGCAACGGTCGCTGGGCCTCGACCAGCCTCTGGTTCTTGAACGCCTTGTCGGTGAACATGCGGAAATAGAGTTGCGGTTCGGCGGATGGGTACATGCGCAGCGAGTCGAACCAGATGCCGAATTCGGGCATCGTCGCAGGGTTGTAGACGCCGTCGATGATGCCGACCATGTCGGTTCCCGCCTCGTACATCATGTTGTCGTTCTTGTCGCCGAACGCGTAGACGCGGTAGTTCACCGGTTTGAGGTTCTGCGCGATGAAGATTCCGTTGTTCTGCGCACGGGCGATGACGTCGGGCTTGCGGTTGAAAATCGTCGAGTCGTAATCGGGCGTGTCGGGCAGCGAGTCGGCGATGTAGAACCAGATGAAGGTGCGGCTGACGCTGTCCGCCGTGTAACTGTCGGCGGTGTAGCCCGAACACATCAGCGAATCGACCTCCTTGCCCGTCGAGAAGACATAGCGCATGGCGTTGAGCGGATTGCCCTCGTTGTTGTCGCGGATTGCGCTGCCGAAGTCGAGAGCATAGGTGGTATTCTCTTTCAGCGTATCGCGGATGGTGATTACGATGCCCTTGCCGCGGGTCGAAATCAGCGGCAGTTTCTTCATCGCCGGCGACGTGAAGAACTCCTTGCTCTGGTCCTTGATTTGGACGAACTCGTTGAACTCTATGTAGACCTTGTTGCCCTTGAACTCGGTCGTGAAGTTGTCGGGCTGCAATTTGACGATTACCGGAGGAATCGTATCCTTCGGACCGCCCTGCGGGGTCATGATATTGGCGCATCGCGTGAAGAACGCTCCCATGAAGAGCAGCGCCACGCATGTCCGCAATGCTATTATGTATCGTTTTTTGTTCATTTTGCGATAGAGTCGTTAGGTGTTTCTTCCTCTTCCGAGCCGTTGTCCTCGTCTGATTTTTCCGGCGGGAAGACGTTCCAGATGCTGCCGACCTTCGACCCCTCGGTATACGCCTTGTCGCGCCACGAGTGGAAAATCAGTGTCAGGTAGGTTTCGGGCAGATTCTCCGCCGTCAGCAGTTTGAACATGTAGGCGTACATGCGCGTCTGCGGCTCGACGACGACTATCATCGCCGGCGACGAGGTGAGCGGCACCGCCGTATAGCATCCGGTTTCGTATTTCTCGTAAGGCTCGCCGATTGCGTCGGGTTCGTTGCGCTGCGAACCGTCGGTAGTCGAGGTGATTGTGCGGTTCACGGCATCTTCGTAGGAGCGTATCTCCCAATCCTCGTTACCCGTGTAGTAGACGTAGACATCGACACTCTCGGTCGGTACGTTCTCGCCGCCCGAAGTCTCCTGCACGAGCGTCTTGATAATCGCTGTCGTGTCGGTCGTAACCTTTTTGAAACAACCCGTCATCGTCAGGGCGACCGCAGCCGCCGCTACGACGAAACGTATCGGTATTTTGACGTTGGTTTTCATCTCTTCACAATCGTTTTTATTTTTTCGCCGACCTTCTCGCGCGTAAGTCCCGTCGCTTCGCAGAGCGGTGCGAGTGCGAACTCGCGATGCATGATTAGCGGGTGCGGCACTTGCAGCCGCGGGGTCGATATGTGTTCGTCGCCGTAAAGCAGTATGTCGAGGTCGATTCTGCGCGATGCGTAGGGTTCGCCCGACAGCAGTTTCTCGCGGTACTCCTGCTCGCGGTCGCGCCCCAGTTCGCGTTCTATGCCCTGCGTCGCATCGAGCAACTCCTCTGGAGCGAGAGCAGTTCTGACAACGAACGCCCTGTTGAGGAAGTCGTTCTGCGAGCGGAAGCCCCAAGCCTCGCTACGGTGCAGCGACGAGCGAGCGACGACCTTGCCCACGCGTTCGCCTATCAGCCGTTCGGCTTCGGCGAGCCGATGTTCGACATCGCCTATGTTGCCTCCTCCGAGGATTACCGCTTCGACCATTTTTACAATCTCCTTATCTGTTTGCTGACGGCGAGCGCGAAGTGGGTGAACACTATGCGCGGATTGCCGTTCTGGCTTATCTGCCGTGCCGCAGCCTCGATTTCGGCGATTATCGCCTCGATGTTGCCGCTGCCGATGAACGGTGCGAACTTGCGGCAGAACTCCGCCTCCTCGCCCCACAGGTAACTCGCCTCGGCAAGCCCCGCATGGAGCATGAACGCTTCGCGCAACAGTCGCGAAAAGTCGGTCAGCATCGACCGCTGGCGTTCGCGCGAAAGTTGTGCCACGTCTTCCGCCCAGTTCATCAGTTCCAAATGGCGGTCGTTGTAACTCAACCGCATGATGGAGCAGAATGCCTCGAAATTCTCGTGCCGCACGTCGTCGTTGCAGCCGCCGAGCAGCCGCCGCAGTTCGAGCAGGTCGCCGCCTGCGAGCCGTGCAGTATTGCGTATCTTCGCTTCATCGGTCTCGCCCGACCGGCGGACTATCGGTTCGAGGTCGGATGCCGCGAGACGGGGTACGCCGACCTCCTGCGTGCGCGAAAGAATAGTCTTCAGGAGCAGGTCGGGACGCTCCGAAACCAGTATGAATACGGTTTGCTCCCACGGTTCTTCAAGGATTTTCAATATGCGGTTCGAGGCTTCGTCGTTCATCGTTTCGGGCAGCCAGATAATCATCGTCTTGTATGCCGACTCGAAACTCTTGAACGACAGTTTGCGTATCATCTCCTCCGCCTCCTTGGTCGAAATCACGCCTTTGAGCGTCTTGCCCAGATTCAGCGCGTCGAACCACTCCTGCGGCGAGAAGTAGCCGCCCGTGCGCTCGAACATCTCGCGCCACTGCGGCATGAAGCCGCTGCTCAACACCACCTCGCCGCTCTTTTTGCCCTGCTTGTTCACGGGGAACACGAAGTGGAGGTCGGGGTGTGCCAGCGCGGCAATCTGACGGCACGACGGACATTCGCCGCACGAATCGCCGGCGCGGCGGTTGCGGCAGTGGATGTACTGGGCGTAGGCGACTGCCAGCGGCAGTGTTCCTGCACCCGCGATGCCCGTGAAGAGTTGGGCATGGCTGATGCGCCCCGCATCGACGCTCGCCGCCAGATGCCGTTTCAACTCGTGCTGTCCTGTTATTTCTGCGAATCTCATGACTTTATCTCCGTTTCAATATTGCGCGCAGCATCGCCGCCACGTCGATTTTCTCGCGCCGCACGGCGTATGCCAGGTATATAACGAACAGAACAGTGTTCGCCGTATATCTTATGGCTGCCGGCTGCGGCTGGACGAGCGTTTCGCTCAATGCGAACAGCGCGAGTCCGATGATTACGTATTCGCCGATGCGCCTGAAATCGTAAGGCGTCGGGAAGTATATGCGGTTGAGTGCGAGGCTGACGGCGACCATCACCGCTTCGGCGGCGAAACGACTCCATGCCGCGCCGAAATAGCCTGCCCGCGGAATCAGTATCATGCCGCCGATGACCGAGAACGCCAGTCCCGACAGCGTTATCCAGAGTGCGAAGCGGGTCTTCTCCTCGCGCTTGTACCAGAACGAGAGGTTGAGCCATACGCCGCTCAGTATGTTCGCTCCGAGGACGACGGGCAGGATGAAGATGCCCTCGCGGAACTGCGCGCCGACGATAAGGGCGAAGATGTCGCGGTAGAGCGCGATGCCGAGGAATATCGCCATCGAGAACATCACGAAATATTTCAACGCCGCGGCGTTCATCGCCACGAAATCCTCGCGCTTGAAGTTCGACAGGAAGAACGGTTCTGCGGCGAGACGGTACATCTGCGTGAAGAGCGTCATCACGACGGCGATTTTGGTTATCGCGCCGTAGATGCCGAGTTGCGCCATCGCACCTTCGGGTACGAGGTATTTTATCATCTGACGGTCGATGAATTCGTTCGCCGTGCCGGCGATTCCCGAGAGCAGCAGCGGCAGCGAGTAGGCGAAGACGGCTGCCAGTATCGCTTTGTCTATGCGTGGTGCGATTGCTCCCGTCGCGACGATTACCGCCGAGGTCGTAACGAGACTTGCGATAAGGTTGGCGACGAATGCCCAGCCTACGCCGAATGCACTGTCGAACAGCCCGATGCGCCAGAATCCGACGGCGAGCAGGACTTGCAGTACGATGTTTATCAGTTTGAGCGTAACGAACGTTCCCGCCTTGCCCTGTTCGCGCAGCCGCGAGAACGGGATGCAGCCCCAGACGTCGAGCATCACTATCGCGGCGACGATAAGGACGTATTCGGGGTGGGCGGAGTAGGCGTCGCCCATAAGAGCCGACACGTCGGTGCGGAACACGGCGACGGCGGCGAAGAACAGCAGTGCCGCGAGCGACGTTATGCCCCATGTCGTGGCGAAGATGCGCCGTTTCGCCGCAGCGACGTCGCCCCCCGCAGCCTCCGCCTTGGCGGCGAAGCGGAAGTAACTCGACTCCATGCCGAGCGTGAGTACGACGAGCGCGAACGGAATCAGTGCGTAGACGTCGGTGATTATTCCGTAGGCGTCCAGACCGAATATGCGGGTATAGAACGGCGTCAGCAGGTAACTCAGGAATCGTCCGAGTATGGTGCTGATGCCGTATATGGCGGTCTGTTTGGCGAGTTTTTCGAGCATATCGTATTCTTCGGCGCACAATAGTGCATTATAACTTGCAAAGTTATAAAAAAACGCGCAAAAGCCAAAAACAAGCGGAAGTCGTATGACAAGCGAGATTTCCAGGACGAACGTAACGCAAAAATCACCTTGTCGTACGACTTCCGCAAAGCACCCAACCCCACTGCGAGAGACCTCACTCCTTCGGGTTGCGGCTTGCGATGACGGAGGAAACGGAGAGGCGGGAGGAAGGGGAGTCGTGGGCGGGATAGGTAATATAGGTAATATAGGATGTCCTTATACTACTTATACTGCCTATATTACCTATTGCTGCTGTACTGCCTATACTGCTCTGCCTAATACTTCATCCACCGCCACAAATCCTTGAACGACGGTTTCTTGCCGTGCATGAATATGCCGACCTTGTAGATTTTGCCCGCCAGCCATACAGCAGCGGTGAAAGTCGCATAGAGAAGCACCAGCGAAACGACGATTTCCCAGGTCGGGATGCCGCTCGGGATGCGCGCCATCATCACGATAGGCGAGGTGAAAGGAATCATCGAACACCAGAACGCCACCGGCGAGTTCGGGTCGTTCATCACGAGCATCATTACCACAAGGGCGATGATAATCGGAATCGTGATAGGTGTCGTGAGTTGCTGCGCGTCCTGCGGCGAATCGACGCTCGCGCCCACTGCGGCGAACATCGCCGAGTAGAGCAGGAATCCGCCGACCATGAACAGCAGCAGCGTGCCGAATATCATGCCGATATAGCCCACGTTGAGTACCGACGACATGGCGGTTATCATCTCGGGGTCGATGTCCGCCGCCTGCGCTATCGCGGCGGTGTCGGCACCGCCCGCCTGTATCGTCTCGATGCTTTCGAGGATGTTGTCCGGCATCATCATCGGTATCAGCACCGTACTTGCCAGCACCATAACCGCACCCCAGATGAGAATCTGCGTCGCCGCGACGGATGCCACGCCGAGTATCTTGCCCATCATCATGTCGAACGGACGCACGGTCGAAACCATCACTTCGAGGATTCGCGAATTCTTCTCCTCGATGATGCTCTGCATCACTATCGAGCCGTAGAGCAGCAGGAACATGTAGAGCAGGAATCCGAGTGCCATGCCGACCATTCCCGACGCGAACGACGACGATGCCGCGCTCTGCTCGTCGTCCTTGTCGTTGCGGAAAGTCGTGATGTGGAGGTCTACGGCGACCTTGTCCATTATCTCTTTGAGATTCTCGATGTTGTACTCTTTCAGACGCTCGGCTTCGATGATGTCCGAAATCTTGCGCGAAATCGACTCCTCTATCATCATCGACGATGACGAGTTGGTGTAGAGCCGCACCTCGTTGGGGTTCGCAACCACGTCGCCGCCTATGTAGAGTACGCCGAAGTCCTCATCGTCGAGCGACTTTTTCAACGCCTCGGTCAGCGGGAGGTCGGATGTGCGGAACTCGACGAGTTCGTTGGATTCGAGTTGGGGAGCGACGATGCCGCTCTCGTCTATCACCTCTATAATTTTGGTGTCGCCCTTGGCGAAAAGCATGATGAGCGTCGGTGCCGCCATCAGCGCGAGCATCAGCACCGGCATGAGCAGCGTCGTGATGATGAACGACTTCTTGTATACGCGTTCGCGGAACTCGCGAACCATTATAAGTCCTATGTTTCTCATAATCTGCAAATTTTTCGTTAATGCCCCATGACCTTAAAGTCGTTAAGGAGGCATTTTTATTTTATCCGAGCGTTCCGTTTACGGCACGGATGAAAATGTCGTTCATGCTCGGGATGATTTCGGTGAACGAACGCAGTTCGACCGCATCGTTTATCGCCGCGACGGTGCTGCGCACGTCGGCATTGTCGCCGATGTGGATTTTGAGCGTCGAATAGCCCGTTACGCTCTCCTCGCTCTCCAAAATCTCGCACCTGCCGCCGAGCGTCGCCGCCAGCGACTGCGCGTCGCCGCGGAACTGAACGGTGAATATGTTGCTGCCGTGACTGCGGCGGATTTCGTCCACCCGTCCCGACAGGATGTTGTGCGACTTGTTGATGAGCGTGATGTGGTCGCAAATCTCCTCGACGCTCGCCATGTTGTGGGTCGAGAAAATCACGGTCGCCCCGTTGTCGCGGAGCCGCAGTATCTCCTCTTTGAGCAGATTGGCGTTTATCGGGTCGAATCCCGAGAACGGCTCGTCGAAGATGAGCAGTTTCGGCTCGTGAAGCACCGTTACGATGAACTGTACCTTCTGCGCCATGCCTTTCGAGAGGTCTTCGACCTTCTTGTTCCACCAGTCCTCGATGCCGAACCGCGTGAACCACTCTTTGAGGCGCACCAACGCCTCGTGGCGCGAAAGTCCTTTCAGACGGGCGAGGAAAATCGCCTGCTCGCCGACCTTCATCTTGCGGTAGAGACCGCGTTCCTCGGGAAGGTAGCCGATTTTGTAGATGTCGTTCTGTGTGATTGGCTTTCCGTCGAAGAACACCTCTCCCGCATCGGGAATCGTGATTCGGTTGATTACGCGAATCAGCGTCGTCTTGCCCGCTCCGTTCGGTCCGAGCAGACCGTAGACCGAGCCTTGCGGAATGCTTACCGACACGTCGTCGAGCGCGGTATGCCGAGTGAATCTTTTGGTGATATGCTCGGCGCGAATAATATCCATAGCGAAATAATGAAATTTGTTTGGGCAAATGTATGAAAAAATTGCGTAACTTTGTATCCCAAAGGGTGATTTACCCCCCCCCATTATCGATAAAAATTATACAACCACAAATAATTATCAGTGCTATGAATAAAAAACCATGTGTTCTGGTGTCGGGCGGAGCAGGCTACATAGGCTCGCACACCGCAGTCGAACTTGTCGGTGCGGGATTCGACGTCGTTATTGCCGACAACCTCTCCAACTCCGACATGTCGGGCGTCGAGGGCGCGCGCAGGATTACGGGCGTCGAGATTCCGTTCGTCGATGTGGACTGCTGCGACAAGGAGGCGTTCGCCGAGGTGTTCCGCAAATACGATTTCGATTCGGTAATCCATTTCGCGGCATACAAGGCTGTCGGCGAGTCGGTCGAAAACCCGATGAAATACTATCGCAACAACCTTTCGTCGTTCATGAACGTGGTCGATTTGATGCGCGAGTTCGGTCGGTCGAACATCGTGTTCTCGTCGTCGGCTACCGTCTACGGCGAAGCCGACGAACTGCCCGTAACCGAGCAGTCGCCGCGCAAGCCCGCCACGTCGTCCTACGGCAACACCAAGCAGATGTGCGAAGACATCCTGCGCGACTCGGTGGCGGCATATCCGTCGCTCAAAGGCATCGCGCTGCGATATTTCAACCCTATCGGCGCGCATCCATCGGCACTTATCGGCGAACTGCCGCGCGGCGTGCCGCAGAACCTCGTTCCTTACATCACGCAGACGGCGGCGGGCATCCGCGAGTGCCTGTCGATATTCGGCGACGACTATCCGACGCCCGACGGTTCGTGCCTGCGCGACTATATCGATATAGTAGACCTCGCCAAAGCGCATGTTGCGGCGATACGTCGCATGACGGACGGTGCGAACAAGGAGCGTTACGAGATTTTCAACATCGGTACGGGACGTGCCGTGTCGGTATTCGAACTCGTGAAGACGTTCGAGCGCGTGAACGGACTTAAACTCAATTACAAGGTTGCTCCGCGCCGTGCGGGCGACGTCGTGGCGGTGTGGGCTGATACCTCGCTTGCCAACCGCGAACTGGGCTGGAAGGCGGAACGCTCGCTGGACGACACCCTGCGTTCGGCTTGGGCGTGGGAGAAGCATGTCCGCGGAATGGAATAAGGTCGTTTAGGACTTTAAGAAGATATTGTGAAACGGGCGGTCGCATTTGCGCGACCGCCCGTTTCTGCAAAAAGATAGTTTATTGAGAAAAGTGTGTGATTATTTCCGTTTCTTGGCGAACTTGAAGTCGAAACCGACGCTGACGGTTGTGCTGCGACGCTTGTACTCACTGATGTAGTCGAGTCCGGTCGAGGCATTGACCGCCGTTACCGTGTGCGGGAAGTAGAACCCGTGGCAGACGCCGAGATTGAATTTCACCTTGTCGCTGATTTTCACCGCGCCTCCGATGCCGACAGCCAGCGCGTCGAGTTGGAATCCGAGTTCGGAGTGGAACTCATCTCTGACGTCGAAGTCGCTGTACTGCATGCCGCAACTGAGCAGCAGCCGTTTGCATACGTCCCATTCCACGCCGAGTACATACTCCATTGTGTTGCCGTCAATCAGTTTCTGTTTCGGAATGTCGGTTCCGAGCGCGTTCTCGAAGTGGGCGTCCTTGTCGAAATAGCAGTGATATTCAGCCGTCAGCGTTACCTTGTCGCGGAAACGCTTCGAGAGAGCCGCCGTGATGAGCGCGGGTTGGTCGTAAGGCGTCTTTTTGCCGTCGGGATACAGACCCGTGTCATCGATTCGGGTCTTGTTGGTGAGCGTGATTGCCGTGCGGAACTCGTATTTCACCGATGCCGACCACCCGCCGTGATTGAAGTAGAGCGCGAGTACCGGTGCTATGCCCCAGCCCGTCTGCTCGCAGTCGAGCGACTTGTCCGCGACGAGTGCCGCATACTGCCCTGCGGCTGCACCCATCTCGGTTCCCGCCATCGCGCCGGCTACCTTGGTGAAGAGGTCGTATGCGCCGACCATCGAGCCGTCCAGCCCGAGCGGAGCGAACGTCGGATTGACCGTGATGTTGCCGATATTGCCTTTGTAACTGTTGGTTACGTAGTTGAAGCGAGCCTGCGCCGCGAACGACAGCCAGCCGGTGATACGCACCGCCAGACCGAGATTGGCGGCGTAGGTTACCTGATAGCCGTGAACTTTGCAGCCTATCGAGTAAGCCGAAGTCGGTATGCCGAGTTGCGTCAGTGCCGCAGGCAGAGCCGCGAACTGCGACTCGAACACTCCGAGACCGTCATTGTATTTCGCCTTGCCGCCACCGCCGCCGATGCCGACCGAAGCCATGACGGAGAAGCGTTTGTGCTTCCACACGAGGTCGAGATTGGGCAGAAGCGGAGCGAAGGTCTTGCCGTCGAACCGCTTGGTCGGATTGCCGCCGTTCATCGCGAACGGAGCGTATGTGATGTCGGCTCTGCGGTTCTGGAACACGAACTGGTTGCCTATCGAGAAGTGGAATCCGTCCTCCATGAATGCCGTTCCGGCGGGGTTGAAGTATACGGCATCCGCGTCGAGCGACGTTCCGCGCGCCATGTGGCGTATCCATTGCGGACTCTGGTTGGTGTTGGTCATTATTCCGCCTGCGAACGATTCGGAAGAGACTGCCGCCGCAAGGGCGAGTAGTGCGAAAAATTTTTTCATCTGTCGTTTTGTTTGATTCAACATTGCGTCTGCGATACACCCGATTGCCATGCCCGACGGCGTATCGGACGCTGCAAATGTCGTTTTTATCGTCCGTCGGCGAAACAAAATGGGAGACAGCCTCTGCGTATGTGGCGAAATCCCTATAAGGGGCGAAAATTGCGAATATGTGGCGAAATACGGAATGATGCGGAGGCGGAGCGGGGCGGAAACCCGCTTTTCCGGTCTGGTCTGCATGGCGGCGAAGTGCGGTAAGGTATGTTTTTTGAATCGGGACGGACAAAAAAGCGGCGAAATTTGGTTTGTGCATCGAAAAATTATTATTTTTGTAAAAAATAGACATTTGTACATTTATGGAATATGCAAATCAACTGAAAGAGTATGCTCCGGCGCAGTCGGAGGCTCACGTGGCGGAAACGGTAGCCCGCATCAAGGCTGCCGCCGCGAAGAACCATACGGCGGAGGTCTACAAGTTCTGCCTGTCGGCTGTCGACCTTACGACGCTTACGTGCAACGACTCCGTCGAGTCGGTAACCGATTTCGCCAAACGCACCGTAACTTTCCCCGAGAAATATCCGGATATCCCGAACGTAGCATCAATCTGCATCTACCCGTCGTTCGTCGAGACGGTGGGTGTCGCCGTGGACGGTACGCCGATGCGCATCACGAGCGTTGCGGGCGGATTCCCGTCGTCGCAGACATTCCTCGAAGTGAAGATGTTGGAGGTCGCCATGGCGGTCGAGAACGGAGCGGACGAGGTCGATATAGTGCTTAATGTCGGCAAGATGCTGACGGGTGCTTATGACGAGGCTGCGAACGAGGTCGAGATGATTCGCTCGGAGATGGGCGACGACATCGTGCTGAAAGTGATTATCGAGTCGGGCGCGCTCAAAACACCGGAACTGATTCGCAAGGCATCGCTGCTTTCGATGTTTGCGGGTGCCGATTTCGTGAAGACCTCGACCGGCAAAATCGACGTTGCTGCAACTCCCGAGGCGGCTGTCGTGATGTGCGAGGCTATCAAGGATTATTACGAGAAGACGTCGCGCAAGGTCGGCTTCAAGGCTGCGGGCGGCGTGCGCACTCCCGAGGATGCCGCGCTCTACTATACCATCGTCGAGGATATTCTGGGCAAGGAGTGGCTCACGACCGACCTGTTCCGCATCGGAGCGTCGTCGGCAGCCAACAACCTGCTCTCGGCAATCGTCGGCGAGCCGGTGAAGCACTTTTAGCGGAAATTGTACGATAATAAACCAGCCGCACCTTTTCGGGTGCGGCTGGTTCGTTAAGGACTTTAAGGTCCTTAAAGACTTTAACGACCTTATCCCTATTTTACAGAATCTTTTTCACAAGCGCGAACATGCGGTAGGGCATGTAGCGGAACGGCAGGTCGAGCCATGTCGGGGTCGTTACGACCGCGCGGCGGTGCGAAAAGACATCGAAACTCTCGCGTCCGTGGTAACTCGACATGCCCGAATTGCCCACTCCGCCGAACGGCAGATTCTCGTTGGCGATGTGCATTATCGTGTCGTTGATGCACGCTCCGCCCGACGAGGTGCGGCGCAGCACGATGTCGCCCATTTCGCGCGAGCCGAAGTAGTAGAGCGCGAGCGGCTTCTCGCGAGAGCAGACGAAATCTATCGCCTTCTGCGTGTCGTCGAACGTGAGCAGCGGGAATATCGGACCGAAAATCTCCTCCTGCATGACGGGCGCGTCGGGTGAAACGTTGTCGAGTACGGTCGGTTCGAAGTAACGCTCCTCGCGTGAACGGTTGCCGCCGACGATTATATCGCCGTCGGCGAGATACGATTCCAGCCGCTCGAATGCTCGGTCGCTGACGATGCGCACGAAATGACGGCTTTTATGCGGGTCTTTGCCGAGCAGCGACTTGAACTCGCGGTCGAGCGCGGCGACGAACTCATCCTTTACCGCTTTGTGTACCAGCAGATAATCAGGTGCGATGCAGGTCTGACCGGCATTCAGGCACTTGCCCCATGCGATGCGCCGTGCGGCGACATCGATTTTGGCGTCGCAATCGACGATGCACGGGCTTTTGCCGCCGAGTTCGAGTACGACGGGCGTCAGATGCCTGGCTGCGGCGGTCATGACGGTGCGTCCGAGCGACGGACTGCCGGTGAAGAATATGATGTCGTAGCGGCGGTCGAGCAGAGCGGCGTTCACGTCGCGATTGCCTTGGACTGTTGCGATATACTCCTCGTCGAACGTGTCGGCAATCATCTTCTCGATGACGGTCGCGACGTTAGGTACGTAGGGCGACGGTTTGAGTACGGCGGTGCAGCCAGCCGAAATCGCACCGACGAGCGGATTGAGCAGCAGTTGCACGGGATAGTTCCACGGAGCGACGATGAGCGCGGTGCCGAGCGGCTCGCTGATTATGCGGCTGCGCGACGGAAACATTTTCAGCGGCGTGCGGCGGCGTTCGGGTGCCGACCAGCGCGCGACGTGTTTCAGATGATTGTCGATTTCGCCGAGAACTATGCTGATTTCGGTCAGGTATGCCTCTTCGTAGGATTTGTGCAAATCGCTCCACAGAGCCTCGGCGAGAGGCTTTTCCCATTTGCGCAGAGCCTCTTTCAGGCGGCGCAGCGCAAGGCGTCGCACCGCGATGTCGAGCGTCGCCCCGCTGCGGAAGTATTCGCGCTGGGCGGCGACGATTCTGTCGATGCGCTCGGTCGATGTGTTGGCAACTCTCATAGGCGGTCAGTTTTTGCGTCCCGTGAAGTTGTCCATCGCCGAGAAGATGCCGAAGCACTTGCCGAAGAGGAAGTCGAATACTGCCGTCGGGCAGATGCCCTGCATCAGACGGATGAAGTGGAAACTCCACGGAATGCCGCGGAAATCCTTGTTGCGCTCTATTGCGCGGATTATCTTGCGCGACGTCCGTTCGGGGTCGAGTATCGGGAATATCGGCGAATGGACGCCGTCGAACATGCCCGTATTTATATAATAAGGTGCGACGGTCGTGAAACGCACTTTGCTGCGGGCTTGGCTCAACTCGATGCGCACCGAGTCCGACCAGCCGATGACTGCCCATTTGCTCGCCGCGTAAATCGACATCTTCGGATTGGAAATCATGCCTGCCGCCGAAGCGATGTTGCAGATATGCCCCTCGTCGCGGGCAATCATCTCGGGCAGCATCTGCAACGCCACGACCATCGGAGCGATGGTGTTCACCTCCATCGTCAGGCGTATGTCGTCGATGGTCTGCTTGTCGAACGTCCTGTTGCCGCGGACGATGCCGGCGCAGTTGATAAGGATGTTCACCTCGCCGCAGTCGCGCTTCACTTCGGCGTATGCCGCGGCGACAGCCTCGGCGTCGGACACGTCCACGCGGTAGCCGCGCACCTTGCCAAGCGGGGCGTACTCCGCAGCGACGCGGTCGATGCTCTCGCGGTTTATATCCCAGATGATGAGGGTGTCGGCACCCTTTTCGAGTACCAGACGTCCCATGATTTTGCCTATTCCCGACGCTCCGCCGGTGATAAGAACTCGTTTGCCTTCTATTTTGGACATGGCGTTCAGTTTTTGTTTGGAGACCTTAAAGTCTTTAAGGACTTTAAGGTCGTTGATTCTGTTCTTGCACGTTTGGCGCGGATTCGCTACCTTTGCATAGCGTGTCGTGCGGCAGCGGAATGCGCATGGCAAATCTAATCAAAATTCTCGGGAATTGCAATTCCGATTTGCCGGAACGGACGTAAAATGTTATAAAATAACTGAATATGGCAGACAATGAAATTCTTCGCAGACGGTTTCTCGCCCACGTGGGGCAGACCTCGCCGTCGCCGATGATGATTCCGGTCGAGCGCGCCGAGGGAGTGTTTTTCTATACACCCGAGGGCAAGCCCTACTACGACCTCGTCGCGGGAGTGTCGGTGAGCAACGTCGGACACTCCAATCCCGATGTCGTCGAAGCCGTCAAGCGGCAGGCTGAACGGTATATGCACATTATGGTCTACGGCGAGATGCTCGAACGCCCGCAGGTCGAGTATGCGACCGAGATTGCGTCGCTGCTCCCGTCGCCGCTGCGCAGTGTCTACTTCGTCAATTCGGGTGCGGAGGCGGTCGAGGGGGCGTTGAAACTCGCCAAACGTTATACGCGCCGTGCCGAGATGATTTCCATGCGCCGCGCCTACCACGGCTCGACCCACGGTGCTATGAGCATGATGGGCGAACCCGAGGGCGAGGAGTGGAAGAATGCGTTCCGACCGCTGCTGCCTGCGACGAAGGCGATAGACTTCAACGATTTCGATGCGCTGTCGGAGATTACCGGACAGACGGCATGCGTGCTTTGCGAACCCGTGCAGGGCGAAGCGGGCGTCCGTCCGCCGAAGGAGGGCTACCTGCAAGCGTTGCGCAGGCGTTGCGACGAGGTCGGTGCGCTGCTGATTTTCGACGAGATACAGACCGGCATGGGGCGTACAGGCTCGATGTTCGCGATGCTCGAATACGGCGTAACGCCCGATATAGTATGTCTTGCCAAGGCTTTCGGCGGAGGAATGCCGCTGGGGGCGTTCGTCGCGTCGAACGAAATCATGGATACTCTGCAAAGCAATCCGACGCTCGGGCATATAACCACTTTCGGCGGGCATCCCGTATGCTGCGCCGCGGGGCTGGCGGCACTGCGCTACTTGCAGCGCAACGACGTCGTCGCGCAGGTCGAGCGCAAGGGCGCGCTTTATGAACGGCTGCTTGGCGGACATCCGCAGGTGCGCGAAATCCGCCGCAGCGGACTGCTTCTGGCGGTAGAACTCGGCGATTCGGCGAAGATGTTCCGCATGATGGAGATGTTCGCCGAGGAGGGCGTCATGAGCGACTGGTTCCTCTATTGCGACACGGCGTTCCGCATCTCGCCGCCGCTCACCATCACCGATGACGAGGTGCGCGACAGTGCGGACATCATTCTGCGGTGTCTCGACAGGTTGTAGGAGAGGGGGAGGACCGGGAGAACCGGGAGGACTGGGAGGACTGGGAGAACTGGGAGAACTGGGAGAACTGGGAGAACCGGGACTCTCCTATATTACCTATAATACTTATTTCCCACCCCCCCCCAAAAAAAAAGATGACCTTCCTGGTAGTCTGGCAACTCCGGAAGGTC
>ERZ827168.208-NODE-208-length-102048-cov-48.025012_pt1 | contig 102048 bp, 102 predicted proteins | sample MGYA00519868_ERZ827168 | MGnify/ENA primary metagenome ERZ827168 (study PRJEB31778, sample SAMEA3449271) | human gut metagenome | biome: human gut; feature: human-associated habitat; material: faeces | place: United Kingdom | collected 2010/2012 ... | reverse complement strand
AATATATAATTTCTATTTGAATAAAGTTGAGAAAGAGTCATGTTAATGATAGCGAAAAATTACAATTTTGTAGTATAGTGAAATAATAGTAAGTTGAAAGAGAGATGTGTTTTATGAAAAAGAAAATTATATTGTCTATTGCATTTATTTTTAGTTTATTACCTATGCTGTTGAATCAATATGGTGGAGCAAAAGGTGTTCAAGAAATATCTGGCTTAGTTAATTTATTTAATCCAGTAGGAATCGTATCTGTTTTGTTATTTATAGTAGGGATATGGTTGCCTTTTAAAAATATTAAAGTAAATAAAGCATTAAGTATTTTAGGTGTAATTGGGATTGTTGTATCGGAAATTTATCAGTTTTTAACTTGGCATATACAAAATATTACAGGAGAAATAAGCATACAGAATAGTATTAACTTTGCTTTTCCTGAATTTTATATAGGATTAGTAATATCTTTAATTATGGTAATTGCTTATTTCGTTATAGATAAAATAGTAAAAGAATAACAAATTATAATTTGAATGAAAGATTAGATGTAAGAGTCTAATCTTTATTTTTTTCGTAAAGTATGGTATAAATATAAGGAGTGGAAAGGATAACCAAAATGAAGAAAATAAATGTTGAAGAATTAAGAGAATTGTTTATAGAAATAAAATATGGCAATAATATAGCCTTTGAAAAACTATATAAAAACTATAAAAATTTAGTATATAAGATTGCATACAGCATATTAAAAAATTCATACGATTCTGATGATATAGTGCAAATTGTATTTGAAAAGATATATTCTATTGATAAAGATAAGTTACCCACTCGCAATGAATCTAGTTGGTTATATTCTGTTACTAAAAATGAAACAATAAATTATTTAAATAAAAAGAAAAATCATATTGAACTTGAAGAAATATATGAAATTGAAGATAATAATAATGAAATAAATGAACTAATAAATAAGGATAGTTATAATAGATTAATTGGTAAATTAAATGAAAATGAAAAAGAAATTATTTCGTTAAAAATATTATCAAATTTATCATTTAAAGAAATTGCAAAATTACTAAATAAACCAACAGGAACTATAAAATGGATATATTACAAATCAATAAATACTTTAAAATTATTATTAAGTAATTTAGCAATGTTTATTATTTCATTTATATCAAGTTGTTTTGCAATGAAAAATAGGAAAAAGCTATCTCCAAAACTTAATGTGAATGAAAGTAATCAAACAAAAGAAGAGATAAAAGATGAAATAACAGAAGATAAAGAGCTTTTGCAAGACAATAAAAAAAGTACAATAACAAATGATAAGAGTTCTCAGATGCAAGAAAGTGTAATTGAAGAAGTACCAAATATAAGCAACAATTACTTAAGTATAAGTTTAATTGGAGTATCAACAATATTTTTTATACTAACTATAATTTTTTCAATTATTTTTACAAAACACCAACTAAAACGAAGGAAAAAATTGTCTAAAAAATAGAAAGGTTAAAAAGGTGGTATGTATGAATAAAAATATTTTCAAATGGATAATTGTAGTTATAGCTATATTAGCAATTATAATTGGAATTATGTATTTAATTGATTTTAATAGAATGAAAAACGGAGAAGAAGTTATATTTAGCACGTGGGGAACAAAATATGCACCTGTATTGGCAATAAAACAAAACAACAATGCGGTTAGTGAAAAATATCAAAAATATTCTAAAACAATAAATAATGTTCATTTAGAATTGAATATTCCAAATGAGTGGAAGTATAAAGAAGTACAAAAAAACGAAGATGAGAGTTCTTATGAGTATGCCTTAAAATTATACAAAAATATTGAAGAACAATATGCAATGCTATATATTTATAATAATCAATTTGGCGTTTGTGGTACAGGAAGAACATCAAAAAATATAACCTTAAATAACGGAAATGAAGCGACTGTCGGATATTATGATGGAAATAAAAATTGGAGCGATATTTCGTTTTATAGTATGAATAAAAATATGGCAGTTATTAATTATGGATTAATAGATAATGATGCAGAAGAAGTAATTGAATTTATAAAAACTATAAATATTGTTTATTTATCAACGGAAAATAGTAATAAAAAACCAGAAAATGTAACTATTGAAGTATTAGAAAATACAATAACAAACAAAGCAGCAGAAATATTAATTACAGATAATAATAAAAATCAATATGGCTGGGGAGTTGAATTTAGAGTACAACAAAAAATAGATGGAAAATGGAAAGAACTAGATTATATATCAGATGATTTGTCTTGGATTGAAATTGCTTATGAATTAGATAAAAATAACCAAGTAAAAATGAAAGTTGATTTTGAAAAATACTATGGAATATTAAAGAGGGGAATTTATAGAATAGTAAAACCAGTTTATGATAATGGATATATAGATTTGTATTCAAACGAGTTTGAAATTAAATAAAGTATCAAAAGTAATAATTTAGAAAGGAAAAAATATGTTAGGAATTTTTATTTTATTAATTATAGCAATGTTGCTAGTAGTTAAGTTTTGCAAGAAAACATTAAAAATTGTATTATCTATTATAATTGTTTTAATTTCATTATATTGTATTATAATATCTGTTGATATGAATAGAGTACATAGCTTTAGAGAACCTATATTTGCTACAATTAAGCTAGAGGATGATTTGACTATGAAAACAAAAATATATCAAGGTTTAGGTTATGAGGTCAAAATGGTTAAAGATGTAACAAAGGATAAAATAATAAAAATAGAAATGTATATGTTTGATAAAGTAATTGCAGGAGCTGTAGAGTAAAAAGCTATACAATTATATTTTGAAAGTAAAACAAAAGTAGAGACTATCGTAAATGTTGTGTAAATCGGATTTCCTTCCGATTGATAACTAAAGAAAATTTAATATTTTTATTATTAACATTATTTTAATAATATTTTTCTAAAAAATCAATACTTTAGAAAAAGTTGTGTAAGTTTAATAGGGCTTAAGAAAAATCCTTCTTAAGCCTATTATTTTTAGGCTTTATTTTATATTCTGCCTTCATACATAATTCTAAATTGAGATAAGCATAAATCCCATTTATCAACCATTCTTGACCATTTTTTCTCTGCTTTTAATGTTGATAGATATAACACTTTTAATAAAGACATGTCTGTTGGAAATACATTTCTGTTTCGATTTATTCGTTTATAGGTACTGTTTAAGCTCTCTATCGCATTTGTTGTATACATTATTTTTCTTATTTCAGCAGAAAATTTAAAGAATACTGAAAGTACATCCCAGTTATCTATCCAACTTTGAATCGCACCAGGATATTTATGTTTCCATTTTTCTTCCAACTCTAATAAGTTAGTATACCCTAATTCCTCTGTACTTGCTTTGTAAACTGTTTTTAAATCATTAGCAAGTTCTTTTCTATCTGTATATGGTACATACTTTAAAGAGTTCCTTATTTGATGCACTATACATCTTTGATATTCCGCCTTAGGGTATATTGCTGATATTGCATCTTTAAGCCCTGTCAATCCATCTGCACATAATACTAAAATATCTTGTACTCCGCGATTTTTAAGCTCGTTTAATACAGTCATCCAATATTTTGCACTTTCATTTTCTCCAATGGTTATTGTTAAAACTTTTTTCATTCCATCTTTATCAATTCCTAACACAACATAGGCTGCTTTTTTTACTATCTGTCCATTATCCTCTAACATGAAAATGAGTAGCATCAATAAATACTATAGGGTATACACTTTCTAATTTCCTTTTTTGCCATTCTTGTATTTCAGGTATAATTTTATCTGTTATATCACTTATCATATCTGGTGAAAGATTACAGCCTTGAGAAAGCAATTGAGCTTACGTAATTAAAAGTTGGCTAAAGAGAGTAACAGAAGCCTGACCTGTTACTCTCAATCTTAAAAACATTATTTCATGGACTTGTAAAAAACTTATATCTATTGTATACTTAATCATAAGAATATTTTACAAATGAGAGATTCTTATGAAGGGATTATAATGATGAAAGATAAAGAGAAATTTAAGATACAGCCCATTACAAATAAAAATAGAGAAAAAGTAAACCAAATTATGATAAATGAATGGAATGATTTATTTATGGTTGTAAGAGGAAATGTGATTAAGCTTGATGAAGTGGATGGGCTGATAGCTTATGATGAAAAAGAAATTGTTGGAATAATAACCTATATTGTATGCAGAAATATTATAGAGATAATATCATTAAATAGTTTTAAAGAAAGAAAAGGAGCAGGAACATTTCTAATACAAAAACTAAAAGAAAAAGCTAAAAACGAAAATATATGTGTAATTAAATTGATAACGACAAATGATAATATAAATGCAATAAAATTTTATCAAAAAAGAAATTTTGTAATTTCAAATATATATATCAACTCAATAAAAAAAGCCAGAGAAATAAAGCCGAATATTCCAAAAAATCGGAAATTTTGGAATTCCAATTAGAGATGAAATAGAGTTTTCTTTAAAAATTAAATAAATTGTAGAGCCATATTTAATCTATAAATCAATGAATTTCTAAATACTATGAATTTTGAAAATAATAAAATGATAAATTGTGCAAGAAAATTAGAATAATAAAAATTATAAAATAAGTAAGTTGATGGAGGCGATAAATATGGAATCAGTTTATAAAAGTTTAATACTTATTGAAGCTAAAAATTTAATAAATACGATTAAAGATAACAAAGAGTTTAGAATATTAGTTAAGGAGTTAGAATATTTTGTTAATTTGCAAGAGAAAAATATAACGAACGAAGTGTTAGACGAATTACAAGCATTAATGAGTAGAATAAAAAAATTGCTGGAGCTTGATAAGAAAGTAAAGGAGAAAGAAGATATTATAAAATTATATGAAGAAATATCTTTGTACTTTAAGGAACAGGAAATTAGAAAAGATGATTTAGAAAGAATAAAGAATGGTGAAATATTTAAAATTGTTGAAGAGATAGAAACTATTGGTGGAACAGAAGTAAAAGAATTAGATTTAATATTTATATCAAGACCTGGTGCAAATAAATATAAAAAGGAGCATAAAGAGGAATATAAAGGAATTTTGAAAATTATACCAATAGACAATAAAGATGAATTATTAGAGAAAATATTGAGAATAATAGAAAAAAATTATTAAAGTAAAAATATTAACTTTCAAATTATCAATCGGAAGGAAATCCGATTTACACAACATTTACGATAGTCTCTTTTCTTTTAAATATTTTTTTATATTTTTTATATCTTTTTGGTCTTTAGGTGCATTTCTTTTTTCCTTAAAGGCTAATATTGTTTTCAAGCTTTCAACAGGATAGCCATCTTTGTATTCCATTTTAAAGTTTTCCTTACTATTTGGAACTATTTCAACTTCATTTGAAATATGATAAAAACCACATTCGTTTTTGTCACATTCTTTTAAATTATATTTTTTCTTTAATTGTTCAAATAGCTCGTTTGAAACACATAAATCAAGATCTCCAATTATTTCTCTTAATCCATATAGCAACATAGATCCATTAGATAAAATATAATATTCTGTTTTGGGTAATTCTAAAGAGTTTAGCAAATTTAATAATTCCTCTTTATTCATTTTTAAATTTCTCCTCACATAAAATTACCATTATTATAGCAAAGTATAATAAAAATAGTCAATATTGCATTCACGTATAAATAGCTGAAACATAAGTATTTGCAAAATCTAACGCGAATGGTAATATAAAATAAAATTGCCTCATATATAAAAATAATATGTTCACGAATGCAATATTGAGTATTCTAAATATTTCACAAAGTTCATTAAGAAATTGGTTAGCAGAATTTGCTTGAAAGTGTACAATTTTGGCTATTGATATAATATTAAGTGACTATAAATAAATTGTAAAAAGGTTGAATATAAGTTCTATTTATAATATAATCATCTCATAAGTACGATACAATAAATTAATCAAAAATTGAATCAAAGTATTGACACAACAAGTAAAAGTCTGTATAATGTGCTCAAAAAAAGGAAGTGGAAAGATATAAAATTCAATGGATCGAAAATTGATATTAAATTAATACTAAAATCATTTATATCAAACATTGTTTCACCATTTTTCTGCTTTATAAATTTTTATAGAAGGTAAAGTTATTATATTTTATGTAATTATGCCTTCTATTTTTTTGGAAGAAGAACAAGTATGATAAATAAACAAAATCAATTATATGAATTACTAAATGAAAAAAATAGCTTAAACGAAATTCAAAGTTATATAAGAGAAATAATTACAATTAGAGGTTTTTCTGAACAAAGAGTACAAGATAAAATGTTATTATTACTTGAAGAAACAGGAGAGTTAGCAAAAGCTATTAGAAAAACACTGCCAGAGGCTTCCATAGACTATGAAAAAATAGAAAATTACACAGATATTGAAGAAGAAATTGCAGATGTATTCATAGTATTGGTTTCTATATGTAACAGGTTAAATATAAACTTGTATGATGCAATTAAGAAAAAAGAAGAAAAAAACATAAAAAGACAATGGAGAGTAAATGAAGGAGAAAAAAATGAACAATAATCAATCTTTATATTTACTATGGGCAACTATTTTAAACCAATCACAAAGTGCCGAAACAGTGTTGGAGAACACATTTGAATTATTCAAAAGATTAAATCTACTTTCAGATTTTGATAAAGAATACAAAACTCTTGATTACGAAAAGATAGAAAAAAATATGGCAACAAAACCATGTTTACATAGATTCCCAAGAAATATGTCTATGAATATATGGGATAGTGTTTGTATGATTAATGAAAAGTACGAAAGTAGTCCAAAAAAATTATTTACAAATTTTAATGAAATAGATGATGTAAAAGATAGATTAATGGAATTTAGAGGAATTGGAGAACACAAGGCTGATACTGCAATAATAGTTTTAGGAATTTACACAGGAAATAATGGATTAAATAATGTATTTGATGCAAAATGTATGGAGCTATATAAAACAATAGGACAAGAAATACAAATATTAGATAGGTTAGGAGATGTTGAATTTGATAGATAAAATTTTTTTGATATAACGAAATTTTGCAATGCAGAGTGTAAATATTGTTTTACAAATGCAGAGCATTATAATAATGCAATTGCAAATAAAGAATTGAATATTGATGAAATAGTTAATTTTCTAAATGAATTAACAAAAAAAGGAATATATAAAGTTTCTATTGGTGGAGGGGAACCATTTTTGAAAAATTTGGAAGAAATAATCAAAAGAACAAGTAGCAAAATGAAATTTTCAATAACTACAAATGGTTCAATAGTAAGAGATCAATTTATAAAATTATTTCTAAATAATAAAAACATAAAAATAACAATTAGCTTAGACAGTTTAGAAAATGAAAAATCAAACTTGATTAGAAAAAATATAGATGTTAATAAAGTAATTGAGAATATAAAAAAATTATGCGAGCATGAAGAATTAAGAGAAAGATTATCAATAAGAACTACTATTTCTACAATAAATTATAAGGAGGCTTATGACATTATAAGATTCTGTGAAGACAACAAGATAAAAAATTTAAAAATAAACCAAATAGAAAATATAAAATTTTATTCGGGAGATGTAGAAAAGATATTACCGGAATTGATAAATACGGAAAAGATTAAACCAGATGTTGTATTTGTAGATCCACCAAGAAAAGGATTAGACAATAAAACAATAGAAATATTAAATAAAACAAAACCAGAGCAGATAATATATATAAGCTGTAATCCAGCGACAATGGTAAGAGATTTGCAGAAGCTAGAAAACGACTATATTATAAAAGAGATACAACCAGTAGATATGTTTCCATATACATCACATGTGGAGTGTGTATCTGTTCTTGAATTGAAGGAAAGTACTGAAAAATAAACAAATTTGAGATGTTTCTAACATATCAAAATAACACCTAAAAAAGACTTAAAAAATGATAAATTTGATTAAAATTTATAAAAAATAATTATAACGTGGTTAGTAGGAAACATGTTTCCGCATACCACCTTTAAAGACATCAAAATAAAAAATTGGTGTCTTTTTTTGTATGTATAAAAAAATATTTAACTTGTGCCCAAGTTGGTTACAAGTTAAATGAAATAATTTACAGGAACACAACAAAAAGCAAAGGCAAAAGGAAAATCTGTCAAGATGGATTTGTATATACGATTTTTAAATTTTCTCCTCCTTACAATCCTCCCCTTTATACTAACTGAGAATATAATTACTATCTGAGAAAAGAATATATATTATTTATTATATTTATATTATATATATTTAAATAAATATTAAATAATATAATGCGAAAGCGAGCAAAATCAAATGTAAAAAATAATGATTTTTGTGCAATTTATAGTTTTGAATAAGGTATACAAGTTAGATAAAATTAATAAAAAATTGATAAGAAAGGAAGATGAAAAGTGGAAATTAGTTATAAAAAAGTTGGAGAATATTATATACCTGAAATGGTATTTCCAAATGCAAAACTAGATAAAAATATAGGCAAATATGGAAGACTAGGATTAAAATATTTAAAGCATAATCACATGGATATTTATACTATTTTGCTAATGGATGATAAGTTAAATGAACATTTACTTGAGATAGAAAAAGAGGCAAAAGAACAAGTAAAAATATTAGTTGAGAATATGTGTAAAAAAGAAAATGTAACAGAAAAATTAAAAGAAAATAATCAAATGGAATGGGTAAAATTGATGAATAATTTTAAAATTATCGCAGAAGAAATTGTTGAAAAAGAACTAATTTTTTGTTAAGAAAGGGGGAATGAAAATGAAAGAAGATGACAGGTTTATACCATTTTTTGAAGCATACAAAGATGACTTTTTTGAGAGTATGGAAGATGTAAGAATGTATCTTAAAAATAACGATTTGGAATATCAAAATATAAAGCAAAGATTGCATAATATTTTAAATAATAATATAAATATTCAAAGAATTTTAGATGAAGCAGATATAGAAAATGGACTATCAAAAGAAGAGTGTAAAATGCTTTCAAAAATAATAATTTTGAATTATAAATTACAAGAAATTGAAGAAAAAGAGATATACTTTAAAGGTGGAATGGATGTATATTTTTACTTCAGAAAGTTAGGAATTTTGAAATAAAATTGATTAAAAATGCTTGAGTTTTAGAGATAAAATTTGAGCATTTTGTTTATTTTTTTATAAAAATGAAATATGACATTATGTAAATATTATAATTTTTATGTCCTAACAAGCAAGACATTTGTATATACACAAATGTAAATCATGGGATAAAATCCCAATCCCTTTTCAAAAAAGAAAAATTGAAAAAAGAAAAATTTTTATAAGCAAGAATTGGTTGAGAAAAATTGTATTTTGTGCTATTATGTTTTGTAATATAAGTTATTCAAAAAAATTGAATAACTTAAAAATAAAATAGTAAGTTATAGGGAGGAATAATAATGAGAAAATGTTTAAGATGTGAAAATGAAATGGTAGAAAATTTAGAGGTCATGGTTTCTAATGGTGGTTATGGAATTGATGTAAGGGAAAAAGGAATGTTCAAAAATGCCATTGGAAAAATCAAATGTGCTGTATGTCCTGAATGTGGATATACCGAAAATTACATAGAGAATACAGATAAGATAAAAAAGTTAGTTGAAAAAGATAGATAGTAATTTTTAAAGGAGAAGTAAGAATGAGTTTAGAAGAATTAAAAAAAGATTGTAGTAAAAAGCAAAAGAAAGGCATTCACTTTATTATTGCGTCAATAATAATATGGTCTATGTTTTTAATAGTACAAATAACCAATTTACCTATATTAACAAAAAATCTATTAACATTTTGTTGTACTGCACCATTATTACCAATATCATTTTTAATATCTAAAATATTAAAGATACAATTTCAAGATAAAAGTAATCCATTAAATAAGTTAGGAATATTATTCTCTGTAAATCAAATGATATATCTTTTAATAGCAATGTGGATTTATCATACAATGCCAGATAAAATGCTAATGGTTATTGCTATGATATTTGGAGCACATTTATTACCATATAGTTGGTTATATAATTCAAAAACATATATGGTATTGTCAATAATTATTCCAATATTATCTCTAATAGTTGGTTTAAACTTTGCAAATTATATTCTTGCAACAATGATGATAGTAATAGAAATAATATTTAGTATACTGTTAGCATTTGAAAATAAGAAAATAAAAAATGATTAGAGCGATAACTTGCAATTTATTGAACTATCGCAATTTTTTGATATTAAGAATCAAATAAATTATATAAATAATAAATCAAAGAAATAGGAGAGTAATCTTCTATTTTTTTGACTAAAAAATTAAAAAAAAACTAGATGGATTTTGTTGTTAATAAATGAAAAATGTGATATAGTGTAAACAGAATTTTGGAGGAAAAATGGAAGTTATAAAACCTTTTGTAAAATGGGCAGGAGGAAAAGGAAGTTTAATATCGCAATTAACAAACTTTTACCCATTCGAATTAGAAAATGGAACAATAAAAAAATATGTCGAACCATTTGTCGGTGGTGGAGCAGTTTTAATAGATATATTACAAAAATATGATGTTGAAGAAGCCTATGCTTTTGATATAAATAAGGATTTAATTAATTGTTATAATGTTATAAAACAAGATGTAGAAACATTAATTGAAAAACTAAACGAGAAAGAAAAAGAATTCTTAAATATAGAATTGGAAAATAGGCAAGAATATTTTTATAAAATTAGAAGTGAATACAATTCATATAAAATCGAAGATAATTTAGATGTAAAAAGAGCTTCAGAATTTATATTTTTAAATAGAACATGTTTTAATGGATTATATAGAGTAAACAAAAATGGAGAGTTTAATGTACCATGTGGAAAGTACAAAAATCCAACAATTTGTGATGCAAAAAACTTAAGAAATTTATCTAAACTATTGCAAAATGTAGTGTTTGAATATGGAGATTACAAAAAGTGCGTTAAATATATAGATACAAATACTTTTGTATATTTTGACCCACCATATAGACCATTATCAATAACATCTGGATTTACATCTTATACAAAACTATTTCAGATGGTTTAAAGAAAGTAAAAGAATTATTAGCTTCTAAAGATATAATGGAAGGTTTTGACCAAGAAATTTTTAATGCTATTGTAGATTATGTTATAGTTGGTGGATATGATGAGAATGGAGTAATAGATCCTTATTTAATTAGGTTTATACTAAAGCGAGAATTTGATTTAAGTGTTCCAAAAGATGTCCTTGATGAAGTTGTTATACAAAATAATAAAATTGATTTAAATAGCAATAATGTCCTTGTTGATTTTACAAATACAAGAAAATATTTTTCTTATGAAAGAGATGAAAATGGAAACTTAATAAAGTACTTCGAAATGGCTTGAGAATTCGAGTAGAATGTGATATAAAATAAGAAATAGTAAAAGGAGATGAAGTAGAAGTGCTAAATATAGAATATAAGGAAAATTTGGATGAAGAATTTTACAAAATAATAGATGATGAATTTAATAAATTTGCAGAAAAAAATAAGGTTGTTTGCAATTATACACCTTTTTCATTTATTGCTAAAGATGATGAAAAATTTGTTGGAATAATAACAGGAAATTCATATTATAAGGAAGTTCATATTAGTGACTTGATTATAATAGATGAATATCGTAATAAGCATATTGGAAGTAAACTTGTGCAAACTGTCGAAGAGTATTTTAAAGAAAAAGGTTTTGAAAATATAAATCTAACAACTTATGGATTTCAGGCACCAGAGTTTTATAAAAAATGTGGATTTGAGGTTGAATTTATTAGAAAGAATAAAGAAAATCCTAAATTAGATAAATATTACTTGGTTAAGTATTTTGGAGGCAAAAATGAAAGAAATTAATAGATTTTTAGATGACTTGAATTTTGACGAAATAAAAATCAATAGAAAAATTAACAAAGTGAATAATGAATTAAAACAATATATTGAAGGAAAGATTTTACCGGAATATGAGCTAAACGATGGAGGACATAATTCAGAACATGTTAAATATGTTCTAAAACGAGCTTTTGAACTTGCTGATGGATATGAAATAAATTATGATATCTTATACACTTGCGTATGTTTTCATGATGTTGCATGTCATATTGATAGAGATAGACATGAAGTTTTATCGGCAGAAAGAGCTTATGAGGATGAATATCTAAATGGATTTTTTAGCATCATGGAAATGAAAACAATAAGAGAAACAATTGAAGATCATAGAGCTTCATTAGAATATATACCTAGAAATATATATGGAAAAATATTATCTTCTGCAGATAGAAAAGTCGAGGTGAAACAATATCTGATTGCTTCAATTTCGTATGGAAAAAAGAAGAATCCAGAAATTGATAAAAATGAATCTATTGAAAGCTCATATAAATTTGTTATAAAAAAATTTGGAAAAAATGGATATGCGATTAATAAAAGCTATGTTGAAGATTTAAAATATAAAAAGTTTTTAGAGGATATTCAGTATTTAATAGACAATAAAGAATTATTTATTGAATTAGCTACTTTTATTTATGATAAGTTATATAACTAGATGTCTTTTATCAGCACACAAGTCTAACCAAGGTGTTTTTTACAAGCAGACACGGCATGTGGAGTGTGTAGCAGTATTAAAGTGGGTAACAAAAAAATAATTAGAGAGTGAAAGATGTTTGATTTAATAGAAGTTAAAGAGAAAGATAAGAATGTAATATATAATTTAATGCAGTTATATACATATGAATTAAGTTTCTTTGAAGATGAGACTACAACATTTAAAATGTTGGATTCTGGATTGTATGTAATGAGCAAATATGTTGAAAGATATTGGCAGGAAGAAAATAGGCATCCATATATATTAAAATGTAACAATGAATTAGCAGGATTTGTTTTACAGAGATTTAATGAGGAAAATATGAATGAGGTAGCCGAATTTTTTGTTCTTAACAAGTATAGAAGAATAGGGGCAGGAACATTTATGGCAAATAAAATGTTTGAGGTGTATAAAGGAAAATGGGAAGTTTGTACATTATTAAAAAATGAAAGAGCTCAAAAATTTTGGAGAAACACTATAAAAAATTTTACAAATAATAATTTTGAGGAAAAATATATTAGAAATAATTCAAGATTAGCATTTTACTTTGAAAGTTAAAAATTATTTATAAGAAAAACTGGGGGATGACTTGGAATTTTATCAAAAAGCCATTAGAATGGAGGAAAAATATGAAATTATACTTAAAAAAGCCTTCTGCTGAAGAAGAACAAGAGTGGAAAAACTATATAAAAGAGTTTAGAAAAATAGATATTAATGCTACACCATTAGGATATTATGAAAATATTGATTATAAGGATTGGTTAATAAAAATAGAAAATGAAAATAAAGGAATAAATATGGAAGAAGGTAGAGTTCCTTCAACAGTTTTTTTCTTAATGAATGATGGAAACAAAATTCTAGGACATATATCAATTAGACATAATATAGATAATGCTTTTTTAAAATTATATGGTGGACACATTGGCTATGGAATAAGGCCAAGTGAAAGAAATAAAGGGTATGGAACAATAATGCTTCATCTAGCATTAATAAAATGCAAAGAATTAGGTTTGGAAGATGTAATGATTACTTGTAAAGATAATAATGTTGGTTCTTATAAAACCATAGAAAATAATTATGGAATACAAAAAGATTTAATTTATATCAAAGAAGAAAATTCTTACTTTAGAAGATATTGGATTAATATTGACCAATCTGTATTAAGTTTTAAGATGTTATAAAAAATGTGGATTTAAAGAATCTGGAAGAAGAATTAGCAAAATGAGTTGCCCTATTTTGCGAAGTATATTATAATATAAAAAGGTGTAATTGATTATATGTGCATTAAAATGGATATATAGAAAGATAGGTGTAAAATGAAAAGTAGGAAGATTATTTATGTTGTATTATCTGTTATATTGATAATTGTTATCTTTGCAATTATTATTGCTATAAAAAATAAGAAACCTGAATTAAATGACCATACTATTTGTGAGCCTAAATCAATAATAGAACAGATATTAGCAACCAACCCTGATAAAAAATATTTAAAACTAAAAGGAGGAGAAATATTAAATGAAAATACAAATTTTAGCGAATATGCTTTCATAAGTAATAATTCAATATATATTTTCAATCCTCAAAAACTAGACAGCGGAGAATTTGAATATAAAAAAGTTTATGACATAGATAAAAATATTAAAGTTATGAACATTAGGCCAAGCTCTGGGGCAGATATAAAATTTATTGATTACAATGATACATTATATACATTACATGATGAAAATTTGGATAATAAAGTTAGAGATAGTTATGATATGTTTCTAAATGCAGATTATAAACTTAATAATTATCTTAAATGGGAATATTCTACTGAATTTCTTGGCAAAAAGACTGATTATGATTTTATGTCTAACTATGTTTATGTAAAGGATAATATTTTGTATAGATTATTGTATAATAATGATAGATATCCAGCAGTTGATAAAGTTAGTGGAAATTATGAGGGCGAGAAAGTAATTAGAATATATAATGAAAGAATACTTAAAACTGATAAAGGCTTTTACGAAATAATGAGTTATTTTGATACTAATTTAAATAAAACTGTTACAACTACAGTCAGAATTAATTTATTAACTAAATTTTATGATGAAATATTAACATTTACATATAAATATGTAGTGTTAAAAGATTATACGCTTATACCTATAAATGATGTTATGGAAAGCAGAGTGAGAGATTACCCATATGATTATTTTATAAGTGGATTTAATTATATGAATGAAGTGAGATATGAGGAATAACCCCAAAATAATATATATAAACAATGGAGGAAAAAGGACATGAAAATATCTACAAAAGGAAGATATGCCTTAAGAGTAATGATAGACTTAGCAATGAATAGTAATGGGAAATATATATCATTAAAAGATATAGCAGAAAGACAAGAAATTTCAAATAAATATTTAGAACAAATAATATCGTTATTAAATAAAGCAGGTTATTTAGAAACTGCAAGAGGCAATACAGGAGGATATAAATTAACTAAACAACCCAAAGAATATAAAGTAGGAGATATATTAAGAGCAACTGAAAGAGATTTAACACCAATATATTGTTTAACAGAAGACGGAAAATGTAATAGACAGAAGAATTGTAAAACATATTCTTTTTGGAAAGAGCTAGACAATGTAATAAACGAATATATCGATAGTAAAACATTGGAAGATCTGATTAAGCAGAAGTCAAAAACATGACTTCTATTATTTTATTATTAATTCCTATTGACATAGTAGGAAAAGAGCTATATAATTCCTATTATAACGGTATGAAAGGAAGAAGAATATGAAAAATATATATTTTGATAATGCAGCAACGACAAAGTTAGATGATGAGGTACTAAAAGAAATGTTACCATATTTAAAAGATAACTATGGAAATCCTTCATCAATATATAAATTAGGGAGAGAAGCAAGAAAAGCAATTGAAGATTCAAGAGAAAAAATAGCTAAAGTTTTAAATTGTAAAGCTAACGAGATTTATTTTACAGCAGGAGGAAGTGAAAGTGACAATACAGCAATAAAGGGAATAGCAAAAGCAAATAAGAAAAGGGGAAATCATATAATAACTTCAAAAATAGAACATCCAGCAGTTTTAGAAACTTGTAAACAATTAGAAAAAGAAGGATTTGAAATAACATATATTTCAGTAGATGAAAAAGGAATAGTTGATTTGGAAGAATTAAAGAAATCTATAAAACCTACTACTATTTTGATAACAATAATGTTTGCGAATAATGAAATTGGCACAATTCAACCAATAGAAGAAATAGGAAAAATTGCAAAGGGAAATAATATATATTTTCATACTGACAGTGTACAAGCTGTTGGAAGTATAAAAATAGATGTGCAGAAACTAAACATTGACAGTTTATCTTTATCAGGACATAAATTTTATGGGCCAAAGGGAGTTGGGGCTTTATATGTAAAGACAGGTGTACCTTTTGAAAAATTTATTTCTGGTGGACATCAAGAAAGAAACAAAAGAGCGGGTACAGAAAATGTTGCAGGAATTGTTGGAATAGGAAAAGCTATTGAACTTGCTTATGAAAATTTAGATGAGTACAATAAAAAAATAAAAGAATTAAGAGACTATTATGTGAAACAAGTAGAAGAAAAAATACCATATATAAAAATAAATGGAGATATGGAAAAAAGATTACCTGGTAATAGTAATATTTCTTTTAGATTTATAGAAGGAGAAGGACTTCTCTTGAATTTAGATTTAAAGGGAATATGTGCATCAAGTGGAAGCGCTTGTACATCAGGTTCACTTGATCCATCACATGTATTGCTTGCAATAGGTTTGCCACATGAAATAGCACACGGTTCTCTAAGAGTATCAATAGGTAAATATAATACTAAAGAGGAAATAGATTATTTGATAGAAAACTTGATGGAAATTGTCACTAGATTAAGAGAAATGTCACCGCTATGGGAAAAATTCATGACAGTGTAAAGTAATCTATGAAAAATGTAGGAGCGATTTTAATCGCCCGCACTTCAAAGAAATTACTAAAAAATTTATAGAGGAGGATAAATGATGGAATATTCAGAGAAAGTTATAGAGCATTATACAAACCCAAGAAATGTTGGAAAAATAGAAAATGCTTCAGGAATTGGAGAAGTTGGAAATCCAGTATGTGGAGATATAATGAAGATGTTTATAAAAGTAGAAAATAATATTATAACAGATGTAAAATTTAAAACCTTTGGATGTGGAGCTGCAATAGCAACAAGTAGTATTTCAACAGAAATGATAAAAGGAAAAACAATAGAAGAGGCTTTAGCTTTAAAAAATGGAGACGTTGTAAAAGCATTAGATGGACTACCACCTGTAAAACTACACTGCTCAGTGTTAGCTGAAGAAGCAATACATGAAGCTATTGCAGATTACTATAGAAAAGAAGGCAAATTATCAGAAGAAGAAATTAAGATAAAATGTAATTTAAAAGAACATCATTGTGAAAGCTGTGGTATTTAGTATGATTAGAGCAGATAATTAATTATCTGCTCTAAAAAAATGAAGAATAGAGATACACACTTATAAAAAATGCATTATTCGTTTATTTTTGAGTATAAACCAAATGAAATAATACCGCTTAAGCCGACTAAAGTATAAATGACTCTACTAAAAGCACTCATACTCCCAAAAAGTGCGGCAACTAAATCGAAACTGAAAAGACCTATTAAAAGCCAATTTAATGCACCAATTATTACAAGTGTAAGTACAATGTAATATAAAGTTTTCATAACATACCTCCATAATAATATTATTAGAATTTATTATAATAATTATTCAATCGAATTAAAAAATAATAACTTATTATTGCCATTTTTATTTTAGTATAGTACAATACTAATGTCGGGCGAGGAAATAACAGATTTAATTGAATATAATAATAGAAAGACAAAATGGAATACATACAATAGTAGCAGAAGAATTGGGTTTTGGAACAAGAGAATATGAATTAATAAAAATTGATTAGGAACACGGAAGGTTTAATATTTTCAAAAAAGGAGACTTGAAGAATGAATAAATACATGAAAATAGCTGATGAATTAGCACAGCAAAATATTTTAACAAATGATGGTGGACCATTTGGAGCTGTTATTATAAAGAATAATGAAATAGTTGGTAAAGGTAATAATCAAGTAGTATTAAAAAATGATCCAACAGCACATGCAGAAATAGTAGCAATTAGAGATGCTTGCAAAAACTTGGGTACATTTGATTTAACAGGATGTGAAATTTATACTAGTTGTTATCCATGTCCAATGTGTTTGTCTGCTATTATATGGTCAAACATAAAAATGGTGTATTATGGCAACACAAAGGAAGATGCAGAAAAAATAGGATTTAGAGATAATTTAATTTATGAATATTTGGAGGGGCAAAGCAAAACCTCTAATAAAGAAGACATATTGAAAATTATAGCAATGGATAGGGAAGAAACAATAAAAACATTTGAAAGTTATCAAAATAAAAGTGAAAACAAAACTATGTATTAAAAGCAGGAGGCGTGTTTTGAAAGAATTAGTTTTAATTGACGGAAATAGTATTATGAATAGAGCATTTTACGGAATTATGGGTTCGAAAATGCTTACAACTCCAGATGGAAGATATACCAATGCTGTATATGGATTTTTATCAATAATGTTTAAAATAATAGATGATTTAAAACCAGAATATATGGTAGTGACTTTTGACCTAAAAGCACCAACTGCAAGACATAAGCTTTATGCAGGCTATAAAGCCACAAGAAAGGGAATGCCAAATGAACTTGCAGAACAGATGCCAATAATAAAAAATATTCTTAAAGCAATGAACATAACAATAATAGAAAAAGAAGGATACGAAGCAGATGATGTTTTGGGCACGCTAGCAAATTATGGAGAAGAGCAAGGAATTCATGTGACAATATTATCAGGAGACAGAGACACGTTCCAATTAACTACCAATAATATAACTATAAGAATTCCGCATACAAAAGCAGGAAAGACAGAGACAGAAGATTTTAAAGAACAAAATATTATAGAAAAATATGGTGTAATGCCAAAACAACTAATAGAAGTCAAAGGGCTAATGGGAGATAGTTCGGACAATATTCCAGGAGTTCCAGGAATAGGGGAAAAGACGGCACTAGAACTTATAAAAAAATATGGTTCAATAGAAAACCTATATAAGCAGATAGAAGAAGGCAAGGACGAATTAAAAGGAAAGACTAGAGAAAAAATTGAACAAAATAAGGAGTTGGCATATTTATCTAAAGAATTGGGAACCATTAATACACAAGTTCCAATAGAAAAAAACTTAGAAGATTATAAAATTACAGAATGGAATAAAAATGAAGTTTTAGAAATCTTTAAGGAACTAAAGTTTAATAGGTTTATAGAAAGATTTGGCTTGAAAGCGGAAAAAAATGAGTCTCAGATAGAAAAATTATTTGAAATACAAGAAGTAAACTATAATTTAATAGAAGAGTATGCGCAAACTGAGAAAAAAATAATATATACTTTAGGTAAAGAGCAAAGTAATAATGATAATGACATAATTAAGAAAAAAATCATAAGCATAAGCATATATAATATCGAAAAAAATGTAATATACTATGCTAAAACAAATGAGGAACAGATAAAAAAGATATTTGAAAGTGAAAACATTGAAAAATATGGGCATAATTTAATAGAAGATTATGTAATATTAAGACAAAATGGTATAATGTTTAAAAATATGGTATTCGACATAGAAATTGCCGCATATTTAGTAAATCCCACAAATTCAAAATACAATATTTCTATATTAGCAAATCAGTATCTTAATATAGATATGAATGACTATTTGGAAAAAATGGGCATAGATAAAAATCAAAATAAACAAATTACGCTTTTTGAAACACAAGAACTTAATGATACAACTAAATATGAAAATGGTATAGAGACCTACTTATTGAATAAACTGATAGAAAAAATAACAGAAAAACTAAAAGAAATAAATTGCTGGGAATTATTTAATAATATAGAAATGCCATTAATTAAGGTATTGGGAGAAATGCAATATAATGGAATTCATTTAGATGAAAATGAATTAACTATGTTTGGAAATGAACTAAAAGCGAAAATAGGAGAGTTAAAAAAAGAAATATATGAAATGTGTGGACAAGAGTTTAATGTGAACTCAACACAGCAATTGGGAAAGGTTTTATTTGAAGATTTAAAGCTTCCTGTATATAAAAAGACAAAAAGCGGTTACTCAACAGATGTTGATGTTTTAGAAAAATTAAAAAAAGAGCATCCTGTTATAGAGAAAATATTAGAGTATAGAACATTAATGAAATTAAATTCAACCTATGTTGAAGGATTACTTCCATATGTAAATACTAAGACAAAAAGGATACATTCATATTTTCATCAAACAATAACAGCAACCGGAAGAATAAGCAGTACAGAACCAAATCTACAAAATATTCCGACAAGAATAGAATTAGGAAAACAGCTTAGAAAAGCATTTAAACCTGAAAAAGGATATATATATATAGATGCAGACTATTCACAAATAGAATTAAGAGTGTTAGCACACATATCTCAAGATGAAAACATGATAAATGCATTTGAAAATGATGAAGATATACACAGACAAGTAGCTTCAAAGGTATTTGATGTGCCAATGGAAGAAGTTACAAAAGAACAAAGAAGTGCTGCAAAAGCTGTAAACTTTGGAATTGTTTATGGAATAAGTGACTTTGGATTAGCAGAGCAGTTAGGGATAGGAAGAAAAAAAGCAAAACAATATATAGAGCAATACAAAGAAAAGTATATGGGAATTAAGAATTTTATGGATAACATTGTAGAAGAGGCAAAGAAAAGAGGATATGTAGAAACACTATTCCATAGAAGAAGAGAAATTCCAGAATTATCATCAAACAATTATATGGTAAGGCAATTTGGCGCTAGAGTAGCAATGAATACACCAATACAAGGAACAGCGGCAGATATTATGAAGATTGCAATGATAAAATTATTTGACAGAATAGAAAAAGAAAAATTAAGTGCAAAATTAATATTACAAGTACATGATGAATTGATTGTAGAATGTAAAAAAGAGGAAAGTGAACAAGTAAAGCAAGTCTTAAAAGAAAGTATGGAGAATGCTACAAAACTAAGCATACCATTAAAAGTAGAAATATCAGAAGCAAACAATTGGTATGAGGCAAAATAAGCAAAAGAAGCTTTAAATAATACGAAAGGTGAAAATAGTGAAAAAATTTTTGATTTGCACATTAACAATTATAATTTTAGTAGTGGTGCTAAAAGTCGCTAATGTAAAAAGAATTATTTTGAGAAAAATGTACGTAAAAGATTATTCGGAATATGTTTATGAATATGCAACAGAATACAATGTAGATCCATTACTAGTATTTGCAGTTATTAAGGCAGAAAGCAATTTTAAAAAAGATGCAACATCAACAAGTAATGCAATTGGACTAATGCAATTAATGGAGAATACAGCTATAGAAACAGGAGAAAAAGTAAATGAAAAAATAAACTCAAAAGAAGAATTATATAACCCGAAGATTAATGTGAAAATTGGCATAAAATACTTATCAGAACTGCTAGAAAGATATGATGGAAACCTTGAAATAGCGCTAGCAGCATATAATGCGGGAATAGGAAATGTAACAGAGTGGATACAAAAAGGAATAATAAAAAAAGATGGCTCTGATATAGAAAATATACCATTTAAAGAAACAAATAACTATGTAAGAAAAATATTAAGAGACTATGAGATTTATAGGGAAATTTATGAAGTGTAGAGGAGAAAATAAATTGACAAAAAATATGCAATGATATAAAATGTAAAAGATAATAAAAGAGTGAGGCGATAGAAAATGTGGGGAAATATTACTATAGCTTTTTTGCTAGCATTTATTACAAGCTTTGTTATAACACCCTATACTATGAGACTTGCGCATAAGGTTGGAGCAATAGATTTTCCAGGGGAACGTAAAATACACAATAAACCAATTCCAAGATTAGGTGGTTTAGCAATAATATCCGGTTTCCTACTTTCGGTTCTATATTTATTGTTTATATTAAACATAGAAAAAACAATAAGTTTAGTAGGAACAGAAAACTATGGAATAAAACTGATGGGATTTTTTCTAGGAATTATAATATTGGGAATAACATGTTTCATAGATGATTCGAAAAATATACCGGCGTGGGTTAAATTACTTGCACAAATATTATCAGCAGTAATTGTAACTGTGTGTGGTGTAAAGATAGACATGATAGCAGTACCATTTATGGAAAAAAACATAATTTTAAACAACGTTTTTTCATATATACTTACGATAGGATGGATAGTAGGTATAACTAATGCAATAAACTTAATAGATGGATTAGATGGTTTATCTTCAGGTATTTCGCTTATATCTTGTATATCATTATTAATAATATTTGCAACAAATGGTTCATCAATATTATCTATTATATTAATAACAGCTCTTGCAGGTGGAATAGTTGGATTTTTGCCATTTAATTTTAATCCAGCTAAAACATTTGTAGGAGATGTAGGCTCTAATTTTTTAGGATTCAGCTTAGCAGTAATATCAATTTTGGGAGTGGCAAAAACATATACTGTTTTAGTATTAATAGCGCCACTAATAGTACTAGGATTACCTATATTTGATACAATATTTGCTATTTTTAGAAGAATAATCAAAGGTAAGTCATTAAAAGCTGTATTTAAGCCAGATAAGGGACATTTACATCATAGATTAATGGCAAAAGGATATACACAAAAACAGGCAGTTTTGATATTATATGGACTAAGTGCAACGCTAGGCATGTTTGCAATAATATTATTAGACAGTGGGTTATGGAAGGCGTTATCATTTGCATTATTAGTAGTGGCAATTATCGCAGTAGGGTATAAAGATGTTTTCAGAAAAGAAAAAGAAGAGATATGACCTAACTCGAAAAGGAGTTGTGATATATGAAAAAAGTATCAGTAGTTATACCGATGTATTATGAACAAGAGGTTGCAGAAGTTTGTTATAAAAGAGTAAAAAAAGTCTTAGATGAACTAAAAGAAAAGTATGAACACGAAATTATTTTTATAAATGATGGTTCAAAGGACAAGACTTTAGACATATTACAGGACATAGCAAAAGTTGATAAAAATGTAAAGATAATATCTTTTTCAAGAAATTTTGGACATCAAGCGGCAGTAACTGCAGGGCTAAAGTATGTGACAGGGGATGCAATTATAATAATAGATGCGGACTTGCAAGATCCACCAGAGTTAATACCAGATATGATAGAAAAATGGGAGCAGGGATATGAAGTAATATATGGCAAAAGAAAAAAAAGAAATGGAGAATCTGCATTTAAATTACTTACAGCAAAGGCCTTTTATACAACATTAAATAAATTATCAGATGTAGATATACCTGGAGATACAGGAGATTTTAGACTAGTAGATAAAAAAGTTGTAGATGTAATTAACTCATTGCCTGAACATAACAAATTTTTAAGAGGACTGTTTAGTTGGGTTGGATTTGAACAATATGAGTATGAATATGAAAGAAAAGAAAGGTATGCAGGTAAGACAAAATATCCATTAAAGAAAATGTTAAAATTAGCCTCTGATGGTATAATTGGATTTTCAACTAAGCCTATAAAAGTAATAGGTGGTTTTGGAATTACTTTTGTAATAGTGTCTATAGTTATATTACTTTATTTTATATTATCAAAAATATTTGGATGGACAAACATGGTAAAGGGATGGACAAGCATTATGTTTGCAACGACTTTTGTAGGAGGTATTGTCTTACTTTCTCTTTGGATTATAGGCGAATACTTAGTAAGAATTTATGATGAAGCAAAACAAAGACCTCAATATATAATTAAAAAAAAGATAAATATATAAAGGAGAGATGATGTGTATGGCAATTTTAGTTATAGGAGGAGCAGGATACATTGGTAGTCATACAGTTGTGGAGTTATTAAATGAAAATAAAGAGGTAATTGTTGTTGATAACTTTTCAAACAGCAAGCCAGAGATGTTGGGCAAAATTAAAAAAATAACAAACAAGGACTTTAAATTTTATGAACTTGATTATTCAAATAAGGAAAAAATGGATAAAGTTTTTGCGGAGAATAAAATAGACTCTGTTATACATTTTGCAGGATACAAAGCAGTAGGTGAATCTGTAGAGAAGCCAATTGAATACTATACAAATAATGTATCGGGTACATTAAATTTATTAGATGTTATGAGAAAACATAATGTAAAAACAATTATTTTTAGTTCATCTGCAACAGTTTATGGAGATCCAGAAATAGTACCGCTAACAGAAATGTGTAAGATAGGAGGAACAACAAATCCATATGGAAGTTCAAAATTGTTTATAGAACAAATACTAAAAGATGTATATAAATCGGATAATACATGGGATATTTGTATATTAAGATATTTTAATCCAATAGGTTCACACGAATCTGGAATAATAGGAGAAGAACCACAAGGTAGACCTAACAATTTAATGCCATATATCGTAAGAGTTGCATCAGGAGAGTTAGAAGAATTATCAATTTTTGGAAATGACTACAATACACCAGATGGAACGGGTGTTAGAGATTATATACATGTAGTAGACTTGGCTAAGGGACATATTAAAGCATTAGAAAAATTAGAAAAAGAAAAAAGTGGTATATATATATATAATTTGGGAACAGGAAAAGGTTATAGTGTTTTAGATATGGTTCATGCGTTTGAAAAAACAACAGGACAAAAAATAAAATACAAAATAACTGAAAGAAGAGCAGGAGATATAGCTACATGCTATGCAGATGCAACAAAGGCAAAAGAAGAGTTAAATTGGGTGGCTGAGAAAACATTGGAAGATATGTGTAGAGATTCGTGGAATTATATAAAAAGAAAATTTGACTAGAGAAGGGGGAAAAAATGGTTAAAAATATATTACAATATTTAGAAAAAACAGTGGAAAGTTATCCAGATAAAATAGCTTTTACTGATATCAATAGAGAAGTAACCTATAAAGAAATAATGGAGAATGCACAAAAATTAGGCACACATCTATCTAAAAAAAATACAAGAAATAGCCCAATAGCTATAATTATTGATAAAACAGTTGAGTGTTTGGAAGCAATGTTTGGGGTATTATACAGTGGAAACTTTTATACGGTTATTGATACGAAATCACCAATAGCAAGAATAAAGCTAATCTTAGATACTCTAGAGCCAATAGCTGTTATTACAGACCAAAAAAACTTAGGCAAAGTTGAAACATATGTTGATCAAAATATATATGTATATGAAAAAATGATTAATGAAAAAATGGAAAGTGCAGTACTATGTGATATACGACGTAAAATGATAGATACAGATCCGATGTATGTACTATTTACATCGGGCTCTACAGGTATTCCAAAAGGTACTGTGATCTCTCACAGAGCTGTAATAGCATATGCAAATTGGGTTACTAAAACTTTTGATATCACATCAGAAACAATATGGGGAAGTCAAACACCGTTTTATTTTAGTATGTCAATTACGGATGTGTTTTCTACAGTACTCTCTGGAGCAACTTTTCATATAATACCAAAATCATATTTTTCTTTTCCAATAAAACTATTAGAATTTATAAAAGAAAAAGGGATAAATTCTATTTATTGGGTGCCATCTGCGCTTTGTTTAGTTGCTAATTTTAAGGCGCTGGAAGAAGTTGAAATACCAAACTTAAAAAAAGTTTTATTTGCGGGAGAAGTAATGCCAACGAAACAGTTAAATGAATGGATTAAAAAATTACCTGATGCATTATTTGCAAATTTATTTGGACCCACAGAGACCACTGATATATGCACGTATTATATTGTAAATAGAAAATTTGAAAATACAGAGAATCTTCCAATAGGACAAGCCTGTGACAACTGCGATATTTTGGTAATAAAAGAAGATGGAACAGAAGCTAAGCTAGATGAGGCAGGGGAGCTTTGTGTAAGAGGTTCTTTTTTGGCATCAGGGTATTATAGAAACATGGAAAGAACATTAAAGGCTTTTGTACAAAACCCACTTAACAAAAAATATCCAGAAATTATATATAAAACAGGAGATATAGTAAAATATAATAAAGATGGAGAACTTATGTATTTAAGCAGAAAAGATTTTCAAATAAAACATATGGGCTATAGAATTGAATTAGGAGAAATAGAAACAGCAGTAAATAACATAGAAGGAGTTATTATATGTGCATGCATATATGATAAGAATAATTCAAAAATAGTTATGTATTATCAGGGAGAAAACCTAAATGAAAAAGACTTACTAGCAAAAACTAGGGCTAAATTACCTGTATATATGTGTCCAAGTGAGTTGGTTAAATTACAAAGTATGCCATATAATGCAAATGGAAAAATAGATAGAAACAAATTAAAGGAAATGTTAGAAAACTAAACATTGATAAGAAAGATTACAAATTTTAAAAATAATTTAATAATGAAAGAGGGAGAATGAATGGAAAAAATAATAAAAATTTTGAAAAATATTAAACCGGATATAGATGTTACTAATAATAATTTAATAGATGAAGAAATTTTGGATTCATTTGATATAGTGACTATAGTTTCAGCAGTTGATGAGGAATTTGATATACAAATAACAGCAAGAGACATTGTACCGGAAAATTTTAATTCAGTAGAAGCTATATATAATTTAGTAAAAAAACTGGAAGAAGAATAGAAGGACGGAGGCAGTGCTTATCATGACAATAATTTCGTTAAAGTTTATGTTATTTGTAATAATAATGATGCTATTATATTTTCTAGTACCGAAGAAAATCAGATGGTGTATCTTATTAATTGGAAGCTATATATATTACTTTATAGCAAGTGCAAAACTTACAATTTTTTTGGTTGTAACAACATTTACAATATATTGGTCAGGCATTTTAATGAATAAGGTGGATGAAAAAAAACAAATTAGTTGCAATGGAAAAGATAAGGAAGCAAGAAAAGTATTAAAAAGAGAAGCTGAAAAAAAGAAAAAAATAATAATATTTATAACAATAGCTATAAATGTTGGTATACTATTGTTTTTAAAATATGGCAATTTTATAAGCAAGAATATTAATGAAATACTGAATCTTTTAAATATTAACACTAAAATTCCATTTAAAAAAGTAATACTACCACTTGGAATTTCTTATTATACGTTACAGGCGTTAAGTTATATTGTAGATGTGTATAGGGGAAAATATAAAGCAGAAAAAAATTGGGGTAAGATAGCTCTTTTCTTATCATTTTTTCCTCAAATGCTCGAAGGACCAATTGGAAGATATGAAGATTTGGCAGAACAACTATATAAACCTCATGATTTTAACTATAAAAGAGTAAAATATGCTATACAAATAATATTGTGGGGATTATTTAAAAAAATGGTTATAGCAGATAGGGCAGCATTATATGTAAATGAGGTATTTAATAAATATAATGAATATAGTGGAATTGTAATAGTCATGGCAATTATATTATATACAATTCAAATATATGCTGAATTTTCAGGTTGTATAGATATAGTAAGGGGAGTTGCACAGATATTCGGAGTTACATTAGCGGAAAATTTTAAAAGACCTTTTTTTTCAAAAAGTATTCAAGAATTCTGGAGAAGATGGCATATAACCTTGGGAGAATGGTTGAAAGATTATATATTTTACCCAATATCTTTTTCAAAACTAACAATAAATTTAACAACAAATGTTAAAAAAATATTTAAAGGATACATAGGAAAAATAATACCAGCAATGTTTGCTCTGTTTTTTGTATGGTTTACAAATGGAATTTGGCATGGGGCTAGTTGGAAATATATTTTTTATGGATTATATTATTATATTATGACAATAATCGGAATGATACTTACCCCATTATTTAAACAAGTAATAATAAAGCTAAATATTAATACAAAAACATTTGGATATAAAATGTGGCAAATGATTAGAACTACAATTATAGTGTTAATTGGAATGCTAATATTTAGAGCTAAAAGATTGAAGGTAGCTTTACAAATGCTTTTGTCAATTTTTACTTTTGAAAACATGGGTAAATTATTTAATGGAGAATTATTCAAAATTGGATTTGAAACTAGTGACTTTATTGTTATTATAGTAGGAGTAATTATAATGTTTATAGTTGGATTATTACAAGAAAAAGGATATAGTATAAGAGAGAAAATAAGTAAGCAAAACATAGTCTTTAGATGGACATTATATTATGGAATAATATTTTCAATTATTATATTTGGAATTTATGGTAAAGGCTATTCAGCAAGTAGTTTTATTTATGGTCAATTTTAAGTTATTGCAAAAAGGAGGATAAGAAGGACAGATGACGGAGTTCAAGAAAGAAACAATGAGTATAATAGTAAAAGTGATATGTTTTGGTATAATTGGAATTATAATTTTGCATGTTTTAACTAAAATACTGATTCCAAAATGGATAACGCCAGAAGATAATAGAATGTCATACATTGTTGGAGGCTTTTATGAAGAACCCAAAAATTCCTTGGATGTTATATTTATGGGAAATAGTGATGTATATAGAGGAATATCTCCAATTACAATGTGGGATGAATATGGTATAACAAGTTACAATTACTCAACATCTGGACAGAGAATGTGGACAGAATATTATTTATTAGAGGAATGCATAAAAACTCAAACACCAAGGTTGATTGTATTAAATATGGATTCAGCATTTAACGAAACACAAAGTAGTGAAAGTAACTACAGAAAGACATTTGACAACATGAAACTGAGTATAAATAAAATTAGAGCTATTACAGATCCAGTATTTAAAAATAAAAAGGAAGAAATATTAAGTTATATTTTTCCAATAGCAAGGTTTCACTCAAGGTGGGCAGAGTTGGAAGATGTTGATTTTGAAAAAGCATTTGAAAGCAAGAAGTTTGCGTACAAAGGTATGGATATTAGTGTGGATACAAAAGCGTATGTTAAAGATAACGAATATATGAAAAAAGATGATTCAAAGGAAAAAATAGGAGAAAAGTGTTATTTCTATTTAAATAAAATAATAGCAACATGCAAAAAAAATAATATTGAATTATTGCTAATAGAATTACCATCAGCAGAATCATGGTCATATGACTTAAGTGAAAAAACACAGGAGTTTGCAAACAATAAGGGATTAGATTTCATAGATCTGAATTTAAACTATAAAGATTTTGGGTTTGACTGGAATACAGATTCCGCTGATGGAGGAGATCATCTGAATGTATATGGAGCTGAAAAAGTAAGCAAATACATAGGGAAAATAATTCAAGAAAAATATAACATACCAAACAGAAAACAAGATTTAAACTGTTCTGCCTGGTATGAAAATTCAAAAAAATATCATGAAGACATAAAGAAAATGGAAAAAAATAGAGATAACAAAAAGAAAGTTGAAAAATAAAAATACATATGATATTATAAATAAAATTATATAAAGAGGGAATGTAATGAAAAAAAGTAATATAATAGATAGGATAAAAAACAGTTATATCTTAATGTTTTTAATATTTTCAATTGTGTTGATTACATCAAGTGTTATCTTCAGAAATATTAAATACGATAATATAGTGAACAGCAATAAAATAACAATGAATACAACATTGAATAATAATCAGGGATATCATCCAAAAGTAATTTCTTTTGAAAAAGAGTGGAATGGATATAAATATTGGATGTCTTTTACCCCATATCCAAAAAAGGATGAAACCAAGGAAAATCCTGTAGTTAATGTGAGCAATGATATAAAAACATGGGAGGAACCAGAAGGAATAAAAAACCCATTAGATATACCAGAAAACGCTGATGAAGAACATTACAACTCAGATACACACCTTGTATACAATGAGGATTTAGATCAATTAGAAATATTTTGGAGATATGTAGATGATGAAAAAGGAGAGGTGACTATTTTTACTAAGACTTCTACAGATGGAAGAAATTGGACGCCCAAAACAGTTTTTCTTAAATCTTCTGTTAGGAAAAAGCTAGATTATGTCAGTCCGGCAATTATATATGAAAAAGGAAAGTATAAGATTTGGTATGTTGACAAAAAAAATGTGTATTATATTGAAAAATCTGGAGATACAGTTACAAAACCACGTTTGTTAGAAATCAAATATGCAAATGGATACAGAACATGGCATATAGATGTAATTTATAATAATGATAAGAAAATATATGAACTTGTTGCGTGTGCATACGAAAATATTAACTATAGAGAAAAGATGAGTGTTTATTATTCATACTCAAGTGATAACATAAAATGGGAAACACCAATAGAAATTATAACGCCATCTACCAAAAACTGGGATGCTGGAGGACTATACAGAAGCTCTATATTATATGAAAATGAAAAATATTATATATTTTACAGTGGATATGATATAAACGATAATGTTGGAATCGGAATAATGTATGGAGAAGATATGAAAAGGTTAAGAGCCTTTATATAAAAAGGGGAGAACAATAAAATGAAAAAATTCATATGGCTTTTTGGAGAAAATTTAGGAAACACATATAATAATAATTCGTATTACTTTTGGGATGAAGTTTGCAATGTAAAAGATGAAATTAACAAGTATTTTATATTATCCAGAAATAAGCAAAACCTAGATTTTTATAAAACGTTGCCACAAGACAAGCAAGATAAAATAGTATGGAAAAATTCATTAAAACATATGGAATTATTTAAAAAAGCAGATATGTATTTTGTAACGTTGTCATATAGGGACATTTTGCCAGAAGAAATACTAGGAAAACCAATTAAATTAATAATAAAAAAACCATTAATATATTTACAACATGGAACACTAGGAATAAAAAAAATAGGGTATAAGGGCAATTCATATTATAATAATATGTTTAGATTCCTTTATTATAATCCTGATATAAAAGAAATTTTCAAGATGGAAAATGACTTCAATGATTATCAGTTATATTATGGAGAATTTCATCCAAGATATAAAAAAACTGTTGAATACTATATGGAGAAGAAAAAACAAAAACTTAAAAGAAAAAAAATCTTATTTTTTATAACTTGGAGAGAATATTTTGGAGATAATTTTGAGACAAAGAAATTTTTAAACAAATTAAATAGAGTTTTTAAAGATGCGAGATTTTTAAAATATATTAAAGACAATGAGGTTGATATCAAATTATGTATGCATCAATTTTATGATGATAAAAAGGTTTGTGCAATTAAAGAATCTATAAAAGGAACAGATAATATAGAATTAGTTAAACCTAACGAAATGAATTTAATGAAGGAACTTGCAACATGTGATTTACTGATTACAGATTACTCATCTGTAGGATTTGATTGCACATTATTAAATATACCAGTAATACTGTTTCAACCAGATGCAGAAGAATATTTTAAATATAGAGATACATATTACCCATTAGAAGAAATAGAAAAGTATAGTATAAGATATGTAGACGAGTTAATAGAAACAATAATAAGTGAAAAATATAATATAAACCTATTTTTTAGAGATAAACTTCCAAAGCATATAGACTATGACTATATATTAAAAGGTGAACATATAAAAAAAATGTACCAGTACTTTAGAAAACTACAGTTAAATAAAATTACAATACTGGGATATAATTTTACTGGAAAAGGTGGAACAGTAAGTGCTACGAAAGCTTTAGCAGAAGCCATGTTGGAAGAGGGATATTTAGTAGAACTTTTGTCTTTAAAAATGACAGAATCAAATTATTTGCTTCCATACGGATTAACGATAAATGCCTTTTACAATAAAAAGCAGAATAAATGGTTAAATAGAGTAAAAAGACATCTATATAGGAATAAAAAAGATTATTACTATTTTAACTATGATATTAACAAAGAAAATTTGATTCCATACATTGGCAAGAAATTGAAAGAGTATTTGGAATCAACAAATTCCAAAACAATTATATCTACTAGAGAGAGTATACATTTATTTGTTAAAAAGTTTGCTAATAAGGAAGTAATAAATAAATTGTATTTTTTTCATACTGATGCCAAAGTAATAAATACATATTATCCAGGATTAATGGAGCAGATAAAAAAGGAAAAACTTGAAAATTGCATTTTTGTGACAAAAGCAAGTAGGGAGTCGTATAAAAACATATTTAATTACGACAATTACGAAAAATCTGAAATTATTGGAAATGCGTTAGAAAGTAGAGCCATGATATCAAAAAAAGAAATACAAACAGAATTTGATGGAAGAATAAAAGTTGTTTCATTAGTAAGACTCTCAAAAGATAGAGAGGAAGATATAAAAAATATTATAGATTTTGGAAAGTATTTAAAAGATAAGAAAATTAAAAATCTTATATTAAATATATACGGGCAAGGAGATTATGCGGATAGCTTTGTTAATGAAATATTAAAAAATGATTTGGATGATATTATTTCATATAACGGGGTTACTAATGCTCCAAACAAAGTGATTAAAGAAAGTACTTGTGTAGTAGATTTTTGCAACAACCAATCTTTTGGAATGACATATATAGAAAGTATTCTAAATGGAAGACCTGTTTTTGCAAAGGAAAATGTGGGATCATTAGAAGTGCTTAAGGAGATTCCAGAGGCATATTACCACTCTAATGAAGAACTTTTAAATAAAATATTAGGAGTAAAAGATTTGAACATTGAAACATATAGAAAGAATTATGATATAATAACCTTGAAGTATGCTAGAGAAATAATTGCAAGAAAAATCATTAATTTATTAAAATAACTATGTATCAATAACAAAAAGGAGAAAATTTTGATGAGCTTTTTTAAAGACGTTTTTTTATTAGGTGCAATAACTATATTTAAATGGCATCTAAAGAGCATATATTTTTTTATAAAAATATTTAATAAACAAAAAAATAATGTATTCTTTTTAAGTAGACAATCAAATGAAGTGCCACTCAATTTTAAAATGCTTATAGAAGAATTGGATAAAAGAAATATAAAGTATAGCATAATATGTAAAAAGGTGTCTACAGGTATAAATGCAATGATAAGAAACGAAAAAAAGAAAAGAGTATCTTTAAAAGAAATAAAATTAGGTGTAGAATACTACTTTAACTTATATTCTCAAATGAAACAAATTGCTTCTTCAAAAGTTATTATAATTGATGGATATAACATTGTAGTAAGTGTACTTAAACATAAGAAAAATACAAAAATTATCCAACTATGGCATGCATTAGGAGCCATAAAGAAATTTGGATATCAATCAATTGGATATGAAGATGGAATAAATAAAAAAATAGCTATAGCTTTATGTATGCATAAAAATTACGATTATGTTATAAGTGGTTCAAAAGAGATGAATTTGTTTTTCGCGCATGCATTTGATGTTCCAATAGAAAAAGTAAAGGATATTGGAACGCCTTCGGCAGATTATTTATTAAAAGAAAATAAAAGTATGGTAAAAAAGTTATTTGATAAGTATCCTCAACTTAAGAAAAAAACAAATATTTTATATTCGCCAACATTCAGAAGTGATGGAACAGATAACATAGAGGAAGTAATAAGTGCCATAGATACTGAAAAATACAATTTGATTATAACATTTCACCCTAAAAACAATAACTACATAAATAAAACCAATGTTATATGCATCAATAGAGAAGAGTTTTTAACTTATGATGTACTAAGAGTAATGGATTATGTTATTACAGATTATTCAGCACTAACAATGGATGCTTGCTTATTGAATAAGAAATTACTTTTATATGTATATGATTATGAAAAATACGAAAAAGAAAACGGCTTAAATATAGATTTATTTAAGGAGTTAAAGAATTGCGTATATAAAAATATAAAAGATATTATCAAGATAATAGACAATAATCAATATGATATTACATCATATAATGCATTTAGAAAAAAATACATATCACAATTAGATGGAAATAGTACACAAAAAATGATGAAACTAATAGAGGAGGCACTATGATAAAACAGGTAATTTACAAAATGAAAAAGATGTTGGTTGATATTTCAAAAAGAAATATATTATTTAGAAAAATGTGTCGCAACATAAACTTAGTAATAAAAAAAATAAGATACATATGGTATAAAATAAAATATAAAATGGATGATGAAACAATACTGTTTGAAGCATTCGGTGGAAGAAACTATACATGTTCTCCAAAGGCAATATATGAAAAAATGCTGTCAATGCCACAATTTAAAAATTTTAAATTTGTATGGGCGTTTTTGGATACTGATATTCATGATGTAAAAGAAGATAAAAGAACTACAATTGTAAAGTCAAAATCTAAAGAGTATTATAAATATTGTTCAATAGCTAAATATTGGATTGTTAATTCCATTATGGAAGAAAGTCTAACCAAGAAAAAAGGACAAGTGTATGTTCAATGTTGGCATGGAACACCTATAAAAAAATTAAGATGTGATATTGAGGTCGATGGTTCTGTACTTAATACAATTAAAGAAATAAGAAAAAGAAATGATATTGATGCTAAAAGATTTGATTATTTTATTTCACCAAGCAAATACTGCACAGAGAAATTCATTTCTGCTTTTAACTTGAAGAAACTTAATAAAGAAAATATTATAATAGAAGAAGGGTATCCAAGAAACGACTTTTTATTTAATAAGACACAAAAAGATATTACTCTGATAAAGGAAAAATTAAAGATACCGATAAATAAAAAGGTAATTTTTTATTTACCAACGTTTAGAGATAACCAACATACCTCAGGAATTGGATATACATATGAATTACAAATTGATTTTGATAGATTAAGAAAAGCTATAGGTGATGAATATGTAGTCCTATTTAGTCCGCATTATTTTATAGCCAATAGTATAGATTTAAGCAAATATGAAGGTTTTGTTATAAATGTTGCAAGATATGATGAAATCAATGAACTATATTTAGTCAGTGATATTATAATGACCGATTATTCCAGTGTATTTTTTGATTTTGCAAATTTAAAAAGACCAATAGTGTTTTATATGTATGATTATGATTTATACCAAAGCAGATTGAGAGATTTTTATATATCACTTGATGAGCTACCAGGACCAATAACTAGGACACAAGAGGAATTGGAGAAATGTATAATCAATATTGAAACAGAGTTTCCAAAATATGAAAGAAAGTATGAGGATTTTAATAAAAAATATAATTACCTAGATGATGGGAATGCAAGTGAAAGAGTTATAAAAGAAATATTTAAGGAGGCAGTATAATGAAAAAAGTTATAACATATGGAACATATGATTTGATTACACCAGGACATATACAACATTTGAAGGAATCAAAAGAAATGGGAGATTACCTAATAGTTGGATTGTCAACGGATGAATTTAATGCAATTAAACATAAAAGTTCATATCTAAGTTTTGAAGAAAGAAAAATAGTGTTAAGTTCAATAAAATATGTTGATGAGGTAATACCAGAAAAGGATTGGAACCAAAAGGAATCAGATATAAAAAAATATAACATAGATATATTAACTATGGGAAGTGACTGGCAAGGTGATGATAGATTTGAAAAATTAAAAAAATGTTGTGAGGTAAGGTATACTAAAAGGCCATTCACATGGTCTTCAACAGCATTTAGAAAAAAAGTTGACGAATACATTAATAAAATAGAGAAAGAGTAATAGTACTTTTTTTAAAGGAGAAAAATTGTGAAAGAATTAATAAATATAATTAAAGAACATTGTATATATAGAGAACAAATCTTTAAATTAGCTAAGGCTGACTTAGCTAAAACTTACCGTGGAGCAGCATTGGGGTGGTCTTGGGCTATTATTAAACCTACGGTAACAATATTTGTGTATTGGTTTGCATTTACCATAGGACTAAGAGCTCCAAGTAAAATGTCAGGTTTTCCGTATTTTTTATGGTTAATTTCAGGAGTTGTGCCATGGTTCTATATAAGTGATATGCTGACATCGGGCGTAGATACAATAAGAAAATACAGCTATCTAGTAACTAAGATGAAATTTCCTATCTCAACAATACCGACATTTACAAGTATTTCAAAGTTTATGATACATTGCATATTAATGGTAATTGTTATATCAATATTTATTGCAATGAATTATACTCCAACAATATACGTTTTACAAATGCCAATTTATATGCTTTTTATGTTTATCTTTTGCACAATTTGGAGTTTGTTTGCCTCACTATTATCAGCAATAAGCAAGGATTTTGGTAATTTGGTGAAATCAATGGTAACAGCTGTATTTTGGTTATCAGGAATATTGTGGGATGCAAACACAATAAATATATCATGGTTAAAAAAATTACTAATGATAAATCCAGTAACTTTTTTGACAAATGGATTTAGAAATTGCTTTATATATCATAATTGGATTTGGGAACAACCTAAGAGATTATTATATTTTATTATAGTAACAACATTACTATTGATGGTAACAATTATAGTTTATAAGAAACTAAGAAAAGAAATACCAGACGTTTTATAAAGTTATTAGATAAGGGGAATCGTATAGATGAATATAAATGTAATTGAATTTAAAAATGTTACTAAAACATATAAGCTTTTTAAAAATGACAAGATGAGACTAATTTCAACACTATTTAAAATCAAAAATTATAAAGAAAAGCACGCTGTAAATAATGTATCATTTAATATAAAAAAGGGAGAATCAGTAGCTATATTTGGAAGAAATGGTGCAGGGAAATCAACTATATTAAAAATGATAACAGAAGTGTGCTATCCAACAGATGGAGAAATTTCAGTGAAAGGAAGAGTAAGCGCGTTACTAGAGCTTACTTCAGGATTTGACCCTGAATTCACAGGAAGAGAAAATATATATTTGAAAGGTCAACTATTAGGATTAAAAAACAATGAAATAAAAGAATTAGAGCAGGAAATAATTGACTTCGCAGAAATTGAAGAATATATTGATCAACCAATTAGAACATATTCAAGCGGAATGAAGGCGAGATTAGGATTTTCGATTAACGTAAATATTAAACCTGAAATTTTAATAGTAGACGAGGCTCTTAGTGTGGGTGATGAAAATTTTAGAAAAAAATGTAGTAAAAAAGTTAATGAAATAATAAAAAATGAAGGAGTTACATTACTATTTGTTACTCATTCAGTGGGAATGGCGGCAGAATTTTGCAAAAGAGGAATGGTTATGGAAACAGGAAAAATAGTATTTGATGGCAATATAGAAGATGCTATAAAGAGATATCAAGCGACGAGTAAGTAGATACTAAATTTTAACATTAATTTAAATAATATATATTAATGTAACAAAAGAAAAGGAGGAATTATTTATGAAAATTGATTGGGCAATTGTTTCAATCTTTGTGTCAGTACTTTCTTTCATTGTAGCGTTTTACTTTTATAAATGGGTGAAAAGTCTGCCTGCTAAAAATGAAAAGATAGAAAATGTAGGAAGATTAATTAGAGAAGGTTCTTTCACATTCTTAAAAAAAGAATATAAAATGTTAGCAGTTATTATGTGTGTATTAGCAGTAGTAATTTTATTATTCTTCCCAGAACCTATATGGAAAACAGAAAATATTATGACTAATATAGGAATGGTTATAGCATTTATTTTAGGCTCAACTTTTTCGGGATTAGCTGGAATTATAGGAATTAGTATTGCAACTATAGCAAATATTAAAACAGCAATTTTAGCAAAAGAAAGCTTAGCAAAATCTTTTATGGCAGGCTTTAGAGGTGGAGCAGTTATGGGAATGGCTGTTGTCGGAACTTCTCTAGCAGGCTCTTCGATTTTGTATTTATTAACAAAAAATTCTAACATCGTTTTGGCATTTAGTTTTGGGGCGAGTTTGTTAGCACTTTTTGCAAAAGCTGGTGGGGGAATTTTTACGAAAACAGCAGATATGGCTGCAGACTTAACAGGTAAAGTAGAATTAGGAATCCCAGAAGACGATCCAAGAAATCCAGCGGTTATAGCTGATAATGTTGGAGATAACGTAGGTGATGTTGCAGGAATGGGAGCAGATTTATTTGACTCTAATATTGCAGCAATAGCGGCAACATTAGTAATAGCATTACCTTTGGGAGAAGTTAACATGATGTTTTGCTTTTGTGCAATTGGACTTTTAGCATCAATAATTGGAGTACTTTGTGCACATATAGGGAAAAAAGGAAATCCGGGTAAAGCACTTAATAATGGAACTTATTTAACTTGTGGAATATTCACAATTTTAACATTTTTTGCAACAATATTTTGCGATTTTAATATAAGAATTTGGGGAGCAGCAATAATAGGAATGATTATTGGTGTAGTAATAGGACTTACAAGCAATTATTATACAGGCGATGATAAAAAGCCTGTTATAAGTGTTGCGAAAAGTTCTTTAAAAGGACCTGCATTTACAATTTTATCTGGATTTTCTTATGGATTAATAAGTAGTTTACCAGCGTTAGTTGGAATTGGACTAGCAGCACTTGTTTCATACAAATTATGCGAACCAATCGGACCAGGATATGCAATGCTAGGAATTTCTATGTCTGCAATAGGAATGTTATCAATTGTTGGAATGATAGTTTCAAATGATGCATATGGACCAATTGTAGATAATGCCAGAGGTCTTGCAGAAATGGGAGATTTAGGAGATGAGGTAATAGAAAGAGCAGATGAATTAGATTCGGCTGGAAATACAACAAAAGCAATTACAAAGGGATTTGCCATAGGTGCCGCAGGACTTACAGTTATTGCTTTATTAGCAGCATTTGCAGAAATTGTATCTAGTACAACAGGAGAAATAATTACATTTGATTTAATGAACCCATCTGTATTTTTTGGTGCTTTGGTTGGCGTGGCAATACCAGCTGTATTTTCCGCAATATTGATATTTGGAGTAAATAAGAATTCACAAAAGTTGGTTTCAGAAATTCATAGACAATTTAAAGAAATAAAAGGTATAAAAGAAGGTACAGCACAACCAGAATACGCAAAATGTATAAACTTAGCAACTTTAGGAGCAATGACAGAGCTAATACCAGCGGGATTATCAGCTATAATATCAACCTTAATAGTTGGCTTTGTAGGTGGGGTTCAAGCAATAGGAGGATTTCTAGCTGGAAATATATTATCTGGACTATTACTTGCAATGCTAATGAGTAATAGTGGAGGGTTATGGGATAATGCTAAAAAATATATAGAAGCAGGCAATTTTGGAGGCAAAGGTTCAGAAGCCCACAAGGCAGCTGTAATAGGAGATACGATAGGAGATCCATTTAAAGACACAGCAGGACCTTCAATAAATACTCAAATAACAGTAGTATCTCTAGTATCGTCGCTTTCAGCTACACTGTTTATAATGCATTCGATATTTTAAAAAGCAAATATGTATAATTAAAATATTAAACAAAAAACTATTCTCAAAAAGAGAGTAGTTTTTATTATTTTTTTGAAAATGAAGAGTATCAGCTACAGATATTTTTTTAATGTTTCTACACTGTCTTCCTGCATAGTTACAAAATCATGCAAAATATTTTTAACATCAGAAGAAACATTTGCGTTTTGATTTATTAAACGTCTTCCTTCAATAATACCCATATTAGTACCTTGCATTAACAATTCAGACAATTTAGAAGTAGTATCATCAGTCATAGTTTTCATCTGTATACCATACCATGTCATCATCTTGTTCATAGTGTTAGTTTCGTGTGGCTCTTTGTTTGTTGCAAAATTATTATATAATTTATTAACTCTAGCAGAAATATCTTTATATTTGTTATATTCTGTTTTTAAAATATTTTTGAATTGATTGTCTTCAACTTTTTGAGATATAAATGAGATTGCATCCATTCCCATAGTAGCACCTTTATTAATTTCATCTAATACATTTAAGTTTTGATTATCCATACTAACCTCCATAATTTGTTTGTTAATAGTATAACCAAATGAAAAAAATATATTAAAATTTATGCTTTATACTTTGAAGTAAAGACACACAATATGCGTTAGTTTTTTCAAAATATTACTAATTAAAAAAATTATAATCGAAGTAACGAAAACCAATTGGTAAAAATATGTTTATTCATATTAAGTAATCCAACTTCATTAACGGAAGATTCAGCTACCAAATTAACTATTCCGAGTTCAGTATCATTTAGAAAATATTTTACAGTTCCAAGAAGTTGACCTTCATAAACAGGTGCTTGAACTGTATTAGCTAAGCTTACTTCATAATTTATGTTAGACTCGTCACCTTTTTTTATAAGAAAAGCAGGAGAGGTTTCATATATAGCATTTACTTCTTGATTAACACCCTTTGTTACAGCTACGGATTTAATAACCTCATTTTGATTGGCAAACGATTTATAAGAATAATTACTAAAGCCATAATCTAAAAGTTTTTGTGCATCCGAAAATCTAATGGCACTTGTAGGACCTTTCATTATTACAGCAATTAAAGATAATCCTTCACGTGTTGCAGAAGCAGATAAATTATATAGTGCAAGTGAAGTTGAGCCGGTTTTTAGTCCAGTAATTCCTTTGTAATTTCTAATTAATTTATTAGTATTAACAAGCTGGGATTTTCCGTCTCTTAGAGAATCCATCCAAATAGTAGTATATTTAGTTATGTCAGGATGTTTGGTTAAAAGTTCTTTAGACATTAATGCTATATCATGAGCAGAAGTTAGGTGACCATCTTCATCTAATCCATGACAATTTTTAAAAGAGGTATCTTTCATTCCCAATTCTTGAGCTTTGGCATTCATCTTCTCTACAAAGGCTTCTTGAGAGCCACATAAGTATTCTGCCATAGCAACTGTACAATCATTAGCAGAAACAACGCAAATAGCCTTAAGCATTTCAGCAACAGTAAGTTCTTCTCTAACGTCTAACCAAATTTGTGAACCACCCATTGCGGCCGCTGTTTCTGTACAAGGTATTTTGTCAGTATAAGATAAAGTACCAGAATCTATAGCTTCCATTATTAATAATATGCTCATTACTTTTGTAACACTAGCCGGTCTTAACTGTTCATGTGAATTATGCTCATATAAAATTTGACCAGAGTGTTGTTCTATTAAAATACCACTGCATGACTGCAACTCCAAATTGTTAGAAGCTAAACTAGTTGAAACATTAGTATTAGTTTTTATAGCTTCAGAGCTATTATTCCAAACAAAAGTAGAATCGTTATATGCTAAAACAATATTGAAAAAAAATAAAGAAAAAATGGAAACTAAAGATAGCAATTTTTTAAAAAACATAAAAGATACCTCCTAAAACATAATATTCAAAAGTTATTTTTTTATTCTATAAAATTTTAAGAATTATTAGCATTACATATGCAAAATATGGTATTTACGTTGATACTTAATACATTATCTAGTAGTGCATTTACAATTTAATTAATTTTATATTAGTTTACAATTTAATTAATTTTACTACTTGAATTTATTTAATATGTATTATATAATTTTAATGTAATTTTAAAATATATAATTTATTGTAATATTATACGAGGAGGGTAAAAATGAATAATCTTAAGGGAACAAAAACAGAAAAAAATTTAATGGAAGCGTTTGCTGGTGAGTCACAAGCTAGAAACAAATATACTTATTATGCAAGTAAAGCTAGAAAAGATGGTTATGAACAAATAGCTGCCATATTTGAAGAAACAGCAAATAACGAAAAAGAACATGCCAAACTTTGGTTTAAAGAACTACATGGAGGAGAAGTTCCAACAACATTAGATAATTTAAAAGATGCAGCTAGTGGAGAAAATTATGAATGGACTAATATGTATGATAGAATGGCAAAAGAAGCACGAGAAGAAGGATTTACAAGAATTGCTTTTTTATTTGAAGAAGTTGGAAAAATTGAAAAAGAACACGAAGCCAGATACAAAAAAATAATAGAGAATATAAATAATGAATTGGTTTTTTCTAGTGAAGGAGATACTATTTGGGTTTGCCGTAATTGTGGACATATTGTTGTTGGAAAAAAAGCCCCAGAAGTTTGCCCAGTATGTGCTCATGCAAAATCATTTTTTGAAAGAAAGGCTGAAAACTACTAATGAAAATTAGTAGTTTTCTTGAAAAATGTAATAAAAATTTGTGAATTTTATGAAATCCTAAAAATTTTCACTGTTACTTTATCATCTTTAGTTTCACAAGTTAATTTTATATCAAAATCATTATTATTTTTAAACTTTAAATCCAAACTTCCATAAGAAACAGTAGCATCTTTGCCATCTTCTACATATGCAACAGGCATATCATGTTCGTGGCGCTCTGTTACTTCTAATCCGTTAACTCCAAGTGCAGCATTATATATAGTTGTACTTATCTGACAATTACCGCCACCAACAACCTTAATTATTTCATTATCTTTTCCATAAGCATCGGCTTCTTTGTATCCATCCTTACTACTAGGTTCTCCTATAACTTTATAAAATGAGAATTCTGATTTTGATTTAACAATTGTTCCATCAATTCTAGAAGAAGTTATCTTCAAATTTGTCATCCTATTTGGGTCACTGGACTTTATAGGAGTAGAAAAAGAATATAATTCTTCATTTAAAGATTGCTTTGGAGATTCATAAGTGGTTTTATTAGTAGTATAATTATTATTAGTATTATTATTTTCGCAACCAACAAGGAAAGTTACTGATAATAATAATAAAAATATAATGGCATATATTTTTTTATTCATAATTAGAAATCCTTTCAATAAATTTGTATTATTATACCCGAAATATAGAAATTTACTCATATACATATATTGACAAATTAAAATTTTATAGTATAATAATAATATAATTATGTGAAGGAGAAAAATATGTTAGGTAAAATATGGAAAAAAGTTTTATTTTTTATATTAATAATAGCATGTATATTCAATATAACAACAAAGTTAGTTCATAAATCCTCATTAGAAAAAGAATTGTTATCTTCAGCACAATATATGCAACAATTAAATGAAAAATCAGATAAAAAAGACAAATAATAATATAACACTTGAAAAATAATAAATGATATGTTAAAATATTTACTAGTGTTTTTAAAAAAGTAAGGGAGAGGTGAAGACAAAATGAAAGAAGGATTACATCCAAATTATGAAGAGACAACAATAACATGTGCATGTGGAAATATAATGAAAACAAATTCAACAAAATCAGATATGAAAGTTGATATATGTTCAAAATGTCATCCATATTGGACAGGTAATTTAAAAAGAGAGACAACAGGTGGTAGAGCAGACAAATTCAAAAAGAAATACGGTTTACAATAAAATGAAGCGTTCCCCAAAAGGAACGTTTTATTTTATTATAAAATATTGAAAAATGGCAATTTTTAATGTAAAATATTGTATGACTTTATGAAAGGAATGTAATAGAAAATGAAAGCAATAAATATAGAAAATCAAAAAGAATATATAGAAACAGTAAAAAAATTAAACGAAGATAAAAATGTAAAATATAGCATTTTAACTATGGGCTGTCAACTAAATGAAAATGATTCAGAAAAACTTTCCGGAATGATAGAAGAGATGGGATATACTCGTACGGAAAATATAGAAGAGGCAGACCTAATTGTATTTAATACTTGTTGTGTAAGAGAAAATGCCGAAGATAAGCTATTTGGAAAATTGGGAGAAGTAAAAAAGATAAAAGAAAAAAGAGGAACTATAATAGCAATAGGTGGATGTATGATGCAAGAAGAACACATTGTGGAAAAATTACAGAAAAGCTATCCTTTTTTTGATATAGTATTTGGTACTCACACATTACATAAATTCCCTCAAGACTTATATAATATAATTTTAAATAAGAAAAGGATAAAAGATATAATTAATATTGATGGAGAAATAGTGGAAGGCTTGCCAATAAAGAGAGATGATAAAATAAAGGCATCTGTTACTATTATGTATGGCTGTAATAACTTTTGTAGTTATTGTATAGTGCCATATGTAAGAGGAAGAGAAAGAAGTAGAAAAGCAGAAGATATTTTAAAAGAAGTACAAGAGTTGGCTGATAAAGGATATAAAGAAATAACTCTATTAGGGCAAAATGTTAACTCATATATGAGAATGGAAAAAGTAGAGAACAAAAACGAAAAAATAACATCTTTTGCAGAACTACTTTACGAAGTCAATAAAATAGAAGGAATAGAAAGAATTAGATTTGTGTCCCCTCATCCAAAGGATTTTACAGATGACGTAATAGAAGCAATAAAAAAATGTGACAAGGTTTGTAAATTAATACATTTACCATTACAATCCGGTAATACTAAAGTATTAAAGGAAATGAACAGAAAATACACAAAAGAACAATACTTAAATCTTGTAGAAAAAATGAAAAAGGAGATACCAAATGTAACATTTTCTACAGATATAATAGTGGGATTTCCAGGAGAAACAGATGAAGAATTTGAAGATACATTAGATGTGGTAGAAAAGGTAAACTTTGAACAAGTATATATGTTTATATATTCAAGAAGAGTTGGAACACCAGCAGACAAAATGGAGAATCAGGTTCCAGAAGAACAAAAACATATAAGATTTAATAAATTAAAAATGTTAGTTGAACAGCAGATTGCAAATAAAAATAAACAATATATTGATACTAAACAAAAAGTGCTAGTAGAAGGTAAAAGCAAAAACAATGATAATATGCTAACAGGTAGAACAGATTCAAATAAAGTTGTAATTTTTGAGGGAGAAGACAATTTGATAGGAAAGGTTATTGACTTAAAAATAGTTTCTGAACATATGTGGTATTTAAAAGGAGAAATAATATAAAGAGATAATTAATAAAAGGGAAGGAAGAAAATTAACTATGGCAGAATATTCACCAATGATGCAGCATTATTTAGATACAAAAAAAGATTATAAAGATAGTATTTTATTTTATAGATTGGGTGACTTTTATGAGATGTTTTTTGATGATGCAATTTTGGCTTCCAGAGAATTAGAACTGACTCTTACTGGAAAGGAATGCGGACAAGAAGAAAGAGCACCAATGTGTGGGGTACCATTTCATGCAGCGGAAAATTATATAGCACGCTTAATAAGTAAAGGTTACAAAGTTGCTATTTGTGAACAAATGGAAGATCCAAAACAAGCCAAGGGAATAGTTAAAAGAGAAGTAATAAGAGTTGTAACACCAGGAACAGTAATAGAAAGTAATTTATTGGATGAAAAGAAAAATAATTATATAATGTCAGTATATAAGAGCGGAATTTATTTTGGGATTGCGGTATGTGATGTTTCAACAGGAGATTTTAGAGCAACTCAAATAAAAGAAACAAATAATTTCTCTGCAGCATTAGATGAAATCTCTAGATATTCACCAGCAGAAATAGTAGTAAATAATTTAATGTATGATACTACGGAGGAAATTGCAAAAATAAGAGAAAGGTTTCAAATATATATATCTAAGCAAGAAGACAATAAGTTCTCTAATAATGTGGAAGAATTGACATCTAAATATAATGTAGTTGATGAAAGTGAAAACAAAATAGAAATAAATGATAAGACGCTTTGTATATGTGCAATAAACGGATTACTTACATATATTTTAGAAACTCAAAAAACTAATTTAGACCACATAAATAAGATAATTTTGTATAACAATACAAAATATATGTGTTTGGACATAAATGCCAGAAGAAATTTAGAATTAACAGAAAAATTAAGAGACAAGTCAAAAAAAGGTACATTATTATGGGTGTTGGACAAAACCTCTACATCAATGGGAGGAAGAAGGTTAAGAAGATGGATAAATGACCCATTATTGGATATTGAAAAAATAAATAAAAGACTAAATTCAGTAAAAGAATTAAAGGATAACCCAATATTAAGAGGAGATATAGCAGATCTATTAAAAAAAGTATATGACATAGAAAGATTAGTTGGCAAAATTTCTTATGGAAATGCAAATGCCAGAGACCTAATTTCATTAAAAAATTCTGTAAAACAGTTGCCAGAATTAAAAAAAATAATGTCAAATACGGAAAGTACTTTATTAAAGGAATTGTATAACGAATTAGATATATTAGAAGATATATATAATATAATAGATGTTGCAATTGTAGAAGAGCCGCCAATTAGTGTAAAAGAAGGTGGAATAATAAAAAAAGGTTATAATGAAGAAATAGATAAATTAAAAATGGCAACAACAGATGGAAAAAACTGGCTTATTCAGTTAGAAGCAAACGAAAGGGAAAAAACGGGAATAAAAGGACTAAAAGTTGGGTTTAATAAAGTTTTTGGATACTATATAGAAGTTACGAAATCTAATATTTCATTGGTACCAGATAGATATATAAGAAAACAAACACTAACAAATGGTGAAAGATATGTTACAGAGGAATTAAAGAAATTAGAAAATGAATTGCTGGGAGCAGAAGAAAAAGTTATAAATCTGGAGTATAATGCATTTTGCGAAATAAGAGAAATAATAGAAAAGCAACTGCTAAGAATACAAAGAACAGCAGACATAGTTGCGACACTTGATGTTTTAAACTCATTTGCAATCGTGGCAGAAGATATGAATTATTGCATGCCTATAGTAGACAATAGTGGAATTATAGATATAAAAGGTGGAAGACATCCAGTTATAGAAAAAATACTTCCAAGTGGAGAATTTGTAGACAATGATACATATTTAGATAAAGAAGATAATAGATTTTCTATAATAACAGGACCAAATATGGCAGGAAAATCTACATATATGAGGCAAGTTGCGTTAATAACGTTAATGGCGCAATGTGGAAGTTTTGTTCCAGCAACATTTGCAAGATTAGGAGTAGTTGATAAAATTTTTACTAGAATAGGAGCATCAGATGATTTAAGCATGGGACAAAGTACATTTATGGTGGAAATGATGGAAGTTGCAACAATACTTAAAGAAGCCACACAAAATAGCTTAGTCATTCTAGATGAGATTGGAAGAGGAACTTCTACATATGATGGACTATCAATTGCATGGGCGGTTGCAGAATATATGTCAGATAAAGAAAAGTGTGGGGCAAAAACACTATTTGCAACCCATTACCATGAACTTATAGGGCTTGAGCAAAAAATACAGGGTGTGAAAAATTATTCTATAGCTGTAAAAGAAAAAGGAGAAGATATTATCTTTTTAAGAAAAATTGTGGCAGGAGGAACGGATGAAAGCTATGGCGTGCATGTAGCTAAATTAGCAGGGGTACCTCAAACTGTTACTAAAAGATCTAATGAGATATTACGAACCTTGGAAAGAAAAAGCATTTTAGGAAGTAAAGAACAAGAAAAAGAAAATAAAAAGGTTGCAGAAGGTCAATTAGATATGTATAATTACAAATTAGCAGAAATAGCACATGAAATAGACAAAATAGACCTAAATAGTTTGACACCAATTGATGCATTAAATACTTTAGTTAAAATAAAGGATAAAATGGCAAACTAGTTTAGAGGAGAGGCAAATGTCTCTCCTTTTGCTATCATATTGTATTACTTTGGCATAACTCGATGTATTGATAATATAATAGAAATATGATATAAATATATGTATGAAAGGAAGAAAAAAATATGAACATAGTATATAAAAGTGAAAAAAAGTTAGAAATTACAAGTAAACAAAAAGTAATAGATATATTTAAGAAAGAAATAGAGTTAAAAGATAGTAATATAATTGCTTGTAAATGCAATAATGAAGTAAAAAGTTTAAATTATGAGGTAGAGCCAGAAGACAAAGTGGAGTTAATTGATACAACAACAAGAGATGGCAGAAGAGTATACATAAGAGGGGTAACATATATAATGGCTAAAGCTCTATATGAATTATATCCACAAGCTTTACTAACAGTAAATTATCAATTATCTAATTCAATGTTGTGTGAAATAGAAAATATGGAAATAACTGAAGAATTAATAAAAAGAATAAGTGAAAAAATGCATGAAATTGTAAATAAAAATATAGAAATTAAAAAAGTGGAAATGACCAAAGAAGAGGCAATCAAATTTTACGAAAAAGAAAAAACACTAAGAGGAATATTACAATTAGATAATAAAGAAAAAGAAGAAGTTTCGCTATATTTTTGTGAAGAATATTATAACTATTTTTATGGTGTAATGCCTATATCAACAGGATTTATAGATAAGTTTGAAGTTGTAAAATATCATGATGGATTTTTATTAAGATATCCATCAAAATATACTCCAAATGTTTTAGAAAAGTATAATGAAACAAAGAAACTTTTAAACACATTAGATGAATACGAAGATATATATAAAACATTAAAAATTAATACAGTGTACAGACTAAATAAAGCAATATCAGAGGGAAAAGCTCAAGACATTATATCATTATCTGAAGCATTACATGAGAAGAAAATATCCGATTTAGCAGACAAAATAGTAGAGAGAAAAGATGTAAAAGCAATACTGATAGCGGGACCATCTTCTTCTGGAAAAACTACTTTCTCTAAAAGATTAGGAGTACATTTAAGACTAAATGGATTAAAACCAGTTACAATATCTGTTGATAATTATTTTGTAGAAAGAAAAGATAATCCAAAACATTCTGATGGAACATATGATTTTGAATGCATAGAGGCAATAGATTTAAAATTATTTAATGAACATTTAACAAAATTATTAAATGGTGAAGAAATTGATGTGCCAACATTTAATTTTAAAACAGGTCATAAAGAATACCATGGAGAGAAAATGAGATTAGCGCAGGACGAAGTACTTGTAATGGAAGGAATTCACTGCTTAAATGACAAGCTAACAGAAGCAATTTCAAAAGACCAAAAGTATAAAATATATATAAGTGCATTAACAGTACTAAATATAGATTATTTTAACAGAATATCTACAACTGACACGAGACTTATAAGAAGAATAGTAAGAGATTATCAATTTAGAAGTTATAGTGCCCTACATACATTGGAAACATGGCTTTCTGTTAATCAAGGAGAAGAAAAATACATATATCCGTTTCAAGAAGATGCCGACAGTATGTTTAACACATCATTAATATATGAATTGTGTGTATTAAAAAAACATGCACATCCTTTATTAAAAGAAATAACAAATGCTTCAAAGGAGTTTTCAGAGGCTAAGAATTTATATAATCTTTTAAATTATTTTGAAGATATTCCAGATGAATTAGTTCCAAAGAATTCTTTGCTAAGAGAGTTTATTGGAGGAAGCATATACGAAGATTAAATATTGGTAAAGAGGAAAAGAAGAAATGGGTAGAAAATTTTTTGAAATAGATGAAGAATTTATATGCGAAAATTGTGGCAAAAAAATAGAACCATTAGGTTATTCGTGCAGGAATCATTGCAATTATTGTTTACATTCAAAACATGTGGATATAAATCCGGGAGATAGAGCCGAAACATGCCATGGAGTACTAGAACCAATAAGAGTAGAGCCAGATTCAAAAAAAGGATATATAATAATATTTAGATGTAAAAAATGTGGAGCAATACGTAGAAACAAAGCAGCAAAAGACGATAACATAGATTTATTAATTAAATTAACGGCTTCACAATAATTGTGAAAAAAGACGGAGGTGCTAAAGCCTCCGCCATCCAGTTATTTTTCTTCTTCTAATCTTCCAGAAGTGTATTCTTTACCTTCAAATGATTTTCCTGATTTTACAGTTTCAATTATCTTATTTATTGTGGTTACATTTTCGTCTAATATATCTATTCTAACAGACGAAACATTAAATGTCTTAGGAGAAATTGATAAAATTTTGCTATTAAAAATAGATGTAATTGATTGAATGTTATCTGAAACTATTCTAAATTTAAAGCCTAATCTGTCTTTTAAGTAATAAGAGTTGTCATCAGAGCAAAGTCTTTTACATTCAGGATAGCACATATTTGATTTTCCTAAAAAGCAGTAATTGCAAGACATTATAGGTAAAGTTCCATAAACAATCAGTTCAGTATCTATATCAAGATTATATTTAAGAATATCTTCCAGTTCTGTTTTACTTAATTCTCTTGAAAGAGTTACCTTATTTATTCCATATTCAGCACATTCTTTTATAGAATAATTATTAAATATATTTAAAGATGAATTTCCTATTATCTCAAAATTGCTTTTATAACCTTCTAAAAATTTTAAATTTGATAAGTTAGAAATAACAAATCCCTTAATTTTGTATTTTTGTATAATATCTTCCAAATATTTCTTTATAATATTTTTATAATTGTTTTTTATTACAGATGGTAGGTATACATATGTATTTACTTTATCTGATAAAAATACTAATGTTTTTTCCAATTTTTTATTTACAAAACATTTTAAAGGAATATATAAGCTACTTATATTTTTAAAATCTAAAATAGAGTAATCCGTGTCAGAATTAATATTTCTTAGTAAGATTGATATTTTTTTATTATTATTCTTTTCGGATTTTAGAATATTATATGGCAAAGTAATATTATTTAATCCAAAATTAGATGTCCTTGCACTTTCAGCCAATATATGCTCTTGTAGTTTTAATAACAAATTGCGTCTTAGTTCATTTAAAACACTTATATTAGGAATAAACAATCCATCATCAAGTTGAACATTTACTGTTTTAAAATTAAATGGCGTATTTGAAGTTTTACAAATCTGCTTTATAATTCTTTCAGAAGTTATAGGGGAGTTAATTGCAGGAATAGGGACAACATCTGAAGAAACAGATATAACAGAATTGTTATAGTTAACAGATATGCTTATAGGAATTCTTTTTTTAACTATAACGTTTGCATTAATATTTATTTTTTTATTTTCACAATTTGTATAAGAAAGTCTAGCAGTATTTAGCAATTCTTTGCTATTTAATTTGTACACTTTATCTCCAACAGATATATTACCTTTCATTCTACCAATTGTAACTCTTGTGCCAGCCTTAGCATGTGTAAGATTTAATGTTTTCTGCATCAGTTCTGAAACAGTATATTTAGAATCTTCTTTTTCTGTATAAATAGTATCTCCAATTGCCAAATCCTCATTTAATGTTAAAGTAATATGCCCTTTATTGCTGCTAAATTTGCTAATATTTCCAAGGAATAAGCCGATATTATTAGGTCTTTCTTTGAAAATCAGGTTTTTATTGGGTGAATCTGAAAGATGTCCACTAGAAAAGCCACCTCTATTAAATATTTGCAACAGCTGTTTCATATCAGAGTCTTCAACAATATAATCTTCTTTATTTAATATTTTATCTATATATTTACGATATATTCTAGTTACAGTTGCAACATATTCTGGACTTTTTAATCTTCCTTCAATTTTAAAGCATTTTACACCAGCATCAATTAACTGAGGTAAATAGTCAAGGGTACATAAGTCTTTTGGACTTAATAGATAACCTTTATCCATTGTTGTTTCTTTATTTGAAACGTTATTATGGTTTAAAAGTTCATAAGGCAACCTACAAGGACCTGCACATTTGCCCCTGTTACCAGAACGTCCACCAATAATGCTGGAAAATAAGCATTGACCAGAATAAGAAATACATAGAGCACCATGTATAAAAGTTTCTATTTCTATTTTAGAATTTTTACATATGTATTGAATTTCATTTAATGGTAATTCACGCGCAAGAACAACCCTTTTAAAACCTAAATCCTGTAATTCTAAAACACCTTCTAAATTATGTATTGACATTTGAGTACTGCCATGAATAGGCATATCCGGAAAATTCTTAATTAAATATCTTGCAAGCCCAAGATCTTGTACAATTAAGGCATCAATGCCAAATTCATAAGCTTTTTGAGCTAAATTAATGGCATCATTAAATTCAGAGTTTTTAATTAAAATATTTAAAGTTAAAAAAGTTCTTACGTTTCTTAACTTACAGTATTGTATAGCTTTTTTTAATGTGGGAACATCAAAATTATTTGCAGAAGCTCTAGCATTAAACAGAGTAGAACCAAAATACACACTATCCGCACCATTTTGAACTGCGGCTAATAAGCAATCCCAATCTCCAACAGGAGATAATAATTCGATTTTATTCATACAAAAACCTCCGCTGATATTGTAACATATTTTTTTCATTTTGCATATATTAATATTATATAAGTGAATTAAAGAAATAATAACTATCTAAGGCAACAAGTAGTAAATTGTAAATAAAATGAAAAAATAAATTTTTGTTACAATTATATTACTTTTTCTTTATATCAATTGACTAAAAAAAATAACAATGTTATACTTTATTTGTCGAATAATAACAAATGAGGTGTAATAATTGAGAAGAATGTATAAAATAATTAGTATGTTAATAGTAATGATAATATTATCATTTTTTATAATAAATATTTTACCACATAAGGTTGATGCTGCTCAATACAAAGAGCCAGAGAGCAAAACCAATAAACTTGTAAATTATCCAGGATATACGGAGTTAATTAACAACTTAAAAAAGCAACATCCAACATGGACATATACAATATTTTTTACAGGGCTTGACTGGAATCAAGTTATAAAAAATGAAACAACAGAAGCACATAGCAGAAATTTAGTCCCAGCAGATAGAAAGGGAGAATGGCTTTGTGCATACTGCGAAGCAAATAAAAAAACATATGATGAGGGAAGATGGAAGGGCGCTTCAGAAGTAGCAGTTTCATATTACATGGATCCTAGAAATTTCCTTTATGAAGATTACATATTTCAATTTGAAGAACTTGGATATAATGCAGAATTACACACGATTTCAGGAGTAAATAGTATTTTGGCAAATTGTAAATATCTACAGGGGAATAGTATTAATTATATAGATACAAATGGAAAACAAGCTACAATAAATAAATCTTATGCACAGATTATAATGGAAGCAGGTAAAACATATAATGTTAGTCCATATCATTTAGCAAGTAGGATATTGCAAGAACAAGGAACAACAGGAACTGCAATGGTTTCAGGTAATTATAATTCGACATACAGAGGATATTATAACTTCTTTAATATTGGCGCTACTGGAAGTGACATTATGGCTAACGGATTAAAATATGCCAAAAATAATGGATGGTCTTCACCGGAAAAAGCAATACATGGAGGAGCAAAATTTATTGCAAAAGAATACATACAATATGGACAATCCACATTATATTTACAAAAATTTGATGTTGTAGATGATTATGAAACAGAGTTGTATTATCACCAATATATGCAAAATGTATCAGCTGCAAAAACTGAAGGTGAAGAAGTAAGAGGTGCTTACAAAAAGCTTGGATTTATAAATACAAGTAATGAGATACCATTTAATTTTTTAATACCAGTATATGAGAACATGCCAAAACAGAATTGCCCATATCCAGGAAGTCAAACAATTGTAACACAAAATGTAGAACTTAATTCAAAAGCCGACATAAAAAAAGAAGCAAAAAGTTCAGCAACAAATATAGCAACACTAGAAAAAGGAGCAAAAATATTAAGAATAGAAATAGGAGTTTCTACAAATGATGGAATAAGATGGGACAAAATAGTATTAGCAAATGGAACAAAGGGATATATTAATTCAACTTATATAAAGCGAATTAGTGACATAACTAATTGCAGTGAAAGAGCAATTGCAAATACAGATGTAAATTTAAGAAACGGGCCAGGAACATCAAATACAACAGTAATTACTACATTAACAGAGGGACAAGCACTTACAATAATTGAAAAAGGCCAATACAATGGTGTAGATGGATACAATTGGTATAAAGTAAAATTAAACAATGGAACGCAGGGATATTTAGCTTCAAAATATTTAAATATAGTAAGTTCAGGTTCAGATGACTCGGGTAATGAATTAGTAAAAGTTGTATGTGAATATGGCCTTAAGATAAGAGAAAATCCAGGAATAGACGCTAAATGTTTAACAATTGTAGAAAAGGGTACAATATTAACAAGAACACAAAAAGCAGTTTCTAATAAAAATGGGTATACATGGGATAAAGTTGTTACAGGAAATGGAATTATTGGTTATGTGGCAAGAGCAGGTGGCTCAGAACAAAATATTGAACCTATAGAAAGTGATAAACCACAAGAACCTCAAGAGCCAGAAAATACAAATGACATCTTTAAGATAGATGGAACAAATTTAATGTGTGTGCCAAAAACAACAGTGGAAAACATTAAGACAAAATACAATAATACAATAATTAAAAAGGGTAATGAAGAGATAAAAACGGGTAATGTAGGAACAGGATATAAAGTAATAATAGAAGAAAAAGAATATATAATAATAGTAAAAGGTGACACAAACTGTGATGGAAAAATAACACCAGCAGATTCTACAGCAATTTTAAAAGAATATGTTGGAATATCTAAATTATCAGATGAGGCAAAATTGGCGGCGGATACAAATAAAGATGGGAAAATAACACCAGCAGATTCTACTTTGATTTTAAGAGCATATGTAGGACTTAATAATATATCAATATAAGGAGAGATAACAAATGATTAAAAAAATTGAATTTATTCTAATTCTAAGTGTTTTAATTTTAGTTGGTTGGTGCACTTGCTCGCAAGCGCGAATTACAACCAGTGATCCAACAGTTTCTTCAGGAGAAACAGCAACAATAACAATTAATAGTCAGGAACCAGTGGCAAATGGAGCAATAAATGTTACATCTAATGGCGGATTGACATTTGAAAGTGTTACAGGTGGTACAGTAAATGGAACATTAGTAGCATTTGCAAGGGCAGAAAATGTTACAAGTGGAATAGCAACATACAAATTCAAAACACCAAATGTAACTAAAGACACAACATACAAAGTTGTATTTGCATCACAAGATATGGAAAATGCGGAAGGTAATGCAATTGCCTCTTCAACGGCAACAGCAACAGTAACCGTAAAAGCAAAACAGAACAATAATACAACAGGTGGAGGAAGTACAGGTGGCAATGCAGGTGGAAATACTACACCAACAGAACCAAAATTCACATCAGTAAATGAAACTGTTTATGCGACTACGGAAGTAAATGTAAGAAAAAGTTGGTCAACAAGTAGTGGAATAATAGGTTCATTAGGAGCAGGCAAAAGTGTAACGCGCATAGGAAAAGGCGATAACGATTGGAGCAAGGTATCATTTAATGGTTCAACAGGGTATATATACAGTAAATATTTAACTACAACACAGCCAAAAGCAGAAGAACAAAAACCGAAAGAACAACCTAAAAATGAAGAAAAATCAACAAACAAAAATTTAGCAAAACTAGAAGTAAAACTAGAAGGACTAACACCAGAATTTAAAAAAGATGTTACAGACTATACAATCAAAGTTCCAAATAGTATAGAAAAGTTAGATATTATAGCAGAGGCAGAAGATAGCAAATCAAAAGTTGAAATCTCTGGAAATGATAAATTAGTAGAAGGAGATAATATAGTTAAAATATTAGTAACAGCAGAAGATGGAACAACTAGAACATATATAATAACTGCTACAAGAGAAAAAACTGTGCAATCAAGTTTGAGATTATCAGCACTAACTATAGAAGGAATCAACATAGAGCCAGCATTTTCACCAGACATATTTGCATATACAGCTACACTAAGCAATAGTGAAATAAATGAATTAAAAGTAAATGCTACAACAAGTGACGAAAATACTACAATAGAAATTTTGGGAAATAGCAATTTACAAGATGGAGAAAATGTAATAACAATATTATTGAAATCAACTAAAACAGATGAAACAACAACATATCAGATAACAGTAAACAAACCAGTACAACAAGCAGAAAAACAAGGAATATTGCCTAAACTATCAGCAAAAGAAATATTCTATATTATAGCAGGAATAATAAGCTTAATAATATTATTGTTAATAATTAAAAGAGATAAATTAAATGCAGGCAAAAAAAATAAAGAAGAAAAAGCAACAAATAATGGAGAATATGAACAAAACAAAAACGAGTATTTAGACCAATATGAAACAAAAGAGAAAATAGAAAATAATAATTTTGAAGAAACAAATGAAGACCCAAACGATGACTTAAAAAAGAAAAAAGGAAAACATTTTTAAAGATGCCAAATTAGGGACAGTCCCCAATTGTTCCATTTGAACAATCAGGGACAGCCCTGTAATATTGCCATAATTTTAAATTTAATGATGCAGAACTATTGCAAACAAAAAATGATTATAGTATACTTAAAATACATGCTACTGTAGCTCAGTTGGTAGAGCAACAGATTCGTAACCTGTAGGTCGGCAGTTCGATTCTGCCCAGTAGCTCCATTTGAAATCAACTTACGGACTGAAAAGTTCGTAAGTTTTTATTTTCTTGAATACGGGAATAAAATATATGTCTAGCCAGCACTGAATTTGTACTCTCGCATAAATTCTATTATGGGAATGCCCATACCCTTAATGTTTAGAATACAATTTTAAACTAGGAAAATAGATAATGTATTGTATGCCTAAAGTATTATTCGGATAAAGTTAACAGCAATTGAAACAAGTAGTGTACCTGAATTTAAGCCTCGTATTGAAAGACTTTTTGAATCATTTCAGCTAAGATTAATACCTGAACTCAGATTAGCCAACATAACTACAATTGAAGAAGCCAACAACTTCTTACCATCTTTCATAGACAAATACAATTCAAAGTTCGCTCTATATATAGATAATACCAAATCTGTTTTTGAAAAGCAACCTAGTTTACAAAAAATTAATTTAACCTTAGCTGTTTTATCTCGTAGGATAGTAGATACAGGTCATTCAATTTGTTTTAAAAAGAAACATTACAGAACCATAAATTATGTTAGTACACCAATATATTTTGGAAAAGGTACTAAATGTATGGTAATTGAAGCATTTGATAAATCTTTATATGCTACAGTAGAAGATAGTATGTTTGCCCTTGAAGAAATACCAAAAGTTCAATTAAAATCGCAAAATTTTGATGAAATATTGCCAACTGAACCAAAGAAAATTTACATTCCTCAAATGGTACATCCATTCAAGAGACAATCATTTGAAAAATTCATAGAAAAACAAAATTTAAAAATTACTCAAGTACCCTGACCCCAAAAACTAATCCTAAAAAATCAAAATTTTAGGGCTTATATTTAAAATCTTTTGGGACATTTTCAAAAATCATTGACATTGACAGAAAAATTAAAATTTAGTATACTTTAGTAATAATACACTGATGAAAGAGAGGTACAAAAAGTGCGGAATAGATATTTTATCTACAAGCAGAACAAAAGACTAGCAGAAACAGGCATTATTGCCATAATGCTTGTCATTTTAATGCTAGCATTTCAATGGCGAATGCCATTGAAAAAAGCGGTTGTCGAAGGAGATGGGTGGGAAATGACTTTACCCATTTCTCCCTCATACAGGGAAAGTCAGAGCGAATGCCCAGAGCTTAATATGCCTTGCACACTTACCCTGAAAATGTTTTCGAAAGAGGAGGTAAAGGTAAGTATTCTTACTGAATTCTGTGGTTGGCGAGAGATGGAAACTTTCCCAACAGAACATGAGAATGAACGTGCACTTCTTGGCTTAGAAGCCTGGGCAATGCATGAATACTACCTTAAGATTGAGCAAGGAAGTTATAAAGCATACTTGCATTTTAAGGTAGTCAAGAGTATCAATGACTCTTGAGGGCACATTTTTTACTGTATTGGCATTGTCAATATTGTCAATGCGGTAGAAAAGAAATTTCCAAAAGTACTTGTGCTTTTGGAAATTTCTTTATATAATATTGTTTAGTTTATATACAGAAGGGAAGAGTTAAATGAGCTTTATAAATGAAATTAAACAAAGAGCGAAAGAGCAAATTAAAACTATAGTATTACCAGAAAGCAATGATATTAGGGTTTTAAAAGCAGTGGATACTATTGTAAAAGAGAAATTTGCTAATATAATTTTAATAGGTGATGAAACAGAAATTGAAAAAGTGGCCAATCAAAATGGTTTAGATATTAGAGGAACAAAAATAATAAATCCACATAATTTTGAAAAACATAATGAATATGCCAATGCTTTATTTGAATTAAGAAAAGCAAAGGGTATGACAATAGAGAAAGCGAAAGAATTGTTATTAAACGAAACATACTTAGGAATGATGATTGTAAAACAGGGAGATGCGGATGGTTTGGTTTCAGGAGCATATCATTCAACAGCAGATACATTAAGACCTGCATTACAAATATTAAAAACAGCACCAAATACAAAATTAGTTTCTTCATTTTTCGTAATGATTGTTCCAAATTGTTCATATGGAGAAAATGGAATATTTGTATTTAGTGATTGTGGATTAGTTGAAAAACCAAATGCAGAAGAACTTGCCGAAATAGCGAAATCATCAAGTAAGAGTTTTGAACAACTAATAGGAAAACCTGCAAAAGTTGCGATGCTTTCTTATTCAACACACGGAAGCGCAAATTCAGAAGATACACAAAAAGTTATTGATGCAACTAAATTGTTAAAAGAACAAATGCCGGATTTAATGTGTGACGGAGAATTGCAATTAGATGCAGCAATAATTCCAGAAGTTGCTAAAAGCAAAGCAAAAGAAAGCAATGTGGCAGGAGTTGCAAATACACTAGTATTTCCAGATTTAAATGCTGGCAATATTGGATATAAGTTAGTACAAAGATTAGCAAAAGCGGAAGCATATGGACCAATGTGTCAAGGAATTGCAAAACCAGTAAATGATTTATCAAGAGGTTGCAGTAGTGAGGATATAGTTGGAGTTGTGGCATTTACTTGTGTTCAAGCACAAGAAAAAAATATATAAGAAAGAAGGATGTAAAATGAAAATCTTAGTAGTAAATTGTGGGAGTTCATCATTAAAATATCAATTAATTGATATGGAAACAGAAGAAGTTATGGCAAAGGGATATTTAGAGAGAATAGGATTAGGAGGATCTTTTTTAACACATACAGTAAATGGAGAAAAACACAGAATAGAAAAAGAAATAGCAAACCATGAGGAAGCAATGAATTTACTTTTGGAACAATTATTAGATAAAGAATATGGAGTTATTTCTGATCTAAAAGAAATAAATGCAGTTGGACATAGAGTTGTTCATGGAGGAGAGAAATTTAGTGGTTCTGTTGTTATAACAGATGAGGTTATTAATGCTATCAAAGAGTGCATTCCTTTAGCTCCACTACATAATCCTGCTGGAATAACAGGAATAGAAGCTTGCAAAAAAGCATTACCAAATGTTCCAATGGTAGGTGTATTTGATACAGCATTTCATCAAACATTAGATCCTAAAGCATATATGTATGCAATACCATATGAATATTATGAGAAATATAAAATTCGTAAATATGGATTCCATGGAACCTCTCATAGATTTGTATCTAATAGAGTCGCAGAAATAGTAAACAAACCAATAGAAGATTTAAAAATAATTACTTGTCACCTGGGACAAGGAGCAAGCCTTTGTGCAGTAAAAAATGGAAAATCTGTAGATACTTCAATGGGATTAACACCTTTAGCAGGTGTACCAATGGGGTCACGTTCTGGAGACATAGATCCATCAATAGTAACATTTCTAATGGAAAAAGAAGGATTATCAGCTAAAGAAATGGATAATATATTAAATAAAAAATCTGGAAAATTAGGATTGTCTGGAATAAGTGCCGACGATAGAGATATAGAAAAAGAAATACTAAATGGAAATAAAAGAGCAGAACTTGCAATAGATAATTTTATCTACCAAGTTGTAGGATATATAGGAAGATTTGCTGCTCAAATGAATGGTGTTGATGTAATAACATTTGCAGGAGGAGTTGGAGAAAACGGAATAGATGTAAGAGAAAAGGTTTGTGCTTATCTGGAATTCTTAGGAGTCAAAATAAATACAGAAGCTAACAACTGTAGAGGAAAAGAAATAGAAATCTCTACACCGGATTCTAAAGTGAAAGTATTTGTTATACCTACAAACGAAGAATTAATGATTGCGAGAGATACAAAGGAACTTGTTACAAAATAATATAACTGATTTTATTATATAAAATAATTAATTAACACCTCACTCTATTTACATAATTTCATATTATATAGTAATTTGAAATTAGAGAGTGGGGTGATTTTTTGAAAATTAAAGATAAAAGAATTGGATTTGTACTAACAGGTTCTTTTTGTACATTTAAACATACTATCCCTCAAATTAAGAAAATTGTTGAAGAAGGAGGAATAGTAATTCCAATAATGTCTAGAAATGCATATAATATGGACACAAAATTTGGAACCGCACAAGAGTTTATAAAAGAGATTGAAGAAATAACAAACAAAGAAATAATACACACAATACAAGGAGCAGAACCAATTGGACCCAAAGGATTAACTGATATACTAATAATTGCACCAGCAACTGGGAATACAATTGGAAAGTTGGCCAACGGAATAACAGATGATGTAGGAACAATGGCAACAAAATCTCATTTAAGAAATAATAATCCTGTAGTAATAGCTATTTCTACAAATGATGGATTAGCTGGAAGTGCAGAAAATATAGGAAAATTACTTAATAGAAATAATTATTTTTTTGTCCCATTTAGACAAGATAATCCAATAACCAAACCACGTTCGTTAGTTTTTGATCCTAAATATATAATTCCTACATTAGAAAAAGCTCTTGAGAAAGAGCAGGTTCAACCTATACTAATTTAAACAAATATCAAGGTGTCTGCTATTATGCAAACACCTTGATATATTAATTAAAATTACTTAAAGGATTGCTTTCCACAGCATTTCGAACTTGCTCGTTATCTACATGGGTATATATTTCTGTTGTAGATATGCTAGCATGTCCTAGCAATTCTTGTAAAGCTCTTATATCTACATTTCCATATTTATACATCAAGGTAGCAGCTGTATGTCTTAATTTATGAACAGAATATTTATTTATATCTAACCCAGCTTTTAGCAGTTCCTGTTTTACTATATATTGAACAGTTCTGTTGCTAATCCTTTCTCTACGCTCACTTAAAAATAAAGCATCTTTAGAATTATATTGTATTTTTTCCTTAGGTCTTATATTTAAATAGCCATCTATTGCGTTCATACAGGCTTTATTCAAATATATAGTTCGTTCTTTGTTTCCTTTTCCAATAACATTAAGTTTACATTCATTAAAATCTATATCTTTAATATTTATTCCAACTAACTCTGACAAACGCATGCCACAATTTAAAAATAAAGTTATAATAGCATAATCTCTTTCTTTATTGCGATTTTCTTCTGAAGCAGTTATATTTAAAAGCTTTTTACTGTCGTCAAGAGAAAGATACTTAGGTATGCGCTTATCTTGCTTTGGGGTTTCCAGTGTCTGAGCAGGATTTATTTCTAGTATATGAGCTTTGTTGGTCAAATAATTAAAAAATATTCGTATGGTAGATATTTTTCTTGCACGTGTAGCTGCTTTAGATTTTAAATTTGTAGCTAGGTATGCAATAAAAGAATGAATATCATCTAGTTTAATGTCCTTTACTTTTTCTAATGGGAAATCCTTAATATCAATTTGGGTAAAATCACTTTCATTAGTTAGATGAAAGTGTATTTTCATATATTTAAAAAACATAGCTAAGTCATAATTGTATTCCTTTATAGAGTTAGGAGATTTATTTAATATTGTTATTGAATAATCCAAAAACGAATTAATAAATTCTGGATTTTGTTCTCTATCTATCATATTATTTCACACTCCAGTATATAAACTAATGATATTATACAGTAAAAATATAAAAAAGCAAATACTCTTTTTTATAAGGAAGTATTGATATAAGGAAGAAAATATTGTAAAATAGTGTAAAAAGTAGAATTCAAAGGAGAACAAGCGAATGAATGAATTTAGCGTTATCACCATAATGAATGAGGCTACAATAAACGTTTTAAAAAGTAAAAAAGTTGATTGTAGTATTAATTTAAAGATAAAAGAATATTTAAAGGATGAAGCTCTTTTTTTTAGGGTAAGCCCACAAAGAGCTTATGAGATTTTAAGTGCAGTTGGAGTAAAGAAGGAACAATTAGAAAATACATATAAAAAATTAGTATCTCAAAAAATATTCTATGAACTACTTAACAAGGGAAAAATAAAAGAGGATGATAATAATATTATTATTAGGTATGCTACGAATCGGTTATGATGATATATTTAAAAATAAATATGAAAGGAAGAACAAATATGAATAATGAAAATATAAGAAGATTTTATGAAGAAGTAAAAGAAAGCTTAGATGACAACTATAAAATTATTATTGAATCTAAGGAAGATTTAGATGAAGACTGGGTTGAGTATGACAGCGTTAAATGGACAGTTGAGCAACCAATAGAAAAAAAAGTGAATGAACTGCTAAATAAAAAGTCTAGCACACTAGAAGAAAAAATCTTAAAATTATATGAATACATTTGCTTAAATTATGTTTATGATGATAATGTGTTATTTTTTTTCAGAAAGGATTTGTCAGATCCTAATAATATAAAATATATAGCTGTAGATTGGTATGGAAGAATAGTGGGTAATGAATGGAAAGACAATAGACAAAATCATAATAGAAGAGTATGCTATGAATTTGCAAGAGTTTATGCAAAAGCAATAAAAGAACTTTTAGATGATAATAATAATTTAGATGTTTTTATGTTAGGAGATAAAGAAAACTTGCATTACGTTGTAGGATTAACCGGGCCAGAGTACAGTGTGATTCTAGATTTAGACGACTTTAATAGTATAAAAGATCTTACTAGACTAAAATTAGGATTAACAATAAAAGGAATAAGAATATTGAGAGACAATTCTGGAAAATTTAAAGATGCTATTAACAAATTTAATGTTGGCAGAAAAAATGAATTGGCAGAGATTGAAGCATTATCAAGTGAATCAGATAAAAAAGATTTTATTACTTACTTAAATGAAATTATATTAATTTTAAATAAATATAATGTTGATACGCAGGGATTTTATGAATACATGAAATTGATAATAGAAGCAAAAAAGATTGAAACAGAAAAGGTTTGGAAAAAAATCAATGAAGATGGAGAAAAGAGATACACTAGATGTTTAACATTTGACTATAATGATCAAACTTATATAGCGGACAGCATTTGTAAAACATTGAGTATTATCAACAAAGATAATTTGGATAAAGAATTATTTACTTTTAATCCAGAAGAAAATGAGTATCCTTACTATGGTGGATAATGTATTAAAATATGAAGGGGAATAAGATGAAAATAGATATAGATAAATTGATTAAATTAAACGCATTAGCAAGTAAGCATTTTCATAAAAAACATACAATTATATTGCCACCAGGAGAAAAAATTAATTTTAATAATGCATTAGGAATAGAATATGACAAAGGAAACTGGAAGTTAGAAGATGGCTTACAAGAATATGTAGAAATCCTTCTTAAACAGAAAAATTTAAGCGATGAAATGAGAGTTTTAATGATATTTGAAAAGATATGCAAAGATTATGTATATGATGATAACTTAATATCATATATAAAAAAAGTTGATGATGATGTCTTTTGCCTTCCAGATTGGTATGGAAGAGATGTTAATCAAGATTGGGAAAGAAATAGAAAAACACATAACAGAAGGATATGTTTCGAACTTTCAAGATATCTTGCAGTAGCTATAATGCAATTGTTTGAAGAAAAAGAAAATTTTAATGTATGTATTCTTTGGAACAAAGATCTTACACATTATTTAGTAGGATTAGCTTCTGATGAGTATAGTGTAACATTGGATACGGATGATTTCTTTTATATAAAAGACCTAACTAGAATAAAAACTGGATTAACTGCAAAGGGAATAACAATTCTAGAAGATACTAATGAAAAGTTTGCAAATGTTCTTACCCAATTTAATGATGGAAGAAGTGAATATGCAATAGAAGATGTTGAAACTAAAAGGATGAACATGGCTAATATGAATAATACAGACAAAGAAGATGAACATGTGCTATTTTTAAAAGAAGTAATGCATATACTAGAAGAATATAATCTTGATTCACAAGGCATATTTGAGTATATGAAAGAGATTATAGATATTAAACTGGGTAGCGAAACAAGACGTAAGATATGGAAAAGAATAGATGGAGAAGATAGTCACAGAGAATCAACAAGATATATAAGATGTTTAATTGTTAATATAAATGGCAAAGAGTATTTGGTTGATAGAGATCAAAGAATAATACGAGAATTTCAAAGAGAAGAAGAGAAAGATAAAAGAGGTCCGTTTATACCTTATTCGGCTCTTTCACGAGGAGATTATGACTATTATAACGGAAAGTGATTTAAAAAAGGATGTGATTTGATGATAGATTTAGATGAAAATTATAAATTAATAGATACATTAGACAAAAGATTAGAACAATTAGGTGATTCACTTTGACATTGATACGTTAAAACAACGATTAATTTTTTTGGAAAAAAAGACTCTAGAAGATTCTTTCTGGACAGATAATAAAGACAATTCAAGTGTTTTAAGAGAAATGTTTAACATAAAGTCAAAGATAGAAAAATATAATAATTTAAAATCAGAATTTGACAATTTGAAAGACTTAAGTGACTTATTAAAACTAGAATCAGATGATGAACTTGCTAGAGAATTAATAAAAAATACAACAAAAATTGAAAATGAAATTACAAGTTTGGAGATAAATACATTACTTTCTGGAAAGTATGACACAAATAATGCCATTATTACACTTCATCCTGGCGCAGGTGGTACAGAGTCACAAGACTGGACACAAATGTTATACAGAATGTATACTAGATGGGCTCAAGATAATGGATACGAAGTTAAAGAATTAGACTTTCTGGAAGGAGATGAAGCTGGCATAAAAAGTGTAACTTTTTTAGTCTCAGGAGAATATGCTTATGGCTATTTAAAAGGAGAAATGGGAGTTCATAGATTAGTTAGAATATCACCATTTGATTCTGGAGGAAGAAGGCACACATCTTTTGCTTCTGTGGAAGTGCTACCTGAAATTACTGATGACATAGAAATAGAAATTAATTCAGATGATTTAAGAATAGACACATATAGAGCCTCTGGAGCAGGTGGACAACATATAAATAAAACATCATCTGCTGTAAGAATAACTCATATTCCAACAAACATAGTTGTAGCATGCCAAACTGAAAGATCCCAAATTCAAAATAAAGAAACTGCAATGAAAATGCTAAAATCTAAATTATTAAACTTGAAAGAAAAGGAAAATAAAGAAAAAATAGAAGATTTAAAGGGTAACCAGATGGAGATAGCTTGGGGAAGTCAAATACGTTCTTATGTGTTTTGCCCATACACTTTAGTAAAAGATCATAGAACGAATTACGAAGTTGGTAATGTTCAAGCTGTAATGGATGGTGACTTAAATGGCTTTATAAATGCATATTTAAGAAATAATAAATAACAATGCAGTAACCAAATTCCTATTTAATAATATTATATAATATAGAGCCTATTCGGCTTAGGCTTATATATATTATTAAAAGGTGCAGGTGAATATGGACACAATAGTATTAAAATTTGGAGGAAGTTCATTAGCAGACAATGATAAATTAAATACTGTAGCAAATAAAATTATTGAATTTTATAAAAGAAAAAATAGAATAGTAGTAGTGGTTTCAGCACAAGGGAAAACAACAGATAAATTAATAAAAGAAGCAAATGAGCTTTCAAGTATACCTAACGAAAGAGAAATGGATGTCCTTTTAAGTTCAGGTGAACAAATGTCAATGTCTAAATTAGCTATATTATTAAATGAATTGGGTTATGATTCAATTTCTTTGACAGGATGGCAGGCTGGCATACACACAGATAATAAAATTCAAGAAGCTAGAATATCAAATATAAATACTACCAGAATAGAAGAGGAGTTAGAAAATAATCGAATAGTAATAATAGCTGGATTTCAAGGGATAAATGAAAGAAATGACATATCAACATTGGGAAGAGGTGGTTCAGACACAACAGCAGTGGCGATAGCAGCTGCCATAAACGCTAATCATTGTTACATTTTTTCAGATGTAGACGGTGTTTATTCTGCAGATCCTAATAAAATATCTGATGCAAAAAAAATACCAGAACTTTCTTATATTGAAATGGTTAATTTGTCAGACGAAGGTGCTAAGGTACTTCACAATAGATGTGTTGAAATTGCAGAAAAATATAATGTGCTGATAGAAACAAAGTCAACATTTAATGAAAATATAGGAACAATCATAAATGAAAAAATAGAAGAGAGTAATGTTAAAAGTATAGTAAAAAATGATAATTTGATTTTAGTTAATTTAGTAGGTCCTTTACAAGACTTAAAGGATATAAGTTTAATTTTAATAGAAAATGGAATTACTTTAAACACAATAATTGATAATAGTACAGATAAATTAGACATTAGTTTTACAATACATTTAAATAACTTAAATAAATTAAAATTTTTACTTAAAACAGAATTGAATACACTAACATGGACAATGGCGGAGGTTTCAAGGATTTCTCTTATAGGATATGGAATTAAAAACAATAAAGAAATTTTAGAAAAAACATTGGAGATATTTAAAAAGCATAATATTAATATATTGTCAGTGCAAATAGACGAAACAAAGTTATCTATAATAACTAAGGAAAAAGAAAGTGATATATTAATAAAAGAATTGCATAAAGAAATTATTATATAAAAGGGAGACTAAATAAAGTCTCTCTTTTAGTCTTCATTTTAAAATAAAACTCAATAATAATCGTTCTAAAATAGACAAGTACTGAATATATATTATTTATAAGACAAAGATAGTGTAAAGTAATCTATGAAAATGTAGTGGCGATTTTAATCGCCTGCACTTCGAAGAAATTACTAAAAAGACAAAATTGGAGGTAGTATTATGACAATGGATGAAAGAAAAAATAGTATGAATACCATGAACAATGTGGTACAGAATATTGTTTTAGAAAATAGGGAGAAATTAAGTATTTCAGGAGTATTAGATGTATTGAGCTTCGATGACCAAATTGTTATTCTAGAAACGGAATTAGGGCTTTTAACTGTAAAGGGAGAAAATTTAAGAATAAATAAATTAAGTTTAGATACAACAGAGGTAGTTATTAATGGTGAAATATATAACCTAGGTTATACTGAAAAAAGCTCAGATAAGAAAAACTCGGGCTTACTGAATAAAATATTTAAATAAGAGTAGGAACTGATATTATGGCACAAAGTATATATAATCAAATATATAGCCTTTTAATATTTACTATTACTGGAATAACTATTGGTTTAATATTTGATGTTTTTAGAATTGCACGTAAGAGCTTTAAAACATCTGATTTTATAACTTGCATAGAAGATTTTGTTTTTTGGATTATAACTGGAGCAATCCTATTATTTGTAATATTTAAATTTAATAATGGAGAAATAAGAGGGTACATTTTTATAGGACTTTGTTCAGGTATTATTATATATTTATTAACAATAAGCAAGCCTTTTATAAAGTTTAATGTTAAAATTGTAACTTTTATAAAGAAGATAATTACTTGCATATTTAAGTTTTTAAGTAAACTTTTTAAAATAATACTGTTTAATCCAATATATTTCTTAGTAATAAATATAAAGAAACCAATAAAAAAATTTCAACAAAAAAGTATAAAAAAAGTTGAAACTAAATAAAAAATATGTTAAAATAGTTATGTTTAAAGAAGGATTTTACAAATTTATGTAGAAAATCTAATTATAGAAATATAAAATATCGAATTCGGAGAGAAAAAGTACATATGAGAAAGAAAAAAATATATAAAATACTGTTTTTAGTATTATTGTGTGGATATATTATATATACCTTTATAAATCAACAGCAAATATTAAATACCTATAAAGCAGATGCTAAAAGATATTCTTTGCAAATAGAAGAGGCTAAATTAAAAAATTCTAATTTAATTGCTAAAAAAAATAATGTAACTTCTAAAGAATATATTGAAGAAATAGCTAGAGATAAACTTGATATGTATTTACCTAATGAGAGAGTATACATAGATATCGGAAAATAAAATAAATGTTTTGCAATGGCAGAGTTTAATCTCTGCCTAAAAAAATAAAATTAGATTCTATTATTTTTAATCTTTATAAAATAAAAATCCAAATATTTAAAAAAAATTATAGATAGTGTAAAGTAATCTATGAAAAATGTAGGGGCGATTTTAATCGCCCGCACTTCGAAGAAATCACTAAAAAATTATATAGGGGGAGTTTTTTATGGTAAATCCAGAAAGTTATACATTGGTTGAATTGCGCCAACTTGCAAAAGAAAAGGGCATAAAAAATGTGTCTAAACTAAAAAAAGAAGAGTTAATAGAATATTTAACAAATATTCAAGGAGAAACTGCATTGCAGTCAGAAGAAGAAGTGTCTACAGAAATACCTAAAAAGGAAGAAAAAGTAGATAATAACAGTGGATATAAAGTTACAAATGAAGAAGATGAAATTGTTGAGGGAATTTTAGAAGTATTGCCAGATGGTTACGGATTTTTAAGAGGAGAAAACTATTTATCTACTCCAAAAGATGTTTATATTTCTCCAATTCAAATAAGAAGATTCAAATTAGATAAAGGAGATAAAATTAAGGGTATTGCTCGATTGCCTAAAGAAGGTGAAAAATTTCCAGCCCTTATATATGTAGGAGAGGTCAATGGAGAAGCACCAGAAAAGGCATATAGAAGAGTAAAATTTGATGATTTGATTCCTATATATCCTAATGAAAGAATAAGGCTTGAAACGACACCTGATGAATATTCTATGAGGATAATAGATTTGATGTGTCCAATTGGAAAAGGACAAAGAGGAATGATTGTGGCACCACCAAAAGTTGGTAAAACAACATTATTAAAGAAAATAGCAAACAGTATTTCTGTAAATAATCCAGAAATAGAACTAATAGTATTATTAATAGATGAACGCCCGGAAGAAGTTACAGATATGAAGAGATCGATAAAAGGGGACGTAATATATTCCACATTTGACGAACTTCCTGAACACCATGTAAAAGTCGCAGAAATGGTATTGGAAAGAGCTAAAAGACTTACAGAACAAAAAAAAGACGTTGTAATATTGTTGGATAGTATTACTAGATTAGCGAGAGCATATAATTTAGTTGTTCCATCTTCGGGTAAAACTTTATCGGGTGGATTTGATCCAAGTGCATTACACAAACCAAAAAAATTCTTTGGAGCAGCTAGAAATATTGAAAATGGAGGAAGTTTAACAATTCTTGCAACCTCATTAATAGAAACAGGAAGTAGAATGGATGACGTTATATTTGAAGAATTTAAGGGTACTGGAAATATGGAGGTTCATTTAGATAGAGCTTTATCAGAAAAAAGAATATTTCCTGCTATTAATATTAATAAATCTGGAACAAGAAGAGAAGAATTGTTATTGTCTAAAGAAGAATTAGAAACAGTATTTGCATTAAGAAAAGCGTTGTCAACTATGCCTATGGCAGATGTTACTGAACAATTAATAGATCAAATGATAGCAACTAAAAACAATGAAGAATTTTTAAAAAGGACAAGTTATTTTTTTAAAAAATAATTGAAATACTGGGTGGAAATGAAAGAATATTATGGAATTGGAGAAGGTCTACAGCCAAAGCATGTTGAAGATATAAAATGTTATAATATTGTAAAGAATTATAATAGGAGATAGAGAAATGCGCGAATATTATATAGCAATTGATTTGAAAAGCTTTTATGCTTCAGTTGAATGTATGGAACGAGGATTAAATCCACTAAAAACCAACTTAGTTGTAGCTGATAATAGCAGAACAGAGAAGACAATATGCCTTGCAGTTAGTCCGTCTTTAAAGACTTATGGCATACCAGGCAGAGCAAGGTTATTTGAGGTAATTCAGAAAGTTAAGGAAGTTAATGCAGAAAGAAGATATCAAATACAAGGGCGCAAATTTAACGGAAAATCATATGATGATGATGAATTAAAAAAACATGAAGATTACAAGCTTGATTATATTATAGCACCACCTCAGATGAATAAGTATATGAAATATAGTACAGATATTTATAAAATATATTTAAAATATTTTTCTGCAGATGACATGTTTATTTATTCGATTGATGAGGTATTTATAAATGTAACTAATTATTTGAAAAAATATAATAAAAAACCAAGTGATTTAGCAACAATGGTAATACATGATATATATAGTCAGACAGGAATTACTGCCACTTGTGGTGTTGGAACTAATTTATATTTAGCCAAAATTGCTATGGATATTGTGGCTAAACATGCAAAAGCAAATAAATTTGGTGTTAGAATAGCATGCTTAGATGAGCAATTGTACAAACAAAAACTATGGGGTCATATGCCTTTAACAGATTTTTGGAGAGTAGGCAAGGGAATAGCCAAAAAATTAGAAGACAATCATATGCATACTATGGGAGATGTTGCTAGATGCTCTATAAACAACGAAGACAAGCTTTTTAAACTATTTGGAGTAAATGCAGAGTTATTAATAGATCATGCATGGGGATATGAACTAGCAACTATTAAAAGCGTTAAATCATATAAGCCAGCAACTAATAGCATAAATACTGGACAAGTATTGCATTGCCCTTATGATTACAAAAGAACCAAATTAATTGTTAAAGAAATGACAGAATTACTTGCTTTAGATTTGGTAGACAAGAATCTAGTAACAAATCAGTTAGTTATGACTATCGGGTATGACGTTGATAATCTTAAAAACTCATTAATTGGCTATAAAGGTGAAATTACTATTGATAAATATGGAAGAAATGTACCTAAACATGCGCATGGAACTCAAAATTTAGACCACTATACATCCTCAAGCAAAATCATTGGAGAAGCCATAATTGAATTATATGAAAGAATAATAGACAAAAGGTTATACACAAGAAGAATAAACATTTCAGCTAATAATTTGATAAATGAAAAAGAAGCTGAGAAAAAGAATACTTTTGAGCAAATAGATTTATTCACAGATTATTCTGAGGTTAGAAGAAAACAAGATAAAGAAAAGAGAGAACATGAATTGCAAAAATCTATTCTAAGTATTAAAAGAAAATATGGTAAAAATGCAATTCTTAAAGGAATGAATTTTGAAGAAGGAGCAACCACAATAGATAGAAATTCTCAAGTAGGGGGGCATAAGGGATGAGGAATAATTATAATGACATTATAAATTTGTCACGACCAGTTTCTAAAAGACCTCAAATGAGTTTAGAACAAAGGTCGGCACAATTTGCACCATTCGCTGCTTTAACAGGTTATGACGGACAAGTAAAGGAAACAGCTAGATTGACAAATAGAAAAATTGAATTAGATGAAGAACAAAAATTAGAATTAAATTTTAAAATACAATTAATACAATCTAAAATAAAAGAACAACCCCAAATAGAAATAACATATTTTGTTCCTGATGAACGAAAAGAAGGAGGAAAATATGAAACTATAAAAAATAGTATTAAAAAAATTGATGAGTATAAAAATAAATTAATTATGATAGATGGATTATCAATTGCAATAAATGAAATAATAGATATACAAGTATTATAGAAGAGGAAGGTTATTATATCCCTTAGATTATTCTAGGGAATATAATAAAATTTATCAAAAAGGAGTGTCATAATATGATTGACTTACATACACATACAATATTTTCAGATGGTACATGGACCATTGAAGAAATGCTATCAAATGCAGAAAAAGCAGGAATATCAACTTTAGCAATTACTGATCATGATACTGCTATGCCACACATAAAATTAAAAGAGATTGACACTAAAAGCTATTTTTCTGGAAGGATTATTGTTGGAGGAGAATTCAATGCATTTTTTGACAATATAAAGATTGAACTACTAGGTTATGATTTTAATCCTGAATTATTACAAGAGTGGATAAATAAAACTTATAATACTATGGATGAAATAGAAGGATACAAAAAAGAATTTGATGAACTGTTACAATTATGCAAAAAAAATAATATAAAAACAACAAAAGATTTAGAATATGATGAGTCTTTAAAATATCCAACCAAAATTATTTATAATGATATTACTAAATACATTGAAAATAAAAAAAATTTTACCGATGATGAATGGAATATACGAGAAGGCTTTTTTAGAAGTTGTACATGTAATCCAAATTTTGTATTGTATAGAGATTTTTCTAAACAATATCCAAATGCGCTAGAAGTTTCAAAACAAATAAGAAAAGCACGGAGGTAAAGTCTTTATAGCACACTTATATCTATATTCACTGAATGACCATATTAAATATTTGGAAAAATTAGTACAAGAAGGAATTCTAGATGGTGTAGAGGTATATTATTCTGGATTTAGTCAAGAACAAATAACTACTTTAGAAAAATTCTGTAAAGAACATAATTTGTATATGTCAGCAGGAACAGATTGTCATGGAGAAAGAAAACCAAATATAAAACTTGGAATTGGATTAGGAAATATGAATGTTTCTGAAGAAGTAATTAAGAGTTGGTTATAGGGATACTAAAGTGTAAAATTTTAAAATATATCTTGTATAATATATAATAAAAGTGTTATACTATAGTCAAACGATTGAACGATATTTTGAACGATTGAACGATTCAAAATGGAGGTAAGTAGCATGAATGAGAATGAATCAATAGAATTTAAAGAAAATTATACAGAAAAAATATATAAAGAGATTATAGCTTTTTTGAACACAAATTCTGGAACTATATATATTGGATATGATGATAATGGGAATTTAATAGGAGTGGATAATTGCAAAGACATTGAAGAAAAGATTTCTAATGGCATACGAACAAATATATATCCAGATGCTAGAATTTTTGTCTCGATAAATACAGGAAAACTTGAAGATAAAGAATATATTATTATAAAAGTTTCAAAAGGAATTGATATTTATTATCTTAAAGAAAAAGGAATTGTAAAAGGAACATACTTAAGAACTGGCTCTTGCTCGATTCCTGCAACAGAAGAAACAGTAAAACAATTGATAATAAAAAATAGTAGCTTATCATTTGAAACATCAATTTCAAGCAATCAAGAATTAACTTTTGATTATATTAGTAAAGCTTTAGAAGAAAATAATATTAATATAAATGAAAATAATATAAAAGAAAATTTGCATTTTACTGCAAATCAAAAATATACAAACATAGGATTATTGTTTTCTGATCAAAATCCATTTACATTTAAGTTAGCTGTGTATCAATCAAATGAAAAGAATAATTTTTTAGATAGAAAAGAATTTAAAGGATCAATCTTGGAAATTTATGATACTATAATTGATTATTTAAAAAATAATACAGCAACATATGGATTGATTAATACGAGTGTTAGAGAAGATATTGAAGAATATCCAGAATTTATTTTAAGAGAAATTGTGCTAAATTCTCTTATACACAGAGATTATGGAACGTTAACATCTAATATACTTAATTTATATAAAAATAATGGAATAGAAGTTATTAGTTTTGGATCTTTATATGGAAACATAACACTTGATGATATACTAGCAGGTCTATCAACTTCAAGAAATCCTTACTTACAATCTATTTTTATGAGAATAAAGAGGGTAGAAGCAATAGGAAGTGGATTAAGAAGAGTAAAATCATATTATAATAAAATTGGATTAAATTTCGAGATAGATGTATTACCGTCAGCGTTTGTTGTAAAATTACCTAAAATATCATTGAATAATGTTGCTATACAAAATAATAGTAAAGGTGATATGGATATAATTATAAAATATATTGAAAAAAATGGCTCTATAACAAGGATTAATGCTCAGGCACTAATTAATAAAGAAAAGACAACTACCTCAACAATATTAAATAAATTAGTTGAAAATGGTGTTTTGGTTAAAATCGGAAACGGGCCAAGTACAAGATATGAAATAAATAAATAATAACTTAAAAGTGAACTTCGCTTTATTAATATGTAGGAATAAAAAATGGCTGACAATAAAAAATAGTAATTTGTCGCTGAGATTGATTTTGAAATTTGAACAAAAATATAAATATTTTTAAATGCAAGAGATTTAGCAATATTAGAACTATTAATATTAACTGGTATGAGAGTTGGAGAAATTACGAGATTAAATATATCAGATATGAATTTTCAGGAAAGAAGTTGTATTGTTTTAGATAAAGGTAATAGCGAAAGAGAAGTTTATCTTACTACTAAAAGTAAAATGTACATAAAGAAATATTTATAGACAAGAACAGATGACAATGAAGCATTATTTGTATCATTAATAAAACCATATAACAGACTAGGTATATCTGGAATCGAAATATTAATAAGAAATTTTGGAAGAAAAGCTAATATAAATAAGGTATATCCTCACAAATTTAGAAGGACAAAGGCGACTATGGAATATGCAACGGTAAATCAAAATAATGTAAAAAATTCTCATAGGAAATATATTGCATAAACTTTTTTATATTATAAAAAATATAAAAGTTAAAAGTATGCTAAGTAATAAGTTAATTAGAATCTTCGGAAATCATAGACAAATCAAGAAAAATGTAATATTATGGTAATAAGGAAGGAATAAATAACAATGGAATTGTGGGATGTATATGATATTAATAAAAGATTTACAGGAAAAGTAATTGATAGACATAGTGATGAAAGATTAAAAGAAGGGGAATATCATTTAGTAGTAGAGGCTATTATAATAAACTCTAAAGGAGAAATATTATTAAATAAACGCTCAAAATTTAAGAATAAATATCCCAATATGTGGGAAAGTACGGCTGGTTCTTGCATAAAAGGTGAAAACAGCTTACAATCAATGTTAAGAGAAATAAGAGAAGAACTAGGAGTTATATTTAATGAGTCAGATGCTGTTTTTTACAAAACTTTAAGGGATGATAATGCAAAAGATTTTAAAGATATATGGTTATTTAGAAAAGATTTAGAAATAAAGGATTTAAGTTATACAGATGGAGAAGTAGTTGATTCTAAATGGATTACTATAGATGAATTTGAAAAAATGATTGATAACGAAGAAATTATTCCAACGATAGATTTTGATAAAGAAGATTATAAAAAATGTTTAGAATTATAATAAGGAGTATATTGTAAATGTCTGTAGGGAAATCAGTGTTAACAAAAAATGATATAATTACTTTATTAAGAACTCAATATAATATAGAAGGAAATATAGAAATAACTAAGTTGAACAGAGGGTCTTCAAATTTATTTGAAATTAATGTAAATGGTAAAAGGTATATATTAAAAGAGTTTAATTCAAATAAACCTGTATCTTTAGTAGAAAAAGAAATTCGATTAATTAAATATTTACAAAACGGAAAACTTCAAGTACCACAGTATATTCAGTTAAATGATGGAAGATATTATTTTATTTTTAATGGAAAAGTAGTGATTTTACAACAATTCATAGAGGGATATACTGTTGAAAACAATACAGGAAATTATGAGCAAATGATGGAATCAGCAACTATTTTAGGAAAATTAATAAGAGAATTAATAGGATATGAAGGATTAGAAGAAGAAGGCATTATAGATAAATGGTTTTCTAAAAAGAGTGTACAAATAGGAGTTCAAAAATTAGAAGAAGAAAAAAAGAACATTAAAGGAGATAATAAATATAAAGAACAATTTATTGCAGATTTTAATGATAAAATATTAATAGCGAATGCTCTAATTGACCAATTTGATTTTGGAATAATTAGAAGATTAAGTATAATGAATACACATGGAGATTATAGCATTCAGCAGTTAATTTATAATGAAGGTAAATTAGCTACAGTAATAGATTTTGAAACAGCAAAGAAGATGCCAATAGTATGGGAAATAGTCAGATCGTATAGTTATGTAGATAAAAATGCAGAAGATGGAAAAATAGATACAGATAATCTTATTCAATATTTTAAAGAAGTCTCTAAATATGTAGAATTAAATGAATATGATTTGAAATTTGCCCCACATATTTACTTAATGCAACTAATAGGAAGCACATTTGGATATAGGGAGTATAATAAAGATTGTAGCCAAAAAGATTTATTAAAATTTGCCTTGTTTAGAACTAACTTATGTAGAAGTTTATATGCTAATTTAGATAAAATAAGTGAAAGTCTTTTAGAAAATGTACCACATAGACAAATGATATTAGAAGAAAGATAATTTTATATAAGGAAATCTGGCTATTACCAGGAGAAAGAGTGCAAAAAAGGAATATAGAACATTGCACAAAATCAAAGCAATACGACCAATTAAAAGCAAAATTCTAAAATATATCTTGTATATTATGTAGGAATAAAAAATAGCAGACAATAAAAAATAGTAATTTGTCTCTTAGATGGAGTTCTAAAGTATAATGAAATTGACATAATTAGTAAAAGGTGTTATAATAGAGAAGTTTTAAACAATAAAAATAATTATAGGCATATAAAAATTATGAGTTGACTCATATAAGATATAGGAGAAAAAATGGAATTTATTAATTTGATTTCTGAAATATTAAAAAATAACAAGAATCTAAAAATATTTTTAGATATGGATGGAACAATTGTTGAAAATATTTTTGATATAGAAAAAAGTTACGAAAAAAAAGGAAAGTATTTAAGGAAAAGACCTATACAACCAATTATTGAACAAATAAATAGAATAAGAGAAAAATATGAAGAGATTGAGATTTACATATTAAGTTGTTCAAGTAGTAATGAAATGGTAAAAGAAAAAGATGAATGGCTAGATATATATATGCCAAATATAAAAAAGGAAAATAGGAAATTTATAGTTAAGGAAAATGGGGAATATACTAATGAAAATATACATAAAGTAAAAAGTGAATATATAAAGAATAGTATTTCGAATAATGAAGTTGCAGTTTTAATAGATGATGATAATAGAATTTTAAGCGAATCATTAAAAATATTAGGAAATAATGTAATACCAATACATGTTACATCTTTACTGATATAATAAAAATTTTGAAAGGGAAAATATAGATGAGAAAGAAATATACTGATGAAACATATTTGAGGGGGGTTTCGAAATATGATGTAACAACAAAAAAATTAAAAGGACAAGATACTTATATTGTGATAAAAAAAATTCAGGAAATAGATGAGCCATTTATAAGAAATGTTACATTAATAGATAATGGATATTACATAGTAGAATACACACCATTGGATAGGTTATACAATGCAAGAGCTTTTATAGATAATGAATTAAAAACAATAAGCTATTATTTCGACATTAGTTTAGGAAATGGACTAGAAAATGGAAGACCATATTATGATGATTTGTTTTTAGACATTGTGTATGGCGCTGATACAAATAATAATATCAAGGTTTTAGATGAAGATGAATTATTAGATGCTTTGGAAAAAGGAATAATAACGAAGAAAGAATTTGAATTAGCCCATAGTGTTTGTGCTGAACTTGCTAAGGAAATTATGGAGAATAGAAATGCCTTTGTCAATATGAACAAAAAAGAAATAATAAGTCATATATAGGAATTAGCAGCAGAACAACGGTTGTGATAGGTAATACATAGTAGTTTGACAATATCTTTCTTAATACTAAATACTAATTTTTGTTACATCATTTTTAGTGGAGAATAATATTGCTAAAATAGTGTTGTTTATATTAGCATTTGTTCTTTTTAATAATAGGTGTTTCATTTGCATTAAAAATAGAAACTCAAAAATGTCATCATAAATATGTACCAAAATATAGCCAAGTATATTTTGCAATGCACTCTGGAACTACACGATATATGAAATGTCCAAAATGTAACAAGAAAAGTTGGCAAAGAAAGACTTTAAGTAAAAAATTACAATAAGTAAATCAAATTACTTTAACAACATTAAAATAAGTAAATAATAAAAAAATTACGGAGTATTGAATTTAATCAATATCTCTTTTTTTGTTGCACACATAAATAAACAATAGAAGAGAGGTAGAAATAGATATGAAAAAGTGTAAAAAAAGGAATATGAAACATTGCACAAAATCAAAGCAATGCGACCAACTTGGAGCATCGAAAAATGCAAAAATTTAAAATATATCTTGTATAATTTATAATAAGGTTGAACGATTGAACGATATTTTGAACGATTAGAAATGGAGGTAAGTAGCATGAATGAGAATGAATCAATAGAATTTAAAGAAAATTATACAGAAAAAATATATTATGTAGGAATAAAAAATGGCAGACAATAAAAAATAGTAATTTGGAGGGCAAACAAGTAATGAAAAAGATAAATTATATATTGATAATATAGGTTTTGCTTTAATTGGAGTGTCTGGCTTAATTTTAATATACTTACTTATTTATAGGTATGTAAACAAAAACAAATCTTAACAAGAAGTAGGCTAGATAGGTATTTACCTCAATTTATACTAATAAGTCAATTACAATTAATTTACTAATTTCTATGTTATAATGTATTAAAATTAATATGAGGGGAAATAGAGATGGAAGAAAAAAATAAAATATTGTTAAAAAGATTACTAATTGCAGTATTAATTATAGTTATAATTAGTATAGTTGCTACTATTGGAATTGGAAATTATTTTGTGAATTATGCTATATTAAGAACTGGAAATGGCGGAGATAGAGAAGTAAAAAATGCAGATTCAATAACAGTTGCAAACATAGATAATGAAGCAGAAAAAATTATAGAAGAAAATAAAAAGAATGAAAAACAATTAGCAAATGAATGGTCTGAAACTATTGAGAATAAAAAAGTAGAAGTAAAAGCAAAAGACGGAATTACTTTAAGAGGGACACAATATATAAAAGATGAATCAAGTAACAAATGGGCAATAATATTACATGGTTATCGTTCAACTCCAAATTCTATAATTTCAATAGGAATGCATTTTTCAAAAGAAGGCTATAATGTTTTAATTCCAAGTATGAGAGCATGTAGTGAAAGTGATGGAGAATATATAGGAATGGGGTGGCTAGATAAAGAAGATTTACAATGTTGGATAAATTTAATTATTAAGCAAAATGAAGATGCAGAAATTATACTACATGGTTCATCAATGGGAGCAGCAACGGTCTTAATGGCATCAGGTAAGGACTTACCTACAAATGTAAAAGCAATAGTAGCAGATAGCGGTTATACATCAGTTTGGGACATATTTGCATCAGAGGCAAAAGCAAGGTTTAATTTACCAACATTTCCTATACTAAATATGTTTGAAATAGTTGCAAACGTAAGAGCAAATTATGATATAAAAGAAGCATCTGCATTAGAACAAGTAAAAAATAATAAAACACCAATTTTATTTATACATGGAGATGCAGACGATTTTGTACCCGAATATATGTGTGAAGAACTATATGAAGCAGCAAATTGTAAAAAAGATAAGCTAATAATACATGATGCAGGACATACAGACTCTAAGTACAAAGAGCCAGAAACATATTATAATAAAATATTTGAATTTTTAGGGAATATTTAAGCAATTTTAATTATATCAGTAATAAGAAAAATAAAAGAAGAATGGAAAAAAATAAAATTAGAAAAATAGTAATTTATCGCTGAGATTGAATTTCGAAATTTGAAAAAAATATAAATATTTGGATGGGTATATAAAATATGCTCATCTTTTATTATGTCAATCAAATATTGTATAATATAGATAGAGTTCTATATTATGAACTTTCAAGAAAGAAGTTGTATTGTTTTAGGTAAAGGTAATAGTGAAAGAGAAGTCTATTTTAGTACAAAGAGTAAAATGTATATAGAGAAATATTTAGAAACAAGAATTGATAACAACGAAGTATTATTCGTATCATTAATAAAACCATATAACAGATTAGGAATATCAGGAATTGAAATAGTTATCAGAAACTTAGGAAAACAAGCAAATATAAATAAAGTTCATCCACATAAATTTAGAAGAACAATGGCTACAATGGCAATAGATAAAGGTATGCCAATAGAACAAGTGCAAAAATTATTGGGACATATTAAAATAGATACAACAATGGAATATGCAATGGTTAATCAAACTAATGTTAAAAATTCACATAGAAAATATATTACATAAGATAGAATAATAATTAAAAATTAATAAATTAATAAGGAATACGAAAAAAGAGTTTGAAGAATAATTGTAATATTACAGATAAAATGGTATAATTATACATATATTAGGAGAAAGGAATGAAATTTTATATGGATAAATTTAAAGAAATTAGACCTATAGTGCTTGGATTAGTTAGAAATGGTAATAAACTGTTAGTTAGTAAGGGATATGATAAATTAAAAGAACAGGAATTTTATCGATGCTTGGGTGGCGGAATAGAATTTTTAGAGAAAAGCGAAGATGCATTAAAAAGGGAATTTAAAGAAGAACTCAACATAGATATAAAGGTTGGAAAATTTTTAGGCATTTCTGAAAATATATTTAATTATAAAGGTAAAAATGCACATGAATTAGTATTGTTTTATGATGCTTATATTGATGATAAAGATTATCAAGAAAAATATTCTGTAATAGATGATGATTCAGAAACAGAAGCAATGTGGATAGATATTAATAGATTTAAAGATAAAGAGTTAACCTTATATCCAGAACAAATTTTTAAATATTTATTTTAATATAGTTTATTATACAAAATCAAAATCAAAAATATAATTATGGAGGGAAGTTTATGAACAATGAGGTAGAAGTAGATATGGAAAAGTGTTAAAAAAGGAATGCAGAACATTGCACAAAATCAAAGTTTTGCGCAATTAGGAATAGGAGTTAAATATATGGACGACCTCTCTCGGTGTCCTACAAACTATTGCTATATCAACGCTTTTAGCACTTTACTATCTATTATTTAGACAATACACTACATTACTTATCTTATTTATAAAAATCTCTTAAAATCGATTCTCACGCTTCATTATTTTGTACTTATATTAGTTATATTCTGATCTTATATTATTTCTATATAATTTATTATATTTTTATATTGTATCTTTATAATTTTTTATCAAAATCTCGAAATTCGCTCAAATCCTTATTTTAGCCATTTTTTAAGACAAGTAACTATATTACTTTTTTATAAAAACGCCTTAAAATCGATTCTCGCGCGTCGTTATTTTAGCCATTTTTCAGCATTTTTCAGAAAACCTTAAAATATCAATATTTTAGTAGATTTTTATAAGTCTTGCTGCAAGTCATATTATTAGGATTAAAAATCTAAACATATAACTTGTTATGTTTTATATAAAAATGTCTTAAAAACGATTTTGAAGCGTTTAATTTATAAAATAATATAATAAGTTATGATAATTAAATTTGATTTGTAAATTTATAAAATTATTCATTATAAATTGTAAAAATTCAATTTATACAAATGTTCGGTTTTTGATATTTAATGTTCGTAATATAAAATTATAAATTTAACATTGCACAAATTTAAAATCTGAATTTCATAAATTAAAAATTTCAAAATTTTAATTTTAAATTATAAATTTTGTTTTTATGATTTTGTTCTGCAAATTTTATATAGAAAAATTTTTGTAGGTTCTTCTGGAATAAGTTTTGAAATTTTATTTTTTTATTTAATTTTTAAATCTCTAATTCTTCAAAACTGCCCCTCTCTCCTACTCTTCCACTTTTTTGTCAAAATTGAAATATTATCCAACATGTAACTTGAATTCTACTTCATTATTTCTTATACCGTCTTTTATTAGTATTTTACCAAACTCTGGTATGTTATCAGTATTATTGCTCTTGCTTTCAATTTGTTCTGCTTGAGTTGCTAATACTTGTTCATAAGTATATTTTAGTAAAGCAAGTTTTTCTTGTCTAGTGTCATCTGAAGAATCATTACTATTTAACATATAATCCAGGTTATAGCCATATAACTCTAAAGCTCTTAATATAATTTCAACTTGTCCATCTAATAGATTTAATTCTACTGAATGAATGTTATTAGTGTCAAAATTTCCATCAAATTCTTTCATGAGTTCCTCCTTATTATATTTGATTTAAGCACAATAAGCAAGAGCATCCGCCATTTTATATTGCGCTAATGGGTGGTTGAGCATAACATCCATAACTTCTTGATCGTGTAAGTGTGTATATATTTCAGTTGTATCAATTTGAACATGTCCGAGTATTTCTTGAATTGTTCTAATATTACAGCCTGCTTTATAAAGAATTGTTGCGCAGGTATGCCTTAAAGTATGAACTGAATATACATTTTCATCTAAATCAGCTTTTCTGTACGCTCGTTTTACAATCTTTTTAATTGTAGTTACACTCATTCTAAATCCATAATCAGTTAAGAATAATGGATTATTTCGTTCTTTATCATGAGAATTATCTCTAATATTCAAATATTTAAGGAGAGCTTCTTTTGTTATATCATTTAAGTAATTTGTTCTTTCTTTGTTACCTTTACCAATAATCGTAAACCTATCATCTCTTAAATCAATGTCTTCTAAATTTAAGTTTCTAATTTCAGAGAGTCGCAGTCCGCAATTTAAAAATATATGCAGCATAGCGCTATCTCTAATTTCAATAGGATTTGTACTATCCTTATATAAATCTATAAGCCTTTTGGCTTCATCTAATGATAGATAATTTGGTAATTTTTTATCAATTTTTCTTTCGCTATTTATTTTCTTGAATGGTTCTCTAAAAATTGAATGTTCTATTCTAAAAAGGTAATCAAAGAAAGTTCTTAAATGTTCTATTTTAACAACTCTGGAATTATTCTTGTAGTGTGATTCTGCTAAAAAGAATATAAAACTATAAATGTCGCTGTTATTTAAGCTTCTAATGTCATTTAAGTTCATTTCATTTATAGAATCATATCTGTTTTTAAATTTATGTATGTTTATAAATTCTAAAAATTGCTCAATAGTAACTTTCATATTAGTAATATATACTTGTGATAAATTTCTAATTGCTACTAAATAGTCAGCAAATTCCTCAACAAATTTTGGTGTTTTTAGTTCAGTATTCATCTATGTTTGCTCCTCTCTATCTAAAATATTAAAGTTCATCATAAGTTCTTTTAATTTCTTGTTTGAAACATGAGTGTATATTTGAGTTGCCTCTAAAGATTCGTGTCCGAGAATCTTCTTTAAAACAAAAATATTTACATCATTCTCTTCATATAGTAATGTAGGGCTTGTATGCCTTAATGAATGTGTATGATATTTTTTCTTTTCGTTTTCGTCCGAATCTTCAAATAGTTCATTAAGTTCGTTTTTAATAATAACTTGAACCGCTCTTTGAGAAATTCTTTTATATCTTGAACTTAAAAATAAAGCATTATAATCTGGATTATCTTTTCCGATTTTTGGTCTAACTTCTAAATATGCTTCAATAGCTTCACAAACAGCATCATCTAAATATAAGATTCTTTCTTTGTTGCCTTTACCATGTATTCTTATAGTTTTTTCGCTATTATCAATTTTAAGATCTGAAAGATTTATTCCTACTAATTCAGAAAGTCTTAAACCGCAATTTAAGAAAATACAAGTAATAGCATAATTTCTTATTTTGTGTTTAACATCTGAATTTATAGTATTTGATAATAATTGTTTGCTTTGTGAAAGACTTAAATGTACTGGAAGTCTTTTATCAGTTCTAGCACATTCCATATTTAAAGTAGGATTACTGCTAATCATATTGTTTACTTCTAAATACTCATAGAGTCTTTTAGCTGAAGCAAGTTTTCTATTTCTTGTTCTGCTATCGTTCTCAAGTGTATTTGCAAGAAAACACATATAGTCGCTTAAATCTGTTCTTCTCATTTTGCCTAAATCATCTATTGTTACATCAATTATTTCTATTACTTTGAATTCTGCTTTAGTTATTGTTTTAAGTTTATTATTGTCGTACAAAAATAATTTGACGAATCTGAATAGAGTTTTTAAATCGTAATATGTTTCATCAGTTGATGTTTGCGCTCCAGATTCAATGTATCTTTTATATTTTAGAAAGTTGTTAAGGAATTCAGGGCTTTCTTTTTGCTTATTCAAAAAAGACATACTTAATCTCCTTTCTTGTAAATATTCTTATTTGTCATCAATCTAGCACATCTTCTTTAGTAAAAACAAAGGTGCAAATTTCTTAATTTAAAGAATTTACACCCTTGACAATTTTATTTTTTTGATTTTTTCTTAAGTTGTTTTCTTTCATTGTATTCTTTTATGTATTGTATTTGCTCTTCATCTTCCCTCTTTTGTTCTTCTTCGGATTTATTCATATTTCCTCCGATAATAATTAAAATAGTAATTATACCGAACAACATCATAAAAATTATCAATATAGTCATTGAAATAATATCTAACATAATTTATACCTTCTTTATATTAAAATGTAGGAGAACTATTAGATCCTCCTACATTTGTTATATTTACTCATTTATATTTTTTATGGATAACAGTTAATATTTGTCCTCGACATCCCTTAACCTCTGGGAATATATTAGATGGTAGGTTGCTACACTACTCCACTTGTTCACCTTGTATTGTCCCCAATACATTTTGCTATTTCAGGTACTTGTTCGACTCTGTCGAACCTACGCTCAAGGCTTGCGACGGATCATAATATAAAAATATTACTTCACGCTCGAACTATGACTACGCAGGTGTTTCACTCTTACCGATTCTTTGAAGTTGCAAACTTCAGTATATTATAGACATTTTAAGCCCCATAATTTCAGCAAGAGATTTGTATCTAACAAATGTATATTTATTTGTCAATGTGCAACATACCAGAAGAATTTTTATATCCTTCTAATAATAAGGTGTCCATGACAATCTAAAACGGAGATATTTTTTTAAGATTTTTTTCGATTTTTTGATAATGTTATAAAAATGTTAAAGCAAATATCTTGTTTTAAATCTTCATCAAACTTGCCATTTACAAAGCAGTTGTTATCAATAAACTTGTCCATCTGTTTTAGAATAGATTCAATTTCCTCATTTGTAAGATTAAAATTATTAAATAGAATTTCATTAGTCATTGATAATACCTCCAATCTTTTTTAATACTTTAGATAGAATCTTATATTCATAATTTTGGTGCTGTTTTAAATAACTTTTAAATTCTCTAAAATTATCAGCGTTTTCAATAGTTTTCTTTAGTGTGTTCATTTCTCTTCGAGTAAGATAAGGTTTAGCAATTCTTAATAATTCATCCATGTAAAATTTATTTTCTACTTTTTCCAATTCAGAATATGTTTCAAGCCCCTGAATATTATCTAATGGTTCAAACTTCGCTATTGCATTTCTTCTAAATTCCTTTGTAAAATATTTTCTTTTTGTATTAGCTACTATTGTAATTAAGTAATTTTGTTCGTTCTCATTTAATTTATATTCTTTCATAAAAATAAACCTCCTAATTAACTTGAATTTGTATTTCAAGCCAACTAGGAGGCGCTCTAGATCTATTTGTAACTAATAATAGTAATAAAAAAACATGCTCTAACAAACAGTATTGTTCATTAGAGCATGTTAACCCCATAAGTTTTATATCTAAAACTGAATATTCAATTAGATTATTTTGTAAAAGTAAATAATTGAGAATCAATTCAGACTTCCTTTAAACTTATGTAGGTCTGTTGTTTCCTTAAAAATCATCTGAAGTAACTCTCATATTATTTATCTAATAAAGTATGATAACTTTATTATATTTACAAAAAAAATAAATTGTCTTTTTTGGTATTATTTTGGTATATATTTGGCATCTAATTGGTACAATTTTATGTCAAATTGTTTTAGATTTTATGATAGTAAATGATAATAATTTATGATAAATTATGATATTTTATGGAGAAAAATGAGAAAAAATAGTATTTTTTGTCGAACCTTGTCGATATTTTGAGAGGCTGAAATCATTGATTTATAAGGCTTTTTGTGATATAATGTAAGTGTCAACAATAAAATATTGAGAGGAATAAAAAGGAAATTGAAGAAAGTAGTTCTAGTTTATGATAACTTGTTACATAAGCCAAAACTTCATAATTTAACTTCTTTTGAGAACGCCAGTAAATATGAATATGAAGATATATTTATAACTGAATATAAAGATATTTATAATGTATTTGTTAATTCTTTACCAGATGTTTATATAATAAATGTTAGCTTTAATAATTTTGAAATAGTTGAGAGAATTAGAAGTATGTCCATTATAGCGAATAAAAATATTAAACTAATTATTATCTCTTCTGATCCAGAATTTCGAGATATATTATATAAATCTAAAATTCCAGATAGAATATTTTCTGAAAATGTTGCAACTGATGTTTTAGAAGCTACAATTCTTGAGCTTTCTAACATTCACTTGTTTAAAAATAAATTTTTGTATGTTGATTTAATAAATCAATTTGAGTTAAAACCATACTCCCCTACAACTGAACATTTCTTTGTCAGTCTGCAAATTGCAAGTTCTAACCCTCTTTTATTAAGCGGTCATATAAATAATATTTATTATAGTATAAGTAAGGAATTTAATATTTCTACTGAAGCAGCAAGAAAGAGCATATATAGAGTAATTGAATCTGCAAGGCGCAGCTCCAACGACGATTATATATGCTCTATTTTTGGAAATAAAACTCTTAATGATATGAGTCCTTCAAGATTCCTAGAAACTATTACATGGAAATTTAGAGATGATAAAAGGTAGCTTAATTGCTACCTTAATTCACTCCATCCTATCATATTTTAAAGTATAACTGTAATTGTATTATTAGATATTTCTATTGAATCATTGTTTACTAATAATTCCAAATTGCTAAAATCTTTATTTTCAAAGTTTTCTGCTACTATTGAAATTTTAGTATTTTCTTCTTCTTTTTGTATTTTAATATTTATATTGTTTTTACAATCTTTAGCTAATAATTCAACAGATTCAATTATGAAGTAAATTATATCGCTTGCATTGTGTTCTATTACAAAGCTTTCTGATTCTTCAATGTTCATAGTTGAATTGCTAATTAGTAATGTAGGTCTTAATAGAATTGTTATAATATCTTTTAAATCATTTAAGCTTACTGTCTTTATATATTCAAAATTTAAAGCATTATATAATTTTCCTATTCTTTCTACTGCATTACTTATACCTTTTGTTTCTACTTCGTAATCATCTGTATCAGATATAATTGAACCATTCATACCTGCAATTTGCATTAGTTGATCTTTAGCTTCATTTACTAAATTTGCAATTAAGCCACCTGTAATTGAACTTTTAAAGTGTAATTTAGATATTTCTCTATCTTTTTCAATTATTTGTTTGTTTAAGAAAGATGTTTTAATTGCAGCTTTAGTCATAAGAACTAATTCATCTTCTCCCTTAAGCTTGTCTAAATATCCTTGAATATTCATTTTATCTATCATTTCAAGAGGTGGAATTTTATCAGAATATCCAGTTTGAAGTATTACTATTGTTTCATTATTAAATTCTCTTAATTTTTGAACGAACTCATCTCCATTCATTTGAGGCATAAAGAAATCTAATAATAATACATCTGCTTTATTTGTTTTTAAATATTCTAATCCTTCTATTGGATTTGAAAAACATTTAACTTGCATGTCCTCAAATTCAAGACAGCTTTTTGTAGAATTTAAAACCTCCTCTACATCATCTATAACAACAACTTTTGCATTTTTGTAAATATTTTCTTCCATCTAATTTTCCTCCTTAATATTTGGTATTTCTATATAAAAGGTTGTACCAACACCCTTATTAGAATCAAAATACATTTTCCCTTTAAAGCTACTTTCTATTATTGTATTAGAATAATATAATCCGAAGCCTGTACCTTTTTCTGCTTTTGTTGTTTTAATTTCCTTAAAGATATTATTCTGTATTTCTTCATCAATTCCACCTGCTTCATCTGAAATAGCGATTATTACATTATTATCTTTATTTTCTGCTTTAACTCTAATTATACCTTTTTTCTCAATAGAAACATAAGCATCTATGCTATTTTTGACTAGATTTCCAATAACTCGATCAAGCTTGTTCTTTTCTCCATATATTGTAAGACCTTCTGGAATATCACATTCAAGCTGACAATTATTTTTCATTAAAATACTTCTAAACAATATTTTAATTCCATCTATAACATCTTGTAATAAGAATTCTTCTTTGTCTGTATCTCCAGTTGCTCTAATTTGATTTCTTACGCCCATTATAATATTTCCCATACTATTTAAACTATTATCTATATTATCTAGCATTCTATTTAATTTTTCTTTTGTTTCATCTTCAGCAGATATTTTATTAGAATTCATATATTTTTTTAAAGTTGAAATATCTAGTTTAACAGCAGATAATGGCGAATTCAAATCGTGTGCTAATCCTCCTGCAAATTCTCCTAGTATAGCAAATTGAGCTTGTCTTTGCATTGTATATTGATCTTGTTCTATTTGTTCAATGTATTTGTTAGTTTTTTCTTGAACTGCGGTAAATGATTTTATCAGATCGCTTATTTCATCATTTGAAGAAATAGGAATTTTATCGCTTAAATCTACTTCTTTAGATTTTACCATATTACTTAATCTTTTGGTTACAAGAGTTATATCTCTAAAAATATAGTTTAATACATATACAAGTAATCCCATAGAAACAAATATAAGTAATATAGTAACTATTATAACGCTTGAAATCATATCAGGAGTTGAAGTTGCATACTTAATACCAACAATGAATTGCTGATTATTTATTGTTATAATTTTAAATAAACCTTCATAATCTGTTGCGTAGAATTCATAAGTTCTATTTATTTTATTTTTCATTGCTACATCTGTAATATATTTAACGAAAAATTCTGAAAGGTCAATATCTCCTTTTATCTTTTCTCCATTTAATGTTAGTATAAAATAACCATCATCTTCACTATGTTTCTTTATCTTTGCTAAACTATTTTCTAATTCATATACATTATTGTATTCAGCTATTATATTGTCATCAATTTCTTTTGAATAGATTCTGTATATGTTTTCTCCATTAGTAATTATTGATTTTGAATAACATATAAAAGTAATTAAAACACTTGTAATTATAAGTAATGGAACTACTGTAAATACAACTGAAGTTTTAATACTGCGTCTTCTTAATTCATTTAATATTTCAGCTTTTTCTTCATCGTTTTTATCTGTTTTATTAAATATTTCTATTAGTATGTCTTTAAATATTCCTTTACAAAATACATAAGATAGAGTTGCAACAGACAATAACATTGCAAGGAACACTAAAGAAACTCTTAATATTACTCCCCAACTACCTTTTAAGATTAAGAAAGTACATGTTATAGAAACAATAGGAGCAATAATTTGTAGTAGATAAATAATTTTTGGTGTTCTTTCTATGATTTTTATAATATCAATATATTTTTTTTCAATATTTTTATTGTTTTCTAATAGTAATTTATCTAGCTTTTTGTGTGTTAGAAATAATATTAAATTTTCTACAAAAATACAAAGTAATAATATTGACATATACTGTTGAGTATATGTTAATCCGTTAATTCCAACTTGAAAAGCATTGTTTATTGAGTTAGGCGGATAGTTTAATAATTTTGGTATAAATGGATAAAAGACTAATACTGCAATTATATCTATAAAATTATACATGAATATTAGTTTTTTCCATTTCTTCTTAAAATCTTTCATTTCTTTCCCCTTAATTTATATATTTTTTAATATATTCTTTAGTAATATCATTCCATTTAAAGCCTTCATTTTCTAAATATATATAGCTTATATTTGAATTGATATTTTTTGTTTGTACTTCATTTTCAAGTAAAGCAATCAACTCATTTTTATCCTCTAAATCTGTTACGATTTTTTTCTTATATGTTTCTCTATCAACAACTTTAATAGAGTAACCTATATCATTTAAAATATTTACTAAATCACTTATAGAGATTTTATTATTATTTTCAATATGATAAATATTTAATTTATTGTCTAATAAAATTTTAACTATTGCAGTAGCACATAAATCAACAGGACTTATATCTGTTTTATACTCCATAATGTTGTCTAATACCACCTTGTATTGAGTAATTGTTTTTAATTTTGTTATGAAAGCATTTGATTGTTCGTTTAATTGGAATTTTCCATCTCTTTTTCTCCACATGATATTACCCAATCTAAATATTGTTGCTGTATTACCTTCATTTATTGATTCTGCTACAAGTTGTTCTGCTTCAAACTTTGTTTTGATATATATGTTTTCTAATTGTTGTCCGCAATATAATGTAGATTCGGAAATAGCCTCTTCATTTACTGCTCCTTCAAAAACTGACATAGTTGAAATCTGAACAAAATGTTTATTTTCTTTTTTACAAAATTCTAAAGCTTTTTTTACACTATTATAATTTATATTATAGAAATACTCTGAACTTCCAAAATGTTTAACGCATGCAGCGCTATTTATGATCATTGTAACATTTTGCTTAATCTTTTTAAAATCGCTTGGACTCATTCCAAATTTATCAACTGTAAAATCGCCATTTAAAGCAATTATTCTTTTCTCATATTTTTCGTAAAAATCTTCATCAAAATAATCTATCAATATTTCTCTTAATCTTGAGCAAGCTTTTTCTTTTGTATTAGATCTAACAAGACAATAAATATTTTGGCTTGTATAGTTTAATAATTTTTCTAAAATATGAGAACCTAAAAATCCAGTAGCTCCTAAAAGTAATATATCTCCATCAATAGTTGATTTTTTTGCTTTTTTATTGTCAATTTCTTTTATATATGTTTTAGATTCCTCTACTTTTGTTACTTTCTTATCAAATTTTTCTGCCAACAAACGAATTGAAGGATAGTTGTAAAAATCTTGTAATGTAAATTTTAAGTTAATCTTTTCAAATTCGATTATAAGTGATATAGCTTCCAATGAATCAATTCCTAAATCTAGGAAGTTGTCATTTATACTTATAACTTTCTCCCCTACTTTTTCCTTTACTATATTGTATATTGCGTTTTCTGTTTTTGTTGAAGGTAAAACTATATTTTCCTTTACTTGTTCTAATGCAATATTCATCAATTTACTATTATCAATTTTTCCATTGTTATTTAAAGGAAATGTTTCAAGCTTAATAAATTTTGAAGGCATCATATAATATGGTAATGTCTTTGATAAAAATTCTCTTAAGCTTTCTTCAAGCATATCTTTATCATTTAATATTACAAAAGCAATAAGTTTTTCTTCTCTATAATTATCTTTGTCTAAAATAACTTTTGCATTTTTAATTTCATTGTTGCTTTTTAAAGAATTTTCAATTTCTCCTAAATCGATTCTATATCCTCTAAATTTAATTTGATTATCATTTCTTCCAACAAAAATTATATTGCCATTCTTATCCCATCTGCCAATATCTCCAGTTTTAAACATTCTCGTTCCATTTATAACTAGGTATTTTTCGTTTGTTAATTCTTTATTGTTTTTATATCCTTTACCAACTCCATCTCCACTAATATATATTTCTCCATTTGTGTTTATTGGTAATATGTTTTTATCTGAATTCATAATATAAATCTTCGTATTATCAATCGGATGTCCAATAGGAACTATTTCATATTCGTTGTTTTCATTTGTAAAATCATACATTGTAGAGCATATTGTTGTTTCGCTTGGGCCATATCCGTTGATAATATGAATGTCTGGCTTAACATTTATGAATTTTTCTAAAGTAGTCGTTTTTATAGGTTCTACTCCAACAAGTATTTTGTTTAACACTATCTTTTCTTTGTATTGATCCATAATATCAGAAATATCTTCTAACATTGAAGGAGGAAAATATGCAAATGTTATTTTATTTTTAACTATATATTTAACTATTTCTTCAATCGTAGAATATGTTATATCTTTATATAAAGATAATTTTGCACCATAAAATAAAGGTGTAAATATTTCTGCAATACAAACATCAAAACTAACATTTGTAAGTGATAGAAAATTATCCTTGTTTGTTATGTTTTTATTCAAAATATTATAAAAATTATTTACAAAATTTATAAGATTTCCGACTGTTTGTTCTGTTCCCTTTGGCTTTCCTGTTGTTCCTGAAGTATATATTAAATAAGCAACATCATCCATATTAACTTTAGCGTTAATATCTTTAAAAATCTTATATCTATAAAGTCTATTTATATCAATATTATTTATATTTGTATATTTATTTAATAAAGATCCTTTTGTTAATAAAGCTTTTGCTTTACTGTCTTTTAATATATATCTTATCCTTTCATCTGGTAAGTTATTATAAAGCATTATAAAGCTTGCTCCAATTTTTAGAGTAGCCAGTAATGAAATTATAAGTTCAATACTTTTTTCTTCTAATAATACTCCTATAACATTTCCTTTTTTTATGCCTTCTTTTGAAAGAATATTAGTCATAATATTTACTTTTTCAATTAAGTCTTTATAACTAATTTTTGATTCTTGATCTTCAATAGCTATGCTATTAGGATATTTTTGAGCAATATCACTTATGATTTCAATAATATTCTTGTCCTTGTTATATGCAATATCTGTATTATTGAAAGTATTTACTATTGTACTTCTTTCATCTTCTGTAATTATTTCTATGTTTTTAATCTTTTGCTTTGTGTTTGTTGCAATTTGTTTAACAATATATAGCAATCTATTATGGATATTTATAACTTCCTCTTTTGCTATTGAATTAGCTTTATAATCATAATTTATAATAAATGTACCTGTATTCTGCATATCGCTTATATGTATTTGTAAGTCGTCAGCGCAATAACCATTAAATTCCCAATTAGTTTCGCAATCCATCATAAACGAGTTGTCTATTTTAGCATTTTGATAAGAAAATGCAACAGAATACATTTTTTGATTTGTATCTAATTTTTCTTTAACATCTTTTTGCAATATTTCATAAGGGTATCTATAATGTTTCATAAAACTAAATTGTTTTTCGTTAATATTCTTTAAAAAATCAGCACATGATAAGTTACTATTAACATCTATGCAAAATGGTAGAGTTTCTATAAACATTCCCATTGTATTCTTTAGTCTTACATTTTTTCTATTTAGAACTGGCATTCCTATTGCAATATTCTTACTGCTTGATATTTTGCTCAAATATATTGAAAAAGCAGACATAAATAAACATTGTGCTGATATACTATTTTCTCTACAAAACTTACTTATATCATTTACTATTTCTTTTGAAAGAACAAAGTTTTCCCTCTTACCTCTTGGATTATTAGTAACTTCAAAAAATTGTGTTGTTCTTTCATTTTTATACTGCTCTTGCCAATATTTCTTATCATCCTCAAATCTTTCGCTTTGTAAATAATTATCTTCAGTATCTATATATTCTTTATATGAATAAGTTATATTTTCTATTTCTTTATTGTTTTTTAAGTCTTGATATATTCTAATTATTTCTTTTGCATACATACTTACAGTCCACGCATCAGCAACAATATGATGTGAAACCGAAAGAACATCTGCTGTTCCATTTTCATATTTTAACAAATAAAATTTCATTAAATTATTGTTTAAAATAGTAATATGCTTTCTGGATAATTCTCGTATTTTTTTATCTTTGTCTATTGTTTCATCAATAGATATTTTTTCTACATAATCATCATTGTATTCTCCGAAATATTGATAATAATCCCCATTTACTTTAGTGATTTTTATTCTTAAAGCATCATTTTGCTTAACTATGATCTCTAGAGTTTTCCTTAATAAATTTATATCTATTCGTTCTTTAAACGCAATTCTACCAACTACATTATTTACTGATGTAGATTTATAATATTGTTCAGTTAATAAAATATCTCTTTGTGGAGTAGTTAATCTATATAACTTATCTATATTCATTCATTCACCTTCGTTCTTCGGAAACCCCTATTTTCAACTATATTTCATATACTATCAAATGTGTACTTAATTTATATTACAAGATATTGTAAAATCGTAACAAAATTTATAACAAAATGTCCAAACATTATTGGCATGATTTCCTTTTTCTTTTTATAATATAAACACATAAATATTATTGCAGGAATAAAAGCTACAAACCTATAAATCATGTATTTTATATCTAAAATCATTGGGAAAAAGCAATGTTGCAATAAATAAAACAATATCGTAGGATATAATAACTTTAATTTATTTATACCAACTCCTAAATATATTCCTTCTTCAGCAAAAGTTGAAGTAATCGGTAAAAATATTAAGTCAAATATAACTATAATTATCGGTAATGGTTGAATCATTATATCTGGTGTATATGGAATTGTTTTATAAAATATAAATCCAGATAAGTACGATCCTAATATTCCTATTAAAGTTATTAGTAATCCAATTATGACAATATTCTTTATTTTTGATTTTTTATAATCAATTAGTTTTAAATAATTTATATTATTTTTTTTACAAAATTTATATAATACAAAAATTGTAATAAAATTACATACTATAACAACTAAAGTCCAATATTTTGAAATTTCTTGAATATCTATTTTTGTAATTAAAGATATTAAGAAAAAAATCAATATAAATAAAATTGTTCTTAATGGTAATAAAAACCATTGCTTATTTTTACCCATTTATATACACTCTTTCTTTAGTTTATCGTTCATTTTTTAATTTGCTTTTTTTACCAAATACATTATAATACAAAACAAAAAAATTGTCGATACTTTTTTGCCTCCAAATTATTGTTCTTATAATATTTTTGACAAGTTAGAAAAATAAAACCTTATCAATCCAAAACGACTAATAAGGTTACTTTATTATTTATTCATTTTGTCTTTTAAATAGTGTAATAATCCCATTATATAAACAATTTTGAAATTAAATTCAATAACTGTGTTGTTAAATGTTTCATATCGTCAACATCTATGACTCGATCATAAACTTCTTTTAATGCTTCGTAACATTCTGTATCCTCTTTTTCTTCTTCCAATGCAACACCTATAATACTTATTCCCTCTTTTTCAATCTTTCTTGCTGTATTATGAGTGTCTTTTGTAGAAACAGGAGGACTATAATCATCATTGTCGTTTGCTGTATGACAAGGGTAACCATCTGAAATACAAATAATCACTTTGTGTTCTGCGTGAGAATGCTCTATGAGATATTTTTTTGCCCACATTAAGGATAGACCTTCTCTAGTCCCTTCATCAGCATCTAACAACAAAATATTGTACTTATCATTTTTAGTATAATTAAAATCTACTAATATTTTATGTTTTACTAATGGTTCATCAAATATGGCTCTATGTTCTACAATGGCATGCTCTATACTATTTTTAGATAATACCTCGTGAAGTATTACTGAAGATTTGATTGCATTTTCATTTTTAGTTCCTGCCATTGATCCTGATCCGTCTATTAAAAATAGAATTGCTATATCTGGTACATCTATTCCTTGAACTTTTCTATACCAATAACGCTTTTTTAAATCGCCCAATCTTTTAGATTCTATTCCACTTCCAAAACTAAATTTATCTTCTTTTGAGTCAACATTTCCTTTTAATAATTGACTAAATTTAGCATTATAAGAATTTATATTAAGCTTATACCTATTATAAATATTATCATAAGCTTTTTTCATATTTATATTTGGTTTAGGATATGTAATTTTTATTTTAATATCTTTGTGCATTGCACTTGCTTTTAAATCTCCGCCTGTATATTCCCAATGTTGAGTGGTTTTTGAAGCTTGTTTTATACTTTGTCTTTTATCTTCTTCAAATTTTTCTAGTTCATAAATATACTGCTCGGAATAATCATCATCAATTTTGTTTCCTTCTAAATCTGTAAATAATCTTCTTGTTATTACTGCCTTTCTTCCTTTAGATTCAAATTGATTTATAGACATATCCTTTCCAGAGTGAGTTTTTTCATCTCCAACTAAAACAGAAATGAATTTCTTTACATACTCGTATTTCTCTATGTCTTTATCATTTATTTTAGGAATTAAAGGTTCTATAATATCAAAAATTTTACTTGTATATGCGTATCTTTTATCTGGATCTCCGCAAATACTTCCTTCAAGCCATAACTCTTTTGTTTTATCTACATATTCTTTTATATCTTCTGAAGGTTCTTCAAGCTTTACCATAGGATATAAAAGCATTGTAGCAAAATAATCAATTAGTTCCATTATTAAACTTATTTTTCTTTGTATTTCAAGTTCTTCTTCAGAAGGTTTTATTTCTTGTTCTTCTTCTAGCTTTGTAAATTCTTCAAATTTTCTCTGTATTGTTCCTTTAGCAGGTGTAGTTGAAAATAATCTTGAAACTCTTCCAAAGGTTAAGAAAAGATTCATATTATCAAATTCACTAGCTCCTGCTGCTTCAATAAAGCAATCCTCAATTACATTTGATATACTGCTTAATATCATTTGATTAAATTTATTGTTTCCTCTAGGATCTTTTAATAAATCTGGCGGAAAGTTAGTATAAATTATATGTAATGCTTCATGTATATTTTGCGCTCTAGTAATCATTTTTAAAGCTATAAATCTATCAATAGAAAAACTTTGAGGAAGACCTAAAAATTCTTCAGTATTTTTTAATGCAATATAATCGCAGAACAATTCATCATTTGCAGGATCTACAACTATATTTTTTCCATCTGTATAAGCTTGATTTTCATTTATAAAAAACAATCTTAAATTTGGATTCTCTGAAAGCATTGAGGCAAAGTCTTCTTCAATTTTTCTATTATCTTCAGTTTGAAATATTTTTAAAACTTCTCTATCTTGCTTTTGCATAGAAGAACTCTACCTCCTTTTAAACTAATTCCATTTATATAATAATAAAAATCCTCTAATTACATTCTCAAGTGTTCTATCACATTTTGCGATAGGTATAATTGTTTTTTCAGCAGCTTTTAAATAGCCTTCATATTTTGCTTGTCTAGCCCAATTTTCAAGATTTCTAGGAGAAATAACAATATCTAATTCTTCAGCCTCTATTTTATTTTTTAATTTATGATATACTCCTAAAATTTTAGTAACATATTCTTTGCATTCTGGAACTCTTGTAATTAACATTTTCTTTATTGCTGCATCTGATAATGAAGCAATTTCAACAATAGTATTAAATCTGTTATATAACGCTTGATTTAATTCTTTTGTTCCAAAGTATCCTAAATTCATAGTTGCAAAGAATCTAAAGTTAGGATTTCTTCTAACTATTTCTCCATTATCTAATCTAACAAATCCATTGTCATCTAATAATGAATTCAAGAAAGCTAAATATGCAGGTTTAGCAAAGTTTATTTCTTCAAATACTACTGCTCCCCCATCTCTTATTGCTTTTGTTACAAAGCTTTCTTTAAATATTATTTGATCTCCTTCTGGAATAAATTTTCCTAAAATAAATTCATCTAAATTTTCGCTACAATTTACTGTATCCATAATAGGAAGTCCAATATCTCTACATATTAGCTTACAAGAAATTGTTTTACCAGTCCCAGCAGGACCATGAAGTAAAACAGTTTTCGAATCTCCATTTACTACTGCATTACATATTGGCTTTAATTGTTCTGGAAGTTCAAATTCTTCTCCTAAATTAGGTATTAACTGCTTTTGTTCATCTGTAAATACATTATCTTCAAATTTTGTAACAACTATATTTAATGTTTCTTTTAATTGTTCTTTATTTTGTCTTATAACTCCATAAACATCTTTATAAGAAACAAATTCTCTTAAATCGTAATTAAGAAGGTCTTCATCTGTTGCAAAATTGTAATCTTCCATTTTATGCTCTTGATAAAAATCTTCATGAATGTTTACAAAAGTATCTGCTGTTGGATTCTCTATGTAATTAAAGACAACTCTGTTAAATTCATCATCGTTACTTGTATCTCTTGCAAGTAATGCAGCAAAAGAAACAAAATACCAATAAATCATATCTATTAGTTCGCCATCTTCTGGATATTCTTTGCTCTCTGTTGGTAGTATATTCAAATTTTCGTCATAGAAGGTTAAGCTAATTTCATTATTCTCTAATAAAACAACAGCTTGATCAACTCTATTATCAATTATTACGTTATCCTTCCAATCTTCTGGGAATTTTACTTTGAAATATAGTTTTGATTTATCGCTATTTACTAATATATCTCCAGAAATTCCATCTTCGTTTGTTATTAAACTTCTTAATACAAGAGAAAATAAAGTTATCCCCTCTCCTATTGGTTGACAAAGAGTTGTTGTTCCTCTATATGATTGATTATTTGGATGTACATAGTATTGAGTAGCATCAGACAAATGCCTGAATCCAAATCCTTTATATATTTCATCGCTATTTTCCCTTACAATTTTGTAAGAATCTTTAAATATATTCATAAATTCCACCTCTATATTTAATGTGATATTTTTAATCCTTTATTTTCATCTAAATCAAAACCTACTTGCCAGAAACAGCTGTCTAATATTTTCATTTGAGGATATTCCATTCCGCTTACAGTCATTTGACATCTTGCATTTTCAAATTCTTCATAGTATTTATTATAAAAATCAACTAATTCTAGTATGGATTTTATATTAAAATTACCAGAAGCAGCTTTTTCATTTCGTATTCCAGAAACAAAGTATCTATCATAAGCAGGAACGCAGCCTAAAGTCCCCATTAAAACTTTTGTAACTAAAGTATCAGATAATTCATTTTTAGGAATAGATTCCTTTACGCTTAAACGAATTTCATTATATACTTCTTTAATTCTATTTACTAATTCTTTTAATTTTTCTTGGTTTTCTATATTCTTATATTGGTTTATTTCTATTCCCCATAATGAGTTGTATTTATCTTCAAGTAATATTTTTATTATAGGTTTATGTACTTTATAATCTCTTTGTAATAAAAATGACGAGCCTCTATACATTCCCCAACTTGCTAGATAAAAAGATAAGTGCAAACATAAATAGTCTATAAATTCATCATCTACAACGCTTGTATTATGGGCATCATAAAATATTTTATAGCAATATTCCCATGATCTATACCTACCATTTTCATCTTCTCTTAATTTATTATAAAATTTTAAACCTTGATTTATTATTTCTTTAATATCACTCATTATAGTACCTTCTTTTTACTTTAGTTATCATCATTAGGATTATACTCTTCATCGTCTTCAGCAACTTGTAATAATTCATTATTATTATTTGCTAAATTGTATAATTCTTCTTCATTTCTAAATCCATTAGCTTTTATGTATGTATGCTCTGTTTGAGTATCATCATCTCTTTTTTTACTTACTTCTATATTTTCTCCCATCAATTCTGCTTGTAATACAACTGTTTGAACTGCTTCATCTGCCTTTGTTGGTGGATAATGATATTTTCTTAACAATCTTTTTATTTCTCTTCTCATAAATGCTCTAGCTGATTCCTTCTTGTCCCAATCAACAGTCCTGTTCTTTCTAACTGTTTCAGTAAGTTCATGAGCTAATTGTATTAAAACTTCGTCTTGCATTTCTTTTAATACATTAGGATCTTTAACAAGAGCATCATAGAAAGCGTATTCATCGTCTGTTAATCCTTTTTCTTTACCTTCATTTTTAGCATCAACAACTTCTTTTGAAAGATTTAATAATTCTTCAATAACTTCAGCACTTGTTATTAAACGATTATTATATTTTTTCATTATTTCAGCCATTTTTTGTGAAAACAATTCTGCTTTTACTAAATTAGTTCTTTTGAAAACTCTAATATTTCCATCAATAAGTCTTTTCAATAATTCGGCTGCAATGTTTTTATTCTTTGATTTCTTTATACTTTCAAGATATTCCTCTGAAAGAATAGAAATTTCTGGGTTACTTCTATCTGCTGCTTTAAATATATCAATTATTCCGTCTTCTTGAATAGCTTGTTCTAATACATTTAAGATTCTTTGGTTTACTTCTGTTGTAGTTAGATGTCCTTTTCCTGTAATTTTATTAACTCCAACTTTTACGCCTTTAAAGAATTCAACTTCTAATTTAGTCTGTTCATCTAATATACTTCTTGAAAGTGTTTCAGCTTGAGATAAAGCTGTTGCTTCAGCAATAAAGTCTTTCTTTTCATCTTCATCTTTAGATAGCACATAGTTGATTCCATCAGCTAAAGTTCTTAATCTTAATTGGTTTGAACTGCTAAAGAAACCTTGATAGTCAAATCCATAGAAGAAATCTCTCATCACTTCTAGTTTTTCTTTAACTATTACATACGCTGCTGTAATATCTGGAACTTTATCTCTATCTCTATTTGTATATTCATTTAAAGCATTTCTTAAATCTGCTCCAATTCCTATATAGTCAACGATAAGTCCTGCTTCTTTGTCTTTATAAACTCTATTAACACGAGCTATTGCTTGCATTAAGTTATGACCTCTCATAGGTTTATCTATATACATAGTTGCAAGGTCTGGAACATCAAATCCAGTTAGCCACATATCAACAACAATAACGATTTTTAGCTTACTTTTTTCATCTTTGAATTCAGTTGCAAGGTCATCTCTATATTTTTTATTGCCAACTATTTCATGCCAATCAGTAGGATCATCATTATTGTCTGTTAGAACAACTTTTATTTTTTCCTTCCATTCTGGTCTTTTTTCTATAATTTCTTTATATAAATCTATTGCTATTTTTCTAGTCATACAAACGATCATAGCTTTTCCGTTTAGTATATCTTCTCTTTGCTCGTAATGTTCAATAATATCTTTAGATAACATTTCTAAACGATCTTGTGCGCCTATAACTGTTTCAAGTTTTGCAAGTTCTTCTTTAGATTTAGTTACAGTTTCAACATCAGCCTCGTCATTTTCAATTATGTAGTTATACTCGTCATCAATTTCTTTAAGAACATTTTCATCAAGTTTTAATTTTGCAACTCTGTTTTCGTAATAAATAGGAACAGTAGCATTATCTAATACAGCTTGAGTCATATCATATACATCTATGTAATCTCCGAAAAGTATTCTTGTGTTTTTATCTGCATATTCTATTGGAGTACCAGTAAAAGCTATGAAAGTAGCTTTAGGAAGACTATCTCTCATCTTTTTAGCGTAACCTGTTTGGAATTCTCCAGTTTTTCTGTTGAATTTCTTTTCTGTGCTATATTGACTTCTATGTGCTTCATCAACGATAAATATAATATTTTCACGATCAGAAATTATATCATCGCCTTCTTCAAATTTTTGTATAGTTGTAAATATGATTCCTCCTGCGTTTACACTCAACAATTCTTTTAATTTCTTTCTACTTGCAGCATGTTGAGTTTTTTGAGGAAGTATTTCTCTATTTGTATTCGCAAATGTTTCATATAATTGGTTATCTAAATCGTTTCTGTCTGTTAGTACAACAATAGTAGGATTGTTTAAGCTTTGTATTTTAGAAATTTTTCCAGTATAAAATACCATTGCAAAACTTTTTCCAGAACCTTGAGTATGCCATACAACACCTGCTTTTCCAGTATGTTCATCTAAAGCTTTTAATGTACTTTTTATTGATTTATCTACTGCAAAATATTGATGGTATCCTGCAAGTATCTTTATTCTTCCTTTTTCTTTATTTTGAAATAATATAAAGTTAGTAATAATATCAATTAGTCTATCTTTTCTGAAAACTCCATTTAATAATACATCTATTTGATTTATATTGTCTTCTGGTTTTTCTCCATCTTTAGACTTCCATGTCATAAATCTATTGAAATCTGCTGTAATAGTTCCTATTCTTGCATTTATTCCATCACTTATAACACTAAAGGCATTGTAATAAAATAAACTCTTAATATCTTCTTGATAATTTTTTATTTGATTATAAGCGTTTTCAATAGTTGTATCTTCGTTTATTGCATTTTTAAGTTCAAATACAATTAGAGGGATTCCGTTTATAAAAACAACAACATCAGGTCTTTTCTCTTTATATTCAATAACTGTATATTGATTTAAAACTTGGAATAGGTTATTTTCTATATTATCTCTATCAATTAACTTTGCAACAAAAGTTTTATCTCCTTCAATAGGAACTTCAACTCCTGCATAAAGCATGTGATAAAATTCGTAGTTTGCTTCTACAAGATCTACTGCATGAAAGTTTCTTATCTTTCTATATACTTCATCTGCAATATCTTCAGTTATTCCTTCATTTATTTTATATAAAGATTCATAAAATACATCTTTTAGTATTGCTTCTTTATAATCTCTTTCAATATCAGGTGCATACTGATATTCATAACCTAATTCTTTTAATTGTTCAATTATAGCTTGTTCAACATTATCTTCTCTGAACATCTTTTAATTCCCCCTATCTTGTTTTATTCCTTTGTGCTAACAAATAACAATTTGTATGACTAAATTTCAATTTTATCTAGGTCTATTTCTCC
>ERZ827168.206-NODE-206-length-102556-cov-6.287568_pt1 | contig 102556 bp, 70 predicted proteins | sample MGYA00519868_ERZ827168 | MGnify/ENA primary metagenome ERZ827168 (study PRJEB31778, sample SAMEA3449271) | human gut metagenome | biome: human gut; feature: human-associated habitat; material: faeces | place: United Kingdom | collected 2010/2012 ... | reverse complement strand
TTAAACCACATGTTCCTCCGCTTGTGCGGGCCCCCGTCAATTCCTTTGAGTTTCACCGTTGCCGGCGTACTCCCCAGGTGGGATGCTTAACGCTTTCGCTTGGCCGCAAATCACAACTGACTCACAGCGAGCATCCATCGTTTACTGTGCGGACTACCAGGGTATCTAATCCTGTTCGATACCCGCACCTTCGAGCATCAGCGTCAGTGGTGCTGCGGCATGCTGCCTTCGCAATCGGAGTTCTTCGTGATATCTATGCATTTCACCGCTACACCACGAATTCCGCATACCTTCCGCACACTCAAGTCTCACAGTTCGCGCTGCACATCCCCGGTTGAGCCGGGACATTTCACAACACGCTTTTGAGACGGCCTACGCTCCCTTTAAACCCAATAAATCCGGATAACGCCCGGACCTTCCGTATTACCGCGGCTGCTGGCACGGAATTAGCCGGTCCTTATTCGTACGGTACATGCAAATGGTCACACGTGGCCAACTTTATTCCCGTACAAAAGCAGTTTACAACCCATAGGGCCGTCTTCCTGCACGCTACTTGGCTGGTTCAGGCTCTCGCCCATTGACCAATATTCCTCACTGCTGCCTCCCGTAGGAGTTTGGACCGTGTCTCAGTTCCAATGTGGGGGACCTTCCTCTCAGAACCCCTACCGATCGTAGCCACGGTGGGCCGTTACCCCGCCGTCAAGCTAATCGGACGCATCCCCATCCCTTACCGGACAATTCCTTTCGTCAGACATATATGCATCTCTCTGACTGCATCCCGCATTAATCCGCCTTTCGACGGGCTGTGCCGGAGTAAGGGGCAGGTTGGATACGCGTTACTCACCCGTGCGCCGGTCGCCATCAGGAAATGCAAGCATCTCCCATGCTGCCCCACGACTTGCATGTGTTAAGCCTGTAGCTAGCGTTCATCCTGAGCCAGGATCAAACTCTACATTGTAAAATATCTTTATCTACCGCCGCTTCTTCTTGATGAATCTGCGGCAGAGGAATTTGTCTCTGTCCAGGACCGCCGTATCTCTCGGTTCAAAAAGCACCTGACATCTAATAAATTAGACGGTTCGTTTACCTCTGATTCCCATTCCTTAAAAAAGGAAGAGAACCGTGCTCATTGTACTACTTCTCTGTCTTTTATGTAATCTTGTTCAAAGAACTCTTTCTTGTTGCTTCAGTACTTAGTTCCTGAAAGCGGATGCAAAGGTATACACTTTTACCTAATACTCCAAATATTTTCAGGAAAAATTTAAAATTAATCAATATTTTAACAGTTGCTTACAATTAAACAGGCGATATTATGCCTTATACATTATTATATTATACGCGTAAATAGCGTAGAAAGAAATTTTATATAAAAAACCGACAAGACCATAACAGGACAAAAATATGCCCCGGCGAACGGAAGATCACGACAAAAACGGCGATTAAATATGAAAAACGCTGATTAATAAAACAAAAAAGTGTGGCATGCTATTTGTATTAAACAATAAAAAGATTTATATTTGCGAGAAATAATCAAAAAACAAACAACAACAAAACAAAGAAAAAAAATGGAAAAAGAGAAAATCTATTATTCATCACAAGACAGGGAGCTGTCATTATCGATGGCATTTCCTGCCCTAATGCGGAAAGTCTATATATGGATGACGCTCGCCCTTGCAATCACCGGCATCACTGCCTATGGCGTGGCTACATCGCCGAACCTCATAATGGCAATAGCAACAAACAGCGCACTGATGTGGGGCATCATCATCGGTACTTTCGTACTTGTAATGGTAATAACCTCGGCCATCGACCGTCTGTCGCTGACCACAGCTACGCTGCTGTTTGCACTATACTCCGTGGCGAACGGTCTGATGCTGTCGTCGATATTCCTTGTATATACAATGTCGTCAATAGCGCAGGTGTTCTTCATCACGGCAGGCACGTTTGCCATAATGGCAGCCGTAGGCTACTTCACCAAGACCGACCTCACCTCGTTCGGCAAACTTCTGTTCATGGCTCTCATCGGACTGATAATCGCAACCCTTGTAAACATATTCATGAAGAGCGGAACAATGAGTCTGATTATCAGCTATGTAGGAGTTCTTATATTTGTGGGACTAACTGCCTATGACTCACAAAAGATAAAGAACATGCTCATGACGTGTGACGACGTGACAGCCCAGAGCCAGAAACTCGCGCTCCTCGGTTCGCTGACACTTTATCTTGACTTCCTCAACCTCTTCCTCTATCTGCTCCGCATATTCGGAAGAAGAGACTAACGGGAATGGCAATCACGACAGAACGACAAAACTTCAAATATGTTATAATGTACCGCTGATTATGTTATAAAACAGAATTAAAAACGGTATATATATAATAAGGTGTAAAAACAGGCTGCATCCTGAACGAAAGATGCAGCCTGTTTTTGTTTTCAAACGAAGCGTAACACTCAATACCGTTTACTGAAACATTGCAGCATCCGCCCTCCGGACAGACAACACGAAAAGGAATTTGACGCGAGCCATATTGTTTCGCATCAAAGAATAAACCCAAATCGGTCATTATACCACATATAGTATTATCTGTTTTATGTATTCATGCGTTCAGCCGTGTTTTTGTTTTCCACTGGTCTCCTTTTGCTCGTTTTTTCTTGAATAGTCTGCTGTGCCTGCAAAAAAACGACGAAAATATGCTCAATATAAAGCAAAAATGCAGACTTAACCCTAATGACCGGTTCGGGATAAAAGAATTATCAGAAAATCGGTGGAAACATATTTCAACAAAATAATATCAATAAGAACCGGAACAAGTGTTGTCACTTTACGATGGGAAGAAACGATGCGGGCTACTTTCAATTTATAACCGGATTTCGATTTTTCCGCCCGAATTTCCCACTCTACCCCGAAAAATAAGCGCGTATTTACAGACAAACTCTCCTTCGGGCGCAAATACGCGAAATATGAGAGGTTATTATAATATATTGAATATCAACGATTTATGTTTAAAGGATATTTTGTCGCATTGCAAAAAGCACCATTTCGGCATGCGAAATGGCCCGTTTTGGATTGCGAAATGATGCTTTTCAGCCCCTGAAATAGGCTTTATCGCACCGCGAAATGGGCATTATCAGAAAGCGAAACGAACTTTTCCGGACTACGTTATGGGGTATATGAGAAGCCGATATGTCCCGAACCGGCCTCAGATATGCCCGATTTAACATTCATTCACATCTCTTTTGCGAAAATATTTTGTCAAAATAATGTCAAGAAAAATCGTAAGTTGGTCTTTAAATTTTTTATTGAAGACGACGTAATCAGCCGTGAGAAAAGGTGCAGGAAAAGTGTAACGGTAATGAATTTAAAAGAATAAGACAAGCCCAAAAACCGGACTCGTATCCCGGACAAGCGCCGGAATCAGAACGTCCGCAAGCATTTGCCACCCGCAATTTTCCACATCTCATCATTCCGCGACAACCGGGTCGAAATTGCATACATACATTATCGCACATCGTAAGGATTTTCTCAAACTTGTATATTTATGCATAAATAGCACGCAAAACTGCATAAATTTTCATTTTTATGCATATTTATTTGGTTATATATGCAAAAAACTGTATATTTGCCATCAAAAGTTGAATAAATATACAAATATGAAGATCAAGACAAACCGAATAGAAGCCCTGAAGATGTTGATTTCGAGCAAAGAGCTCACCTGCCAGGAAGATGTCCTCAAAGCACTTCAGAAAGAAGGTTTCAAACTGACTCAGGCCACCCTCAGCCGCGACATGAAACAACTGAAAATCGCCAAGGCCGCCAGCATGAACGGTAAGTATGTGTATGTACTGCCCAACGAGACGATGTACCGACGCATACCGAATCCGCCCTCTCCTCTTGAAATGCTCAAGACTCCGGGTTGTCTGTCAATAAATTTCTCCGGCAACATGATTGTCATAAAAACCCGTCCGGGCTACGCCAGCTCGATTGCCTACAACATAGACAACAGCGACGTGGAAGAGATATTGGGCACGATAGCCGGCGACGACACCATATTCGTAGTAGCGAAAGAGGGCTCGTCGCGCGAACAGATAGTCGAGAGCCTCAACGAAATAATAGAAAACATCTGAAAAATATAAAACAAAACAGCAATAAAAATCCGACATAAGACAATGGAAGAAATTAAGGTGATGGTAGCCGATGCCACCCACGAGAAATACATCGACACTATACTTGAAACAATAGAAAGCGCAGCCAAGGTGCGCGGCACAGGTATCGCGAAACGTACACACGAGTATATACTGACCAAAATGAAAGAAGCCAAGGCTGTCATCGCTCTTGCCGGCGACCGTTTCGCCGGATTCAGCTACATCGAGACATGGGGCAACAAACAGTATGTCACAACCTCAGGACTCATCGTGCATCCTGACTTCCGCGGACAGGGACTCGCAAAACGAATAAAGAACCTCACGTTCACCCTTGCCCGTACACGCTGGCCCCACGCCAAGATATTCAGTCTTACGAGCGGCGCTGCGGTAATGGCCATGAACACTCAGCTGGGCTATCATCCCGTAACATTCGCCGAACTCACCGACGACGAGGCGTTCTGGCGCGGATGCGAAGGCTGCATCAACGTTGACGTGCTCAAGCGTACAGGCCGCAAATACTGCATCTGCACCGGCATGCTCTACGATCCGGAGGAGCACCTGCCCGCCAAACTGTCTGACGAGGTGCTCGAAAGAATAAAGAAACTCGGCAACTGACGCCACGGCCGGAGCCGCCATGCCCGGCGTAAAAAAGCCACGCCGTGCCAAGAGGCAACCCAAGAGCGTCAGCCATATAAACAAACAAGAAACATAAAATAAAACTTTAGGAATAATGAAAAAGGTAGTTGTTGCATTTTCAGGAGGTCTCGATACCTCATACACAGTTATGAAACTCGCCCAGGACGGATACGAAGTACATGCCGCCTGTGCCAACACCGGCGGCTTCAGCGACGAACAACTGAAGACCAACGAGGAGAACGCCTACAAACTGGGCGCGAAGAAATATGTCACACTCGACGTGACCCACGAATACTACGAGAAATCGCTCAAATACATGATCTACGGTAACGTGCTGCGCAACAACTGCTACCCTATTTCTGTTTCGTCCGAGCGTATATTCCAGGCCATCGCCATCGCACGCTATGCCAAGGAGATAGGGGCCGACGCAATAGCCCACGGCTCTACCGGAGCAGGCAACGACCAGATACGTTTCGACATGACATTCCTCGTCATGGCGCCGGGTGTGGAGATAATAACGCTCACCCGCGACCAGGCCCTATCGCGTCTTGAGGAGGTGGACTACCTCAACTCGCACGGTTTCAACGCCGACTTCACCAAGCTGAAATACTCATACAACGTGGGCATCTGGGGCACAAGCATCTGCGGCGGCGAGCTGCTCGACTCCACACAGGGACTGCCCGAGGAGGCATATCTCAAACACGTGACCCAGACCGAGGAGCAGCTGCTCAAGATAACATTCGAGAAAGGTGAAATAACCGCGGTCAACGGCGAGAAGTTCGACGACAAGGTGAAGGCCATACAGAAGATTGAAGAGATAGGCGCTGCCTACGGCATAGGACGCGACTGCAACGTGGGCGACACCATCATAGGCATCAAGGGCCGTGTAGGTTTCGAGGCCGCCGCTCCGAAACTCATCATCGAAGCCCACCGTCTGCTCGAGAAATACACCCTCAGCAAGTGGCAGCAGTACTGGAAAGACCAGGTTGCCAACTGGTATGGAATGTTCCTTCACGAGAGTCAGTATCTTGAACCGGTAATGCCCGACATCGAGGCTATGCTCACATCCTCGCAGCGCAACGTCAGCGGAACGGCCATACTCAAGCTGCGTCCGCTCAGCTTCGAGACCGTAGGAGTGGATTCTGTAAACGATCTGCTCAAGTCGAAGCTCGGCGAATACGGCGAGATGCAGCACGGCTGGACAGCCGAGGAAGCTAAAGGCTTCATCAAAGTGCTCAGCACTCCTCTGAGAGTTTATTACGGTATTCACCCCGACGAAGAAAGATAAAAAAATATATTCATGGCCAGCAAAAGACTGTATTTATCAGACAATGACAAGAAGATAGCAGGCGTATGCGGCGGACTTGCCGACTACTTCGACATCGACGTTACCATCATACGCATCGTCTGGTTCGTCGCCGCGTTCTTCTACGGCACGGGCTTCATCCTTTATCTTGCCTTCTGGCTTATTGTTCCACGCGAAAGAAACATACACCCATGAAAATAGGAATATTAGGTGCCGCCGGCTACACAGCCGGCGAACTTCTGCGGTTGCTAATCAATCATCCGCAGGCAGAGATAGTGTTTGCCAACAGCGAGAGCAACGCCGGCAACCTCGTAACCGACGTTCACGGCGGCCTCATGGGCGAGACCGACATGCGCTTCACCTCAGACATGCCTTTCGACGATGTCGATGTGGTGTTCTTCTGCTTCGGTCACGGCAAGAGCGAGGCGTTCCTAAAGGAGCACGCCATACCTTCAGACGTGAAGATAATAGACCTTGCGCAGGACTTCCGACTCAAGGCTCCGGGCAATGACTACGTTTACGGTCTGCCCGAAATAAACAAGAACCTCATAGCCAAGGCCATGCACGTGGCCAATCCGGGATGCTTCGCCACATGCATACAGCTCGCTCTGCTGCCCGCGGCATCAATGGGACTGCTCAAATCAGACGTCTCGGTGAATGCCATAACCGGCAGCACAGGAGCAGGACAGAAGCCATCGGCCACCACACACTTCTCGTGGCGCGTCGACAACATGAGCATTTACAAGCCCTTCCAGCATCAGCACGTGCCCGAGATAAGACAGAGTCTGACACAGATACAGGGTTCGCTGCCGTGCGAAATCGACTTCATACCCTATCGCGGCAACTTCGCCCGCGGCATATTCGCCACCTCAGTCGTGAAGACCGACGCGCCTATCGACGACATCGTGGCTGCATACAAGGAGTTCTACAAGGACGCTCCGTTCACCCACTATTGCGACAAGGCCATCGACATGAAGCAGGTTGTAAACACCAACAAGTGTCTCGTGCATTGCGACAAGTTCGGCAACAAACTGCTCATAACGTCCTGCATAGACAATCTTCTGAAGGGTGCCGTGGGACAGGCTGTACAGAATATGAACATCATGTTCGGACTCGACGAGCGTTGCGGTCTGACGCTCAAAGCATCGGCATTCTAAAACACCACGACATGGCAAAGTTCGATGAAGACCTTTTCGTAAATTCATTCATCATAGGCGCACTCATCGCGGGTGTGCTCTACATCATTATCACAACATTAAACAAATAAGATGAAACTGTTCGACGTCTATCCATTATTCGACATAAACATAGTAAAAGGCCGCGGATGCACCGTCTGGGACGACAAAGGTCAGGACTATCTCGACCTCTACGGCGGTCACGCGGTGATAAGCATCGGCCACTGCCATCCTCATTACGTCGAGGCTCTCAAGAGTCAGCTCGACCGTCTGGGCTTCTACTCCAACTCCGTTGTCAACACCTTGCAGCAGCAGCTCGCCGCACGTCTGGGCAAAGCGTGCGGTTACGACGACTATCAGCTGTTTCTGATCAACAGCGGAGCCGAGGCCAACGAGAACGCCATGAAGCTGGCTTCGTTCCACACCGGGCGCAAACGCATACTTTCGGCACAGAAAGCATTCCACGGTCGTACGTCGCTGGCAGTGGAAGCCACCGACAATCCTAAAATCATCGCTCCCGTAAATGCCAACGGCCACGTGACTTATCTGCCGCTCAACGACCTTGAGCCGTGGGAGGCTGAGCTGGCAAAGGGCGATGTGGCGGCAGTCATACTGGAGTGCATACAGGGTGTGGGCGGCATACGTCTCGCCACAGCCGAGTTTGCCCAAGGTCTGCAGGCAGCGTGCCGCAAATACGGAACGGTGCTCATCTGCGACGAGATACAGTGCGGCTACGGACGCAGCGGCAAGTTCTTCGCCCATCAGTGGCTCGGCATACGCCCCGACCTCATCACCGTAGCCAAAGGCATTGCCAACGGTTTCCCGATGGGTGCGGTGCTCATATCGCCTGAGTTTGTACCTGCATACGGACAGCTCGGCACCACCTTCGGAGGCAACCACCTGGCATGCGCCGCAGCACTGGCCGTGCTCGACGTAATGGAGAACGAACATCTCGTGGATAATGCCTGCAAAGTGGGCGATTATCTTCTCGAGAAGCTCAACGACTTGAAAGCCACACAGCCACACATAACCGACGTGCGCGGACGCGGACTCATGATAGGTATCGAGCTCGACATTCCGCACAAGGACGTGCGCTCACGGCTCATCTACGACGAGCACTGCTTCACCGGCTGTGCCTCGACCAACATCCTGCGTCTGCTTCCGCCGCTTTGTCTCACCACGGCAGAGGCTGACTCATTCATCGATAAACTGAAACGCTCATTATGAAGATTGCCATAATAGGAGTCGGCGCAATGGGAGGCGCCATAGCCGAGGGACTGATCCGCAGCGGCAAAATAAATCCGGGTGACATCATAGCCGCCAATCCTCACACCGACAAGCTGCGCCATCTGGCTGACGCCGGAGCAGTGGTGACGTCCAACAACAAGGCTGCCGCAGCAGCGGCCGATGTAGTTATAGTGGCGGTGAAGCCGTGGCTTGCCGAAGAAGTGATGAAAGACATAAAGACAGTCATGGACTACCGCCGTCAGATGCTTGTCTCGGTGGTGGCAGGTGTGTCGGCTGAGCAGACCGGAGAATGGCTGGAGAAAGACGGCGTGCGCCCCAGACTCTTCCTCGTAATACCCAACACCGCGGCTTCTGTGTGCGAGTCGATGACATTCGTCGCGCCTTTCAATGCCTCGGATGAGGACACGACCATCATAAAAGAACTGTTCGACACCATCGGCTCCACCATCATAACCGACGAGCAACACCTCGCAGCGGGCATGATACTCGCTTCATGCGGCACTGCCTTCGCCATGCGCTACATACGTGCTTCGGTGGAAGGCGGCGTGGAACTTGGCTTCCGTGCGGCTGAAGCAACACAAATCGTGGCGCAGACAGTGAATGGTGCGGTCCGGCTGCTTATGACGGACGGCGGACACCCGGAGGCTGAGATAGACAAGGTGACTACCGCCGGAGGAATAACAATAAAAGGACTCAACGCCATGGAGCAGGCAGGATTCACCGGAGCTGTGATACAAGGACTGAAAGTGGCGGCAGGAAAATGAAATCATACATAAACTGCACAAAAACAACGTAATATCATCACATCGGAGTAATGACGATGTAATGATATTCCGTTATTCATATATACAAAAATCCATACGGCATTTTGGATAAAACAAGAATCTAACCACCGGTTATTGCAAAAGATATTAATTCATCATGATAATCAGAATTCACACCATTATAGCATTGCTGTTCATCATGAATGTCAGCATCTTCGGTCAGGCCGTACTGCTTGACAAGACGACAGGTCAGCGCATTTCATACGCACAAATTCTTAATGAGAAGGGAGCTGTTGTCGGGATGACAGACATTGATGGTAATCTACCTCAGAATTTAATCGATGAGAAAGTCACTATACAGCATATTGCATATAATCCGGAAACGGTCGAGTCATCTTTATTCAAAAACGTCAAATTTGTTTTTCTTTCTCCTATTGATTATAAGTTGGATGAAGTGACTGTCACGCCAAAGAATACGGAATACATTCATCTCAGAACATATTTCCGGAGCTATCAGCTGAATGATTCATGCCTGAAGTATTTTAAAGACGGAATCTTGGATTTCTTTATTGACACTAAACACCGAAAAACGGAAAGGATCGTTTCAAAGATCCGTACTTTCCAAAATGATTCACTAATTGACAAGGATAAGAAAAGGGCAAACGCTGTGGTGGATAAATACATTTACACCCCTTATCTGGAAGGCCTCACTTTGATTGAGACCCTGAAAAAAGATGGGTGGCGATACAATACGGACAGTGTTGACAGCCGGTTATGTTTAAATGGAACAGTTGGAGGCGCGGTAAAGTCTGATACTTTGCAAAAACTCTTTCGGGTTGAATATGACGCACTCTCCACCAAGGAAAAGAAGCCCCGAACCCTTTTCGGTTATACAACACGTCTTGAGAACTACTATCAGACAGAATGTTATAAATACACATCCGATTATCAGTCATATATCGATTTGATTAACAGAAAAGACTATCGGAAACTTTTCTACAGTCATAAGAAAGACACGAAAGAACAGATGATCGAAGTTTTTGATGAGCTGTTTGTTTTAGAACATGAGTATGTTTCAAAAGATAAAATGAAACTATACAAAAAAGAGCTGAAGGCTGGACAAGAAAATATTCCTGACAACCCGGACATAAACACGACCATTGTCACTCCGTTAGCTCCGCAGTTGGAACATATACTGAAAAGCAAAATGACGCAGGTTGAATGACAACCACTCACATATATATAATATAACGCCATGGAGCTGGCAAAATTCACCGGAGCTATGATACAATAGCTGAAAGTCGTGTCAGGAAAATAAGATTCTGAACAACCGCAGAAACATCAAAACCTTTAAAACACTATATTATTTATTTGCAAATACATTAATATTTTAGTATATTTGCCACACACATAAAGCAAAAAGCTTTTTCTCGAAAAACACGCAAGTGATAAATGCAATCGTATAACCTTTAAACAACTATAAACATATGAAAATAACAAGAAATTACAACGCCATTATACACATGGCAATGCTGCTTGCAGTATGCTTCGTGGCATATTCATGCAGCAGCGACGATGATGAAAACGAACCGGAATATCCGGTAGTGACTGATTCCAAATATTATGTTGCCCCGGATTGGGACGAAAGCATTGTTTATGTTCCCGGACTTATCTTTCATGATGAATTTATCCCAGGTGTGAGAGTCGTTGAAAAACTCGTTGACTATCCGGCATATGTCACATATAGGAGCACTATGGGAGAAAGAGGAATGGACATCTGCTTTGTAAAAGACGTTGACGATAAGTTAGGACCAGACCCAAGAACTATCTTTTACGACGGAGAAAGACCAATGGCCACCGTCCTCGACTGGGACAACATTGATGAGATAAGACGATATAGAATGACTGTAGATTACGATACCTTTCTGAAATATAATCTCAAGAATCCATGTAAAGTGTATGTCACAGCTTTAGTAACCAACGCCGGAACATTCAACTTAAGAAATCTTGACACTTACTATCCTGGCATCATGCCATGGTCTGATGAATACAAAATCCAACATAATCCGGAAGGAACTGTTTTTCCAAAAAGCGAATGGATTAAATATCCGATAGAGAGAAAAGCATATCTGATAGATCTGAAGATGAGAAAATAAAAATATAAAACTATGAAAAAAATTATCCTAATTTTATTGACTGTTGCAGGACTGTCACCAGGTATGTATGCACAAAAAAAGGATTATCTGAACGGCAACAGTAAATTAATACATCCTTAAAATAAGGGGACAATTCTTAATTACACCATAAATGAAAATACATTTAAAGCATTAAAACATTTATCCACCATTATCAGCCAACCGTATAGAGACGCGAAATATTACACATCACAAAAAAAATAAAAACACAAGACATCCACAATTACTGCGATTTATATATTGTATATATTTATAAATGCATAATTGTCATATCATTATAAATACATGATTTAATATTTATAATTGTGTAATATTCCGCCTCTCCATTTTTATTTGTCCACATAAATTTCCTTCCTCCACCTCATCCCTCTTTACTCTTTTACCTCTCTACCTTTTTACCTTTCCCATTTTTACCATTTCCCATTTTACCCTTTTACCTCTTTACCTTTTTACTTTTCCTTCTGCACATTCCCCTTCATCTGTGCAATTCATTTCTTTACGATTAATAAATAAAACCGTCCGTAATGTAATAAAACATTATATTAAAGCACATGAAAAATGTGTTTTTGAAAAATAATTATTAATTTTGAGGCATTAAACTCTAAACAATAACGATATGGAAGACGCAATAAAACAAATAGGACAACGACTGAAAGGACTGCGCGAAGTGCTCGACATTCCCGCCGAAGAAGTTGCCCAGCTGTGCGAGGTCTCGCTCGAACACTACTTGAAGATTGAAGCAGGCGAAGCCGACCCGTCGGTATATCGCCTCTCAAAGATCTCCAAGCGCTACGGAATAGCGCTCGACGTGCTGCTCTTCGGTGAGGAGCCACGCATGAGCACCTATTTCCTCACACGCAAGGGACAAGGCATGAGCGTGGAGCGCCGCAAAGACTACAAATATCAGAGTCTTGCAGCTGGATTCAGAGGAAGGAAAACCGACCCGTTCCTCGTACAGGTTGACCCCAAGCCCGACGGCACAACACACAACAAAAATTCGCACGAAGGTCAGGAGTTCGACGTGGTTCTGGAAGGCGTGCTCGAGATAACCATCGGCAACAAGACCATGACCCTCAACGAGGGCGACAGCATCTACTTCGACGCCTCACAGATGCACTGCATGCGCGCTGTGGGCAACGAACCCGTGAAATTCATCTGCGTGGTGATCTGACCGCGGCACAAGCGCCCGTCACTGCGACGCTACTGCCACAAAACAACCCAGAAAATGTCAATACCTCATACTAATAACAAATGATAGAAAGATTTTTAACACAGACTCATTTCTCATCAGAGGAAGACTATCGAAAGAACCTTCACTTCAAGATACCGGAGAACTTCAACTTCGCCTACGACGTCATGGACGTGTGGGCCGAGGAGAAACCCGACAAGATAGCAATGATATGGACCGACGACGAAGGCCACGAGAAATTCTTCACATACAAAGACCTCAAGCTGCAGAGCGACCAGACGGCATCCTACTTCGCATCGCTCGGCATAGGTCACGGCGACATGGTGATGCTCATACTGAAGCGCCGCTACGAGTGGTGGCTATCCATGCTTGCCCTCCACAAACTCGGAGCAGTGGCCATACCTGCCACCCACATGCTGACAAAGCACGACATAATCTACCGCAACAACCGCGCCAGCGTAAAGGCAATAGTATGCGTGGGCGACAGCTACGTGCTCACGCAGATAGAGGAGGCCATGCCCGAGAGCCCGACAGTAGAGACTCTCATCAGCATAGGCCCCGAAGTGCCCGACGGTTTCCACGACTGGCACAAGGAATGGGAGCACGCGCCGACATTCGTAAGGCCCGAACATCCCAACAGCAACGAGGATACCATGCTGATGTATTTCACCAGCGGCACCAGCGGCGAGCCCAAGATGGTTGCCCACGACTTCCTCTACGCCCTGGGCCATCTCGTCACCGGAGCCTTCTGGCACAACCTGTCTGAGGACAGCATCCACCTCACCGTGGCCGACACCGGATGGGGAAAGGCCGTGTGGGGCAAGTTCTACGGTCAGTGGTTTGCCGGAGCCACGGTGTTCGTGTTCGACCACGACAAGTTCACCGCCGACAAGATTCTGCGCAAGATTGAGCAGTACCACATCACGTCGTTCTGCGCGCCGCCTACGGTTTACCGCTTCATGATACGCGAGGACTTCTCCAAGTACGACCTCTCTTCGCTGCGCTACTGCTGCACGGCGGGCGAAGCACTCAATCCGGCTGTGTACAATAAGTTCTTCGAACTCACCGGCATAAAGATGAAGGAGGGCTTCGGACAGACCGAAACCACCATGACCCTCGGCACGATGCCGTGGACCGAACCGAAGCCGGGAAGCATGGGACTGCCCAATCCGCAGTATGACATCGACCTGCTCAAGCCCGACGGCACACCGTGTGAGGACGGAGAGAAGGGTCAGATAGTAATACGCGTGGGCGACCGCAAGCCCATCGGACTCTTCAAGGAGTACTACCGCGACGAGGCTCTCACCCGTCAGGTATGGCACGACGGCATATATTACACCGGCGATATGGCGTGGCGCGACGAGGACGGATACTATTGGTTTGTCGGAAGAATAGACGATGTGATAAAGAGCAGCGGCTACCGCATCGGCCCGTTCGAGGTAGAGAGCGCGCTGATGACCCATCCCGCAGTGGTCGAGTGTGCCATAACCGGAGTGCCCGATCCTATCCGCGGCATGGTGGTGAAGGCCACTGTAGTACTGGGCAAGGAGTGGAAAGACAAGGCGGGCGACGCGCTCATAAAGGAGCTTCAGAACCACGTGAAGCACGAGACCGCGCCCTACAAGTATCCGCGCATCATAGAGTTCGTTGACGAACTGCCCAAGACCATCAGCGGAAAGATACGCCGCGTGGAGATACGCGAGCGTGACGAGAAAGAATCTAAAGGAAAATAAAAACGTAAGAAGACTGACATTCACGATGAGACTGGTAATAAAAGCCGGAAGCAACGTGCTCACACGCTCCGACGGCAAACTCGACATAACGCGCATATCGGCCCTCACCGACCAGATAGCGTGGCTGCGGCAGCAGGGACACGAGGTGATTCTCGTGTCGAGCGGTGCCGTGGCATGCGGCCGTGGCGAGCTGAGACACACCAGGCGCATGGACAGCGTGGAGCAGCGGCAGCTGTTCTCCGCGCTCGGACAGGCCAGACTCATAAACCTGTACTACGACCTCTTCCGCGAGTATGGCATACACGTGGGACAGGTGCTCACGATGAAGGAGAACTTCGCATCGCGACGCGAGTATCTCAACCAGCGCTCATGCATGAGCGTGATGCTCGACAACGGCGTCATACCGATAGTGAACGAGAACGACACCGTGAGCGTCACCGAGCTGATGTTCACCGACAACGACGAGCTGTCGGGGCTCATAGCCTCGATGATGAACGCCGACATGCTGATAATACTCAGCAATGTTGACGGCATATATACAGGCGAACCGGGAAGCGACCGTGCCTCGGTCATAGCGACGGTAGGTCCCGGCGACGACGTGACTCAGTACATCCGCACGGCCCGAAGCAGTGCCGGACGCGGAGGAATGACCACAAAATGCGGAATAGCACGCAAGATTGCAGACGAAGGAATAAGCGTGATTATTGCCAACGGCAAACGCGAAGACATACTGAAAAAACTGATCACGCAACCCGAACTCGTTCCGCACACGACATTCACACCCGACCCGGAGGGCGTGTCGGGAGTGAAAAAATGGCTCGCCCACAGCGACAGCTTCGCAAAGGGAGTCATACACATCAACGACAAGGCACGCGACGCTCTCACAGGCGACGCGGCCGCAAGCCTGCTCATGGTTGGGGTGACCGCCGTGGAAGGTGAGTTTGAGGAGGGTGATATTGTGAACATCGTCGGCAGCGACGGACAAAGGCTGGCCGTCGGACGATGCGCATACAGCAGCGACGACGCGCGCCGGCTCATTGGAAAGCACGACATAAGACCCATCGTGCACTACGATTATCTGTATTTGGAATAACACTTAAAAACTCACTACAATGGCTTTAACAGAAATTTTCTGCAACGTCAAGAAAGCAAGCCGGCAACTGGCCAGCGCCGGCGAAGAACTAAAGAACAATGTTCTCAACAATCTGGCTGACGCCATAATGCGCAATAAGGACACGCTGCTCAAAGCCAACGCATACGACCTCGAGCTGGCCGACAGCAACAGTCCGATGTACGACAGGCTGATGCTCACCGATAAACGCCTGGACGAGATTGCCGAAGGCATACGCAACGTAGCGTCACTGCCGTCGCCGCTCGACCGTGTGATGCTCGAGAGACGCCTGCCCAACGGACTGCGCCTGCGCAAGATAAGTGTGCCGTTCGGTGTCATCGGAGCGGTGTATGAGGCAAGACCAAACGTCAGCTTCGACGTCTTCTCCCTCTGCCTCAAGAGCGGCAACGCCTGCGTACTGAAAGGAGGAAAGGATGCCGACTGGTCCAACAGGGCCATCGTCGCGCTCATCCACAACGTATTGGAGCAGAGCGGAATGGACCCTTCGGTGGTCGAACTGCTACCATCCACACACGAAGCCACAACCGACATGCTGCGCGCCACCGAATACATCGACGTGTGCATACCGCGCGGAGGACGCAAGCTCATCGACTTTGTGCGCCGCACGGCGTTAGTACCGGTCATTGAGACCGGAGCGGGAGTGGTGCATGCCTACTTCGACAAGGACGGCGACACGCAGATGGGAAGCCGCATCATCAACAACGCCAAGACAAGACGTGTGAGCGTATGCAACGCGCTCGACTGTCTCATCATCCACAGCGACCGCCTCGCCGACCTGCCCGAGCTCGTGGCGCCACTCAAGGAGCACAACGTCACCATACATGCCGACGCACGGGCGGCCGAACATCTGAAGGGGCACTATCCCGACCGGCTGCTCAAGACCGTCAATCCTGAGTGCGAGGAAGATGCCTACGGCACCGAGTTCATGGACTATGTGATGGCCATAAAGACTGTCGATTCAGAGGACGAGGCGCTCAACCACATCGCGCGCTACGGCTCGGGGCACAGCGAGTGCATCATCACCTCCAACGAGAAGGCGGCACGCTACTTCCAGCGCAGCGCCGACGCAGCCTGCGTCTATTGGAACGCACCTACCAGCTTCACCGACGGAGCGCAGTTCGGACTGGGCGCAGAGATAGGCATCAGCACGCAGAAGCTCGGACCGAGAGGACCTATGGGACTCGAGGAGATGACCACCTACAAATGGGTGATCGACGGCGACGGACAGACACGTGAGCCTTGAGAAAACAAATCATGTGCCGCCGGACAGGCAGTCTATGCATCAGGCGGCACCATAAAACAAAAACTTTAAAAAGGGAATACTACATGCGGACATTTTTCAACGTGGAAGACCTCGGCAGCCTCGACAAGGCTTTGGACGAGGCACGGGAGATAAAACAAGACAGATTCGGATATCAGTCGCTCGGCAAGAACAAGACCCTGCTGATGATATTCTTCAACAACAGCCTGCGCACAAGGCTCAGCACACAGAAGGCGGCCATGAACCTAGGCATGAATGTCATCGTGCTCGACGTGAACGCGGGAGCATGGAAGCTCGAGACCGAGCGCGGAGTGATAATGGACGGCGACAAGTCGGAACACCTGCTCGAGGCCATTCCGGTGATGGGATGCTACTGCGACCTCATCGGCATACGCTCATTCGCGGGACTTACCGACCGCGAATACGACTACGCCGAGACCATCGTCCAGCAGTTTGTCAAGTACAGCGGACGCCCGGTGTTCGCCATGGAGACTGCCACGGTGCACCCGCTCCAGGCATTCGCCGACCTCATCACTATTGAGGAGCACAAGACCAAGGCGCGCCCAAAGGTGGTACTGACATGGGCGCCCCACTGCCGCGCGCTGCCGCAGGCCGTGCCAAACTCGTTCGCGCAGTGGATGAACGCTGCCGACGTTGATTTTGTCATCACTCAACCCGAAGGCTACGAGCTCGACCCTAAGTTCGTGGGCAACGCAAAGGTTACCTACAACCAGATGGAAGCTCTCGAAGGCGCCGACTTCGTTTACGCCAAAAACTGGAGCTGTCCGGGCGTGACTCGCCCCGAAGACTACGGAAAGATTCTGAGCAAGGACATGAGCTGGACCATCGACAGCCGACACATGGCCGTCACCGACAACGGAAAGTTCATGCACTGTCTGCCCGTGCGCCGCGGTCTTATCGTCACCGACGACGTCATAGAGAGCCCCAACTCGCTCGTAATACCCGAGGCTGCCAACCGCGAGATTTCGGCAGAGGTAGTGATAAAACGCATGCTTGAGTCACTCTAAAGAATAAAACAAAGGCGTCGGACAATCATTCCCGACGCCTTTTTTATGCCCGGATGAAAGGGAACGGAATATTTTTCATAAACAGAAAAATATTCTTCTGATAAAAAGAACAGTGCATTACGGCAGACGGAAAGGAATATTCCGATAAACAAAAAAGACCTTTCCGACAAACGATAAAGAACATTCCTATAAACAAAAGAATCTTTCCCAACAGACCGAAAAGAAAATCATAGCACCGGATAATTCCCCTTCCGACAAGCATAAAAGCCACTACAAACGCCCCACAATATTATTATCCACACACATCAGAGATATTTACGCCCCACTTTCAAATCGTAACCTGATTTTCATTTTCCCGCCTCAATTTTCCACTCTACCCCGAAAAATAAGCGCGTATTTGCGGACTGACTTTCCTTCGGGCGCAAATACGCGAATTATAAGAGGTTTTATAAGATGTTGAATATCAATGATTTATGTTTAAAGGGTATTTCTTCGTTTTGCAATATGCCCCATTTCGGCTTGCAATAAAGCCCATTTCGGAAGCTGAAAAGCCCCATTTTGCACCCTGAAATGGGCTATTTCGCACCACGAAATGGGCAATATCAGAACATGAAATGCGCTTTTCCGAACTATGTTATGGGGTATATCAGAATGTGGTTAGGGGTGAAACAGGCTTTATAATGCCGTATTTAACATTCGTTTGCATCTCTTTCGCGAAAATATTTTGTCAAAATTCAGTCAAGAAAAATTGTAAGTACGTCCCGCAGGTTTTCCTCAAAAAAAAACGGAATACGTCTTGAAAATTATTGCCAAGAAGAGTGAGCAAAGCCACGGGCAGGGATGCTCCGGACGCGGGATGATGATTTAACGGTTACGGCAATGCAGAACAATCATCAGCCGTATTGAATATATTATATCAGCGATATTGAAAATATTATCATATGTACACATACGCATTATCATGTGGACACATGCGCCGTCGCGGTTCATACTCCCCACTCCGTCTGCCGGATATTCCACGGCGACCGACGAATTTTCCGGCTCTCCATGGCTCTTCACTAATAATACCCGTCACGCAGAATTCATACTACCCCACAATAAAGCGCACGGCAATGCAAATAATACATAAAAAATTTCCGTTTATTCCTCATTTTAGTTATTTTTGCCCTTGCGCACAAGCATGCAGAAATGCCATGCCGGACATGGCGGCAGACACGGGCAACCGTACGCCAACGCCCCACCGACGCCGCCACGGAGACAAGACATGCGCAGGAAACAAGAAAACGTCAACACCCAACAACATCAAAGCTATGAGAAAATTAAGATCTGCAGGCCTTATGCTCATGCTCACAGCAATAATAGCTGTGTCGGCATGCAATAACAACGAAAAGAAAATGACAGCGGACTCAGGAATACTTCCAAACGGCATCACAATGATGCCGATGGACTCGCTCACACTCACGGCAATACAGGACAACAAGGACGACAAACGAATGCCCAACAGCCTGTTCTACGGCAAGAACGATTCGGACAGCATAAACATTCTGTCGCCCGAAGGCAGCGTGCCGGCTTCAATCAGCTGCTTCCTCGTGGAGAAAGACGGCAAAATGGCTCTCTTCGACACCGGCAACGGCATGGACAAGGGCGGACAGCTGATGGCTCTGCTCGACTCAATGGACATAAAGCCCGACGACATCGACTACATCATGATAACCCACTTCCACGGCGACCACATAGGTGGACTAATGCACGAGGGCAAACCCGTATTCACCAAGTCGCAGGTGTATGTGCCCGAGGCTGAATACGACTACTGGATAACCAACGCTAAGAAGGTGAATAAGGAGCAGCGGGGCACTGCCGACAACGCGGCTACCACAATGCAGGCATACGCCGGACGCCTGCACCGGTTCGGCTACAACGAGACTCTACCGCTCGGCATCAAGCCTATGGCCGCGCCGGGACATACGCCTGGCCACACCGTATATCGGGCAGGACGACTGCTGATAGCCGGCGACCTCATGCACGGATATGATTTGCAGATAAAGCATCCCGAAATATGCGCCGCCTACGACATGGACCGCAAGAAGGCTGTGGAGTCGAGAGTGAAATACATTGACTATGTGAAGAAAAACCATCTGGTCATGGCGGGCATGCATCTGCCAGGCAACGGAGTGAAGGAAACCATAGAATGACGCTCCGCCACAACGGCCGAGTATAATAAAAAACGCGCCTCCCTGCCCGCACAGTCAGTATGTCTGACAATGGTTGCGGGCAGGGAGGCGCGGCTATTTTGGCGCGCATGCCAACAAATATATCATTAAACCCGAGCCGGTTATTATAAAACAATGCTTTCTTTTTACGCGGAAATCATTGTTTCCAAAGCAACGATTAAGCGGCAGACCAGAGTATAAGCCGCAATAAGCATCATCGTTTTGCGTTTTGTTCACAAAATCTCTAATGACCGATTTGTGTTAAGGCATCATCATTTTCTGACAATCTTGTCCCACGACGGCGGCTCCACGCCCATGAGATGGCGCACAAAGAAGTCGTAGCGCTTGTGCTCGCCGAAGTCCTCACCCATGGTGTGGCGCACGCCGGGCAAGACCACCAGCTCGAAATTCTTGCCCGCTTTTATCAGTGCGTCGGCCACCTGCATGGTGGATGCAGGGTCCACGTTGTCGTCCATCTCGCCCACAACGAGCATCAGCGGGCGCGTGAGCAGATGGGCGTTGTCCACATTCGAGTTGCGGCTGTAAGCCTCATCCACCGGATAACCCATCCACAGCTCGTTCCACCATATCTTGTCCATCCTGTTGTCGTGGCATCCGCACGCCGAGTAGGCAGCCTTGTAGAACTCCGGATGGAACAATACGGCGGCCATGGCCTCCTGTCCGCCGGCCGAGCTTCCGAATATTCCGACGCGCGTGGTATCCATGCTCGGATATCGTTCGGCAGCCGCCTTTATCCACGCCATGTGGTCGGGCAGGCCCGCATCCTTCAGGTTCTTGTAGCACACTTCCTCAAACTCCTTCGAGCGGAACGACGTCGTCATGCCGTCAACCTGCACCACGATGAATCCCAGTTCGGCAAGCGAGGTCATCCACCAGTTGTATGAAGCGAAGGTCTTGGGCACATACTGGTCGCCCGGACCTGAATATATGTATTCCACGACGGGATATTTCTTCTGCGGGTCGAAGTCAGACGGGCGGTATATTATGCCCCACATGTCGGTCTTGCCGTCGCGTCCCTTGGCCTTGAAGGTCTCCGGCGCGGTCCATCCGTTGGCAAGCAGCGCCGAGATGTCAGCCTTCTCCAGCGGCATGACGGTCTTGCCCGTATCGGCGCTGCGCACCAGTGCCACGGGCGCCTGCTGCGGTGTGCTATAGACATCGACCATATACTTGTGGTCAGACGAGTACCAGCAGCGGTGCATTCCCTCCTCCGGCGTAAGCTCCTTCATGCCGGAGCCATCGAAGTTGATGCGGTAATAGTGTATGAAGTATGGGTCCTCGTCCTTGTTCACTCCGTTTGCCGAGAAGTATATCACCCCGTTCTGCTCGTCCACATGCTGCACTCCGCGCACATACCAGCGGCCTTTCGTTATCTGCCGTATAGGTTTTCCCGTGGCGCGGTCGTACATGTAGAGGTGGTTATAGTTGTCGCGCTCGCTGCTCCAGATTATGCGTCGGGCGTCGGCGAGCAGGTGTCGGAATATGCGGGGATAGTTCACATACTTCTCCTCTTTCTCCTCAATGAGGGTGCGAACGCTGCCGTCCGTGGCCGACATCTCCAGCAGGCGGTACACCTTATGGCCGCGTTCGTTGTACTCGAAGGTCAGTCCCTTGCTGTCAGCATTCCATCTCATGCTGTGCAGGTCGTACTGGTTGGCGAACAGTTCGGTGGAAGGTATGAGCGCGCGGCCCGTCTCCACCTCGAATATGCAGGGCACCTTGAAACGCAGTTCGTCGCCCGGCTTGGCATACTCCTGCTTGTGGAGCACGGGCTGTAGCTGGTCGGCAGGCGACGATTCCACGTAATAGACATAGCGCTTGGCGGCAGGACGTATCCTGCACGCCATCACACGCCGCGAGTCGGGCGACCATTGTATGTATGTGGAATAGTAGTTTCCCTGAGTTCCGTCAATGCTCAGCTGGCGCTCGCCTCCGCCCGACGAGTTGCGCACCCACACGTTGTCGTCTCTCACAAAAGCCACATATCTGCCGTCGGGCGAGGTTACGGGGCCGCCCGATTTCTCGTCGTCCACCTCCATCCAGTGGCGTTGTGGCGCGGGAGCATGCACGTTGCCTTCCTTCGTGAGCGTGTTTTCCTTCGTGTTGTAAGCCCATCTACGGCCGTCGAACTCAAATCGCAGATTCTCCGCAGTCCTGTCCGTGCGCACCTTATTAATATATATGCGGTAGGGCTCCACCTTCTTTCCGCTCATGGCCGACAGCCGTTCTGCCAGCCGCTCGTGGTTGAAGAGGTCGGTGCGGCGTGCTCCGCGTGCATCTACGAGCGCATACTCGCGACCGCGCTCCGTGTTTCTTACATACCAGAACGAGTCGGTGTCTTCAATCCAGTGTGGTTCAACGTCAGCATAAAGCACGTGGCTCTGGCTGTATTTCTCGCGCAGGCTGTAAGCCCGGTTGTAGTCGTCGGCCGTTCCCTGTGCCGAAGACGGCAGTGACGTGCAGGCCATGAGCGCGGCCATGAGCACGACCGGTATCTTATGTCTTGTCATGATGCAGTGTAAGTTTTTATCGGTTAGTGTATGTTTTTCGTACGGAGCACACGCCCGGTTTCAGCCGTCCACATAGTCGATACGGACATTCGCGGCAGGCTCCACGACGTATGCTGATTCCAAAGTTACGGATAATATTCGTATGACAGGTCATTTATTGTGAATAAATTGTGTCTGAACGCCGAAAACAAGCTGCCTGCCGTGTGCCCGTAAACAAGTTCCGCACACGTGTCAATGGCCGGGGAAACATAGTCTTACGACAGCATATCGTCATGTCTTGACAGCTTCAGCCCGCCACTCTTCAAGCACCTACAGAACCCGCCGACGAACCATTCTGAGCCCAATTATGCCGCCACATAATGGCAATAAAGACAAATAAGGACTGTTTCGGACTGATTTTATACGAATATTGTGCCGTATTACAGCATAATTTATTAATTTTGCGACTTCTTAAATAAAACAAAAAAAGGTAAAAAGATTTTTTCAGTTATGATGATCCGTCAACTGGCAATCCTGTTCGGATGCCTGGCACTGGGCGAACTTTTAATCTATCTCACTCACGTCCCCCTGCCTTCGAGCATTCTCGGTATGCTCATTCTCACACTTCTTCTCAAACTCCGCGTAGTGCGCCTCGAATGGGTGCAGGGTCTGTCAGACTTCCTCGTGGCAAACATCGGTTTCTTCTTCGTTCCGCCAGGAGTCGCCATTATGGTTTACTTCGACATCATCAAGGCACAGTTGTGGCCAATAGTCATAGCATCGGTGGTATCGACGGTGCTCGTGCTCTTCACCACAGGATGGGTCCACGAGCTCTACGGCAAGGTTGTACGCAAATATAAAGGAGGCAAACAATGACATATTTCCATAACGAGTATTTCCTCATAGCACTCACCTTCGGCTCTTATTTCTTCGGCAAGCTGCTGCGCCGCCGCACCGGCTGGGCCATAATGAACCCCATACTCGTGGCAATAGCCACCGTCATAATATTCCTGAGCGTCACCGGCACGAGCTACGACACCTACAACGCCGGCGGCCACATGATTGAGTTCTGGCTGCGTCCGGCAGTTGTGGCACTGGGTGTGCCGCTCTATCAGCAGCTCGAGACCATAAAGAAACAGTTCCTGCCGATACTCGTATCCGAGCTTGCGGGCTGCATAGTAGGCATTGTGTCGGTGGTGGTGATAGCACGACTGATGGGCGCGTCGCGCGAGGTGGTTCTGTCGCTCGCGCCCAAATCGGTCACCACGCCTATTGCAATGGAGATAACCAAGGCCATCGGCGGCATTCCGTCGCTCACGGCCGCAGTGGTGGTGTGCGTAGGACTGCTGTGCGCTGTAGCCGGCTACCGCACCATGGGTTTCGCCCATGTACGCACCCCAATGGCTCAGGGACTGTCGATGGGAACCGCAGCCCACGCCCTCGGCACGGCCACATCGATGGACGTGAGCAAGCTGCACGGTGCATACGCCAGCCTCGGACTGACCCTCAACGGCATATTCACGGCACTCATCACGCCCTCGATAATGCCGATGATGAGCATCTGACAATCGTTGCGTAAAATGATATAACACAAACACCATATTCATATATAAAGGCGGAAAGGCTGGACACCGGGCACATAACCCAATCCATACTTTCCGCCTTATGTATTGCTGCGTATGCTGTTTTTGCTCATTCGGCAGCATATTCTGACACAATCAGACAAATGGTGGCCGTTTTTTTACCATCAACACACCGCTACATTAAATAATAAATTTATATTTGCAATATGCTGTTGGTTCTAAATATATAACATACACTAATAAAGGACCATTACCATTAAACCTTACGAAACAATCTGAAAATAAGAAATCTGTTAGTTAAAAGTAATACTATAACGGTTTCATTATGACCCATACATAAGCTTTCAAAAAATCTATTATTCATAACACATTAATCTATAACATAACAACATGAAGAGACTTTACTTGTTTTTAATCTTCGGATTATGTGTACTCAACATGTATTCCGGAAGGAAAGAACCTTACAGGGGTTCACGCATATTCTGGGATATGCGCAGTCAGCAGACAATATTCGACGGAGGATGGTATGCACGTCTGATACAACTGCAAGACGGACGACTGCTCGCCGTTACAGAGGTGAACTGGGACATAGTGATAAGCACCAGCGAGGACAACGGTCGTACATGGTCGCCACAGAAAACAGTTTTCCATCATCCGGAAGGATTCAACTACTACGACGCCGACCTTTATCAGTTGAGCGACGGCAAGATAATCATTACATACAACATAGGTTTCCCATCAGTACCCGGAGGACGTTTCGGAGTCAGACTGCATATAAGCGAGGATAACGGCGAGACGTGGGGCGACGAGATATTCGTATATGACGGCGAGACAACATTCGAAAACGGATGTTGGGAACCGGCAATACTCGAGTTGCCGTCGGGCGAAGTACATCTCTATGTGTCTGACGAAGCACCATACGTCACATCAGGAGAACAGTGCATACAACTTATGCGTTCGTTCGACCGTGGCAAGACCTGGAGCGCGCCGCAGACCGTTTCGTTCCGCCCCGACTCAAGAGACGGAATGCCAACACCGGTAATTGTAGGCGACAGTATAGTACTGACAATTGAAGACAACGGTTGGCCGGGCATGGAAAGCTTCGTACCGGTGACTGTAAGAACATCAATAGAAGATAACTGGAGCAACGCTCCTGTAGGAGCAAACAGTCCATATCGCTCACAAGTGATAGACTACGACTGGTGTCCTCTCGCGTTTGGCGGCGCGCCTTATATGCGTGTACTGCCATGGGGAGAGACTTTGCTGTCGAGACAATCATACTATAAGAGCGGAAACTACGGCGTAATGAACATGTATGTTTATGTGGGCGACGAGAATGCCCGCAACTTCAAAGCCATGTCGCAACCATTCCCCGACAATGTGGAGTCAGGAATATCAATCGAAGTAAATTCGGTATCGGTAGTAGATACTGGTGAGGTGTGCGCGCTCGGAGGATTCGTCTCAGGACCGAACGGACGTCATGTGGACATGGTGAAGGGCTATCCACGCCGTATGCTCAAGGCATATTACGGCCATCCGACACTCGACGGAGCAATAGGAACCGACGAATATCACACACCTGAGGCCAATCAGATAATGATGGGAACAAACTCACTCGGACACAACGTATATGCCGACCTGAGTTACGACAACGACTGTCTGTACTTTGTGGCAAACGTCGATGACAACACACCAACCGCAGGCTCGTCGCAGTCGCGATTGCTGAAGGACGGTGTGAGACTGCTTATTGATGCCGACAACGTGTCGGACACGGCTCCCGTGAAAGGCATGTTCGACATATTCTTCTCTACAGACGGAAAATTCGAATGTCTCCAGGGCGACAACGGCTACTGGACTGAGTGCGACCTACAAGGCATAAACTGCAAAGTGAACGTGGAAGACGACCATTACGTAATCGAGGCAGCCATACCGTGGCAAGCCCTCGGAAAGACAGGTGCGCCCACAGGACAGCGTATGGCTGCAGGCATAGAGGTACAGGACAGATGCAACAACGGCTTCGTTTCGGAATCGATACCAGACGTAAGGCATGACGAATCGTGGACATGGATGGAACTAAGACTCGACGACAACGGTGTAACAGATGGCATACATACCGCCCAAACAGCCGACGACAACAATGTGACAGTTAAGACCGACGGCGACAGACTGACTTTCACCTGTGACGGAACAATAGACAGTGTGAAGATATATTCGGCAGACGGACGACTTATGAAAACTGTCAGTTCAGGACGTGACGCATGCTCGACAGAAGTAAACGGCAAAGGCATGATGGTAGCCACTGTAACCATGACCGACGGCAGTGTGATAAACAAGAAGATAATAAAATAGAACAACAAAAAGAATCATAACATGAACAGATATATATTCCCTATAATAATGCTCATGGCATCGGCAACTGCCGGGGCACAGAACACATCGTCACCATACAAAGGCTCGCAGGTCACAAACGGAGAGTTTTTCCTGTACAACGTGGAGTCTGGCATGTGGCTGCAGAACAACGACCGACGCACCGACCAGTGGACGACAAGGGCGGAGCTGGACACTCGCGGCTTTGAAGTAAGCATCACTGCCGAGGGCAACGGCTACAGACTCAATCCTAAATTCAGCGGCAACCACAGCATCAACGGAAACGGTCTGTATATGGACACCGGTGATGCCGTGACTATATGGCGGATAACGCCTGTGGAGGGCTCCGACATAAGCAATGCCTACACCATTGAGTCTGACTACGGCAAGATAGGTATGGGCGATGACGGATATATCAGTCAGAACGCAACGTCAAACAACACGTGGCAGCTCGTCACAAGAGAGGAACGAATAGCTGCAATGGCGGAAGCTACGCCACAACATCCGGTTGACGTGACTTGGCTTGTACAGGATCCCAACTTCGCTTTCAACGACGAACGATACAGTGCATGGAACGCAAGTTTCGGAGGTGGAAACAATGTAGTAGGCGGCGACGGAAGGGTGATGTGCAACCGTGCGCACGAGAGCTGGAACTCGACAAGCATAGACATGCACCAGACCATCAGCGGAATACCCGACGGAACATATCTCGTAAGCGTACAGGGCTACTACCGTGACGGCAGCGGATTCATAGAAAAGCACGAGAACGGCACAGAGACAATGCGTACAATGTATTTCGCAAACCACGTGAAAAAACCTCTACAATGTATAATAGAAGGTGGCTCTGACGTGGAGACACCGTATTACTACTATCAGGCAGCCGGCAAATGGACGCCGAACGACCTCGACTGCGCATCGGCAATATTCTTCGAAGGAGGATATCAGAACGAGCCACTCACCGTGCCCGTCACTGGCGGAGAGTTGCGCATAGGTCTGTCGAAGCCGTCGAGCGACGGAGTGGAAGCAGACTGGACCGTATTCGACAACTGGAAAATAGTATATCTCGGTAAGGACATCGATATGACAGAAATAACAGATGCGCTTGTGAAAGCCATGGAAGAAGCGGAACAATATGTCACGTCCGGAACCGATGCGATGAATACTGCTTTGAGCGAATGCATGGCAGAGGCTGAGATGCTGACAACATCTGATGACGTGGATGCCGTGATAAACATGACGGAGAAGCTCACATCGCTCACAACCACCATAAAACAGTCGGCCGCAACCATCGCCACGCTGAGACAGACCATAGACATAGCGCTCGGTGAAGAGTCCACACCGGATTATGCCGAAGCCATTGCAAACGCGCAAAAAACAGTGAGCGAGGCTACTACTGCCAAAGATCTGCAACAGAGCCTGCAGGCATTGAGATTTGAACGCAAGATCAACGCCGCAGACAAACACGAAAACGTATTCACCGGAAACGCTCCGGACAATGGTGAGTTCTATCTGTACAACGTAGGACAAAAGCAGTTCTTATGCGGCGGATCGGACTGGGGCGCACATGCGGCACTCGGTTTTCCGGGAATACCTGTTACGCTCACAAAGACAGCCGGCACATTCAGAATAAGTACCGGACTGGACAACGGCAGCGGTGACTGGTTAAACTACAACGGCTACTGCGACACACCGGATCAGAATCTTTGGGCATTCAAACAAGTGGAAGGCACAGAATGTGTATATAACATCGTGAAACGCACCTCGCCCAACGAAGGAATGGCTTTCAATCCTTACGCTACAACAGACGCCGGAGCAGGCGTAGCTTTCTATGCGACAGTAGGAACGAGTGAGACAAATCTGGAGTCGCCCGACGCGCAATGGATTCTCGTGAGCAAAGCCGACCGTGACGCGCTGCTCAAGAACGCATCACCTGAAAATCCTGTTGATGCCACATATCTCATAAAGATGCCAGGATTTAATCAGCGGGAATATGGCAACACCACATGGGATAAGGAAAACGGCGCCTGGGCTCACAACGCAGGCACAATAGAAGGCAGGGGCAACAGACAGGAGGACTTTGCATTCGCTGTTGAAGGCTCTGGCAACGCTTTCGAACTGACACAGGACATAAAGGACCTGCCGGCAGGAAAATACATAGTATCGGTACAGGGCTTCTACCGTAACGGGAACACACGCAACGTGGAAAGAATGTTCAAAGCCGGAGAGAAAGCAACGCGCGAAGCTGTGCTGTATGCCAACGAAGCGGAAACTCCACTGCCCGACATAACAGAAGGAGTAGGGATGGCTCCGGGATATGGTGTGACGACAGAGGCTGGAGAACTGCCTGCAAGCGGCACTGATGCGACAAACTACTTCCAGAACGGACTATACAAAACATCGACAGAAGTGGAGGTTGGCAGCGACGGACTGCTCACCATCGGCATATTCAAACAGAATGCCGTAGACAACGACTGGATTGTGGTGGACAACTTCAGACTGACTTATCTCGGCCCGACGACCTCTACCGGAATAACCGAAATGGAGAATAATCGCAACAACAACAGCAAGACATACACAATACAGGGTATAGAGGTGAAAGACGCCAATAAACCAGGCATATATATCAGAGATGGACGCAAAGTCATAGTGCGCTGATGTGTGCCGGTCCACTACCCCGCCGCAGCATTCCTACATCTCTAAACAAGAAAACAATGGAATGCTGCGGCACAAAAGATATTCAGCCATACAATCATGTAATTCTTGAGAAAATTAAAGTAATAAAACTTATTTCAAGTCCTAAAAGAGTCAATATCACGCTTCCGGAAGATCAATACCAGAACTTCGAAAAGTCATTTTCAAAATACCGGAATCCTAAACATGCGTGATTATCATCGAAAACGGGCAAATCGACACTATTATAATATCATATATTAATCATACTATAATCCGTTTCAAATCATTCAATAAAACACAAAACAAAAATTCTACAACATGAAGAAACATCTATTAACACTACTGCTCACTGTCTCGCTCGGCATGTATGGCCAGAACGGGAAATACGACGTGGCGGCTTATGTGTGGCCCGCCTATCACGACGAGCCGCGCTTTCAGAACGAAATGAACATATTCCACGACGGCAAGGGCGAATGGGAGGCCGTGTATAAGGCTAAGCCCAAGTATGAGGGACACAGGCAGCCAAGGGTGCCTCTGTGGGGCTATCTGGATGAGGCAAGCCCAAAGACACAGGAGAAGATAATAAAGACGGCACTGAAATATGGCGTTAACACGTTCATATTCGACTGGTACTGGTATGAGGGACGGCCTTTCCTTGAGAGTGTTCTGAACGACGGTTTCCTGAAGGCCAAGAACAACCGCAAGATGAAGTTCTACCTGATGTGGGCAAACCATACGCACACGGCTTATATAAATCCGGACGAGCCGGACAAGAACAAGATTTACTGGAAGGGAGAGACGAGCGCAGAGGACTTCGACCGATTCACCGACCACATAATAAAGGATTATTTCTCACAGCCCAACTACTACACGATAGACGGCAAGCCGGTGTTCGCCATTTATGAGGTGGGAACGTTCGTAAACGGAATGGGAGGCATGGAGAACGCCAGGAAGGCGCTCGACCGATTCCGTGACAAGTGTGTGAAGGCAGGGCTGAAGGGCATGCATCTGCAGGCGATACTGTGGGGCGCGCTGCCTACAACGCTATCGGGAGTGCCAGGTGACAAGACGGAGACACAGGACAACACGGTGAAGTATCTCGGATTTGAGAGTCTGACAAACTATCAGTGGTGCCACTTCGTGCCAGCCAACCAGGACTATCAGTCGTGGGGCGAGCAGGCGACAGCCAAATACGACGAATTCAGCAACGGTTTCTCTGTGCCTTACTTCCCGCACGTATCAATAGACTGGGACAACAATCCGCGCTTTCCGGGCAACGATCCGCAGTCGGCTGTTACGGGTGTTACACCGGAGAAGTTTGAGAACTTCCTGCGTGTGGCAAAGGACTTTGTGGACAAACACCCCAACCAAGTGCCGCTTGTGACGATAAACGCGTGGAACGAATGGGCCGAAGGCAATTATCTCGAGCCCGACACCCACTTCAAATACGGATTTCTTGAAGCTGTGAAAAAGGTGTTCAAGAAATGATACAAAAAAGGCAGATATAAAAGACGGTGCCCGTTTATAAATGTTTCTTCATCATCACCGCACTGCACAATATGTGCGTGCACAAGACGGGTAACCGCAACTTTTATATCTGCTCTCCTCAATTACTAAACAATAATACTTATTCGTTTTATTCCTTTACAGGCTGGGCCGACTGCTTTGTTCTTGATGTCAGCTCGACAGGAAGCACAGGCATTGCACCGTTCTGGGTACATACGTATGCCGAAACATCTACGGCCAGCTTGTGAGCCTCGGCTATCGGCATGCCGCTTATGAGGGCTGCACAGAACGAACCGGTGAAAGAGTCACCTGCTCCTACGGTGTCGGCCACCTTCACCTTAGGTGTGGTCTGGAAAGACATCTCACCGCGTGTGAACACGTAGCTGCCGTTGATGCCGCATGTGAGTACGAGAACATCGAGATTGTACTTGCCGAGAAGCAGCCAGCACTTGTTGCTCATGTCGAGTCCGGGATAGCCGAACATGCGACCGATGGTGACAAGTTCCTCATCGTTTATCTTCAGAACATTGCACAGTCTGAGCGACTCCTGTATCACTTCCTTGGTGTAGAAGCTCTGACGCAGGTTGATGTCGAAGATGCGCATGCAGTCTTTCGGTGTGGCCTTGACAAACTTGCGTATTGTCTCGCGAGACACCTTGTTACGCTGTGCCAGCGAGCCGAAGCAGACAGCACGGCAGTTGTGTGCTATTTCTTCTATCTCTGGTGTGAACGGGATGTTGTCCCATGCCACACCTTCCTTGATGTCATAAGCAGGCACTCCTGACTTATCGAGCGTCACCTGCACGGTGCCGGTGGGATAATCCAAACGCGGCATGACATGGCGCAGACCTTTCTTCTCAAGTTCCTTGCATGTCTCATCGCCCAAACTATCCTTACCCAGTGCGCTCACTGCCAAGGTATCAATACCAAACTGTCCGGCATGATAAGCAAAGTTTGCCGGAGCTCCTCCTAATTTCCTTCCATCCGGAAGCACATCCCACAGTGCTTCTCCAAGTCCTACGACGATATTCTTCATTATTATATCAGTGCTTTATATTTTTAATAAATGTGAAAAGATATATCACTCCTATAGCCATTACAGCCACGGCTCCCATCTGTCCGGCTGCGTCTGAGGCAAAGCCCATGAACAACGGGAACACAGTTCCACCGAAGAGACCCATGATCATAAGTCCGGAAACTTCGTTCTGACGTTCTGGAACGGAAAGCAGAGCCTGCGAATATACCAATGAGAACACATTAGAGTTGCCATAACCAACAAGAGCGATGGCTGTGTAAAGCACTATCTTTGACGTTCCGAATGCCATGCCGAGCATACTCAGAGCCATCATGACGATGCTGATGGTGAAGAACGCACGGTGGTTCATCACACGAAGTATGAACGAACCCGTAAGACATCCGATGGTACGGAAGATGAAGTAAAGGCTTGTGGCGAACGCAGCGTCATTTAGCGACATGCCCAAACGTTCCATAAGAATCTTCGGAGCTGTGGTGTTGCTGCCAACATCAATACCAACGTGGCACATGATGCCGATGAACGACAGAAGCACAACCGGCTTGCCCAGCAGACGCAGACAGTCGGCAAAGCTTGACGCACTGTCACTCTTCTCGCCCTCGTCTATAGGAGTGGCCCACAGCAGCAGGGCTGCAGCTATGCCCACAACAAAATAGATGGCGAAGAGCACCTTCCAGTCGAATCCGAATGAAGGAATGACTGCCGTGGCTCCCCACATTGCCAGATAAGGCGCAAGAAACGAAGCGATGGCCTTGATGAACTGTCCGAATGTGAGCGTGCTGGCAAGATGCTTACCGCTGATGATCGAAGAGATAAGCGGATTGAGCGATGTCTGCATGAGAGCATTTCCGATGCCGAGCAACGAGAAAGCCAGAAGCATGACTGTGAAACTCTCGTCAAGAAGTGGCAACAGCAGTGACACTATGGTGACAATAAGTGACAGCAACACTGTATTTTTGCGCCCTATGCGGTTCATCAGCATACCTGTCGGCACACTGAAAATGAGGAACCAGAAGAACACGAGCGACGGCAGGATGTTGGCTGTCGAGTCGTTGAGCGCAAGATCTTCTTTAATATAATTGGAGGCGATGCCTACCAGATCGACAAATCCCATCGCGAAGAAGCAGAACATCACGGGGATTATGTAAATAGCTTTGTTTTGTTTCATAACGGTTTTTATATTGTTTAAAGATTAGTTTTCGGCTGTCAGTTCGAGTACGTGGCTCGTTCCTTCTGATGCAGTAAGCACAGGCAAACCTATCTTCATGAGATAATCGCCTGTGTAAGTCTTGGTCTCGGCCTTCTGGCCTTCAGGCAGATTTATTTCCTTCACGCTATAGACAAGTGACGGGTCAAGTCCCTGGAGCTTTACGTTGAACAGCGGTTCCTTGTAACGCGGGTGCAGATCGTAAGCGAAGAGTACAGCATGGGTCTTGTCTTCCGACACGTAGTTTACTGCGGCATGATTGCCTTCGTACGGAGATACTAATCTATACATTTCACCATCCAGGATTACCGGTTTCAGTCTGTTGTAATTAGCCACTGCCTGTTTGCAAAGATTGAAATCGGCGTCGGACAGATTGTGCACGTCAATGTCGAATCCGAGTTTGCACATGCTTGCCACATCTACGCGGAACTTCATGCTCGCCTTCTTGTTCCAGTCTGTCACATGTGAAGCCATGGCCTTGACAGGGAAGAACTTGGACATGTTCCACTGTATGTAGATACGCTCGAACGGATCTGTATTGTCGCTGCACCAGAACTCGGTGAAATACTTCAGAGCCTCATAGTCGCAGCGTGCGCCTCCACCCGAGCAGAGCATCATTGGCACATGAGGATATTTAGCCTCGAGTCTTTTGAGCACATTGTACAATCCGCGCACATAATCGACATAGAGATTGCCCTGCTTGTCTTTAAGATAAGGCGAGCGAATGTTCGTGATAGGACTGTTGCAGTCCCATTTGAAGTATGCCACGTCCGGATTGTCTGATAGAATCTTATCGGCAACGCCGAATACGTAGTCCTGCACCTTAGGATTGGCAAGATCGAGCACGAGCTGATTGCGATAGTAGTATATGTCGCGTCCAGGCTGTGTTATGACCCAATCGGGGTGCTTCTCATACAACTGACTCTTAGGGCTGACCATTTCAGGTTCTATCCATATTCCGAATTTCACTCCGGCTTTCTTCGCCGCAGCTGTCAATCCGGCTATGCCTTGAGGCAATTTCACTGTATTCGGTTCCCAGTCGCCAAGTCCGGTGGTGTCGTTGTTACGCGGATACTTGTTGGCAAACCATCCGTCGTCGAGCAGGAACATGTCAACACCAAGTCTGGCAGCATCGTCCATCACTCCTGCAAGCTTGTCCTGGTCGAAGTCGAATGCTGTGCTCTCCCAGTTGTTGAGCAGCGTCATCCGGTCTTCCTTACCATCCTTGAGCTGATAAAGACGTGCCCAGTCGTGCAGGTTACGGGTTGCCTCGCCTATGCCATTATCACTGAACGTGAATATGAATTCAGGTGTGACAAAGTTCTCGCCGGCCTTCAGCTTGTAGTCCGAGGCGTATGGATTGATACCAGGAATGACACGTAGTCCGCCGACATTGTCAACCTCGAAAGTGCATCTGAAGTTTCCTGTCCATCCTATAGTACCGAGCATCACCTTGCCGTCACATTCTCGTGCCGGAGCATTTATGCCCAGCTCAAAGAAAGGCTGCATGTACATAGCTGCACGTGTGCCAAGCTTAGTGTCTATTATTTTCTTACCGTAAGTCAGTTTCTGGGTGACAGGTTGTGCCTCACGTGCCCAATCGCTGTGATAGTTGGTAAGGAAATATGACGGCTCATTGAAATACAACATTGTGCTTGCATACTTCCATAAAGTAATGTCGGACTTCTCGTGATGAACAATCTCGCTCCATGCCTTTATGACATTCTGACGATTGTAAGCGGCATAATGCAAAGTCACCTCAAGAGGATATTTCTTGTCGGCAAGATGTATTATGGTCTCAGTACCGCCGTCAATGGCGCGTGTCTCTGAGTCTTTATAATAAAGGTATGTGGTCTTATCGCCATCGGAGTGGGTAACGGCCAGTGCCGGCTCGAAGAAGTCTTCTCCTCCCGATGTCATATAAGCCTCATGTCCTCGTGAGCTCACACTTCCGTCTGAGCCTGTATTAACCTGCCAATCGAACTTGTCAACATCTGCCGCGTTCAGCAATTTGTCGCCAAGATACACCATATAGAGCCTGCCATTATTGTTCACCTGCAATATCATATCGGTATTGTCGGTGCTCACACGTATGGTTTTACGTTCATCAGCTGCTGATGATCCACTCAGCAGCAGCAATGATGATATAATAATGCAGAATTTTCTCATTAGGTTGGTTTTAATAAAATAGGTTTATACGTTTTATTACTTAACGTAATACTTCCTAATAATATTATATCCTTACAGACTTATTTTGTGAACCTTGACATTAGCATATTCAGCCTTTCCTCCTTCTGTATAGAAACGTACAGAGTCATAAGGCTTTGTAGGGAATACAAGGTTGGTCATGGCAATGCGTCCACCGTCAACAAACAGTTCTACAGAACATTTGTCAACGAAGATGTCAACATGATATGTCTTGCCTTCGCAAAGGTTGAGCGGAGCCCATGTTCCAAGTGCGAAATCGTTCTTGTAGTTCACTGAATTCTCGATACGCATAGGCTTTTTGTTCTCGCTTGCGCGCTTTGCGTCAGCCTCTTTCTCTATGCCGTGAGGATCTGATTTCAGTCCGAAGTCGGTAAGTCCGCTCTGTGTACGGTCCATGACGATGCGATTGTTCTTCATGTCGAGATAAACAAGTGTCTTCTCGCCTTTGTCATTATAGAGCTCGATACCTGCCACACCGGCCTTACCCGGAGTAACGTCTGCCTCGAGTTCGAATGCACCTTCACATCCTGCAGCCACACCGGCCTTGTTGTTCTCACCCTTAACCTTCATGTTGTCAAGAGTCTTGGTGTCCTTGCGCAGAGCCTTGATTTCAGGAGCTACGTCAGCAGCTACATAATAATGTCCGTCCTTTGTGTAGAGTGAGAGCTCACGCGGCAGGCCGTTAGCACCTCTGTACTGCTTGATAGGAGTAACGTTGGCATACTGCCAGTTGCTCATCCACGGCATTGCGATAACACGGTCGCCGGTGTTTGAGAAACATACAGTAGCATAGTGGTCCTTACCATAGTCGAGCCATTTAGCAGTGTAAGGATCGTCAAGACATTTGAATGTTGTGCCGTCGAAATCGCCTACGAAATATTCTGTGGCGCTACCACCGAAGAGACATCCCGGGTTTACATTCATAAGCATGACGAACTTCATGTTGTTCTTGTCACCATTTACAGGCAGCTGTACGAAATCAGGGCACTCATACTGACATGGCTGCATGCCGTAGCCGCGTCCGAAACCGCTGACATATGTCCATTTCTTGAGGTCGGGAGACTTGTAGAAACGCATTTCCTTGTCTGCCGAAACAATCATATACCAAGAGTTTGCCGAAGCATACCAGAACACTTTCGGGTCACGGAAATCCTTCAGTCCGTCGAAAGGACGGAGCACAGGGTTACCCTCATACTTTGTAAATGTACGTCCGTTGTCGGTGCTGTATGCCATACACTGTATCTGTCCGTTCTTGTCGCTTGCCGATGTGTAAAGAGCGATGATGGCGCCGTTGCCATATCCGGCAGTGTTGTTCTTATCCACAACAGAGCTTCCAGAGAAGATCTGTCCCAGTGTATCACGTGCGATTGCCGGAGCAAGTTCCTTCCAATGTGCCAGGTCGGTGCTCACAGCATGTCCCCAGTGCATGTTTCCCCACTTAGACCCGTAAGGATTGTACTGGAAATAAAGATGATACTCACCATCCTTGTAAACCATTCCGTTAGCATCGTTCATCCATCCGTAAGAAGGTGTGTGATGATAGAGCGGACGGTAATAATCGGTGTTGACAACGCTCCATGTGTCAGACATCTTGAGAGTCTTCAATGCAAGAGCCTCCGGTTCGATGTTCAGAATCTTAACCACGGCTTTCTTGCCACTGCCCAATTCGAACGGAACACTGTAGTCTGTCTTGTTACGGGCCAGACGTATGTCCATCCATGTGTCGGCAGGAGAACCGGTGTCGAGTTTAACCTGAGACTCGCCCTTGTCCTCTTCTATCGGCAGAATGAGATATTTCTGCGGATTATTGATTTCAACTACTGTTGTGTCACCATGACGACTGACGTTGATGTCCTGCGCCATGAGAGCCTGTGCGGTCAGAGAGAATGCCGCTACGGCCATTGTTTTAAGAAGAAAAATATTGTTCATAGATTACTTCGGATAATTGGTTATTATGTTCATTGATAAAGTGTCAGTCTGTCCCGCAGCGTTCTTTACAGATAGATGCGGGACAGTTAAACCGTATCAGAATTTCAGCGAAGCCGAGAACTCAACAGTGAACGGACGCAGATAGCTTCCAGTCATGAGGTGACCGTTATACTGTTTTGCCTCGTCCTTGGTGATGAGCTCAGCACCGGCGATACTGCCTTTCGCTCCGGTCTGATTGAGGAAGTTGACAACTGTGCATCCGAGCGACAGTTTCTTGTTCACCTGCCAGTTCAAACCTCCGAATGTCTCCCAGTGACCGTTGAAGTAGTAAGCCTCGTTGATGTTGGCGTAGGTCTTGCTGAAGTAACGGAAGCTGGTCCAGATCTTCAAGTCTTTGGTTATCATGTAGCTCGGATCGAACTCGATGAGCACCTGCGGTATCTCAGCCACAATGTTTCCAGTGGCGTTGATCTTTCCTTCATATCCGTCAGAGAATGTGACAGAAGTCTCATACTTCTTGTATGTCGGTTTCTGATAGGTGAAGAGGAAGTGTATGTCGAGTCCCTTTATAGGATGAGCCATTACGTCTGTTGTCCATCCGATGGTCTGTATGTCGTATGTAAGCGGAGCAGCCATGATTTCACCGTCATGCTGCAGATTGAGCGTAGAGTTGTTGTTTGTCTTCGAGATGTATGAGAAGAGCGATGTGAGGCTCAACCATGAGTTGTTGTAGTAGATACCGGCACGTCCTAATGGTACGGAAATCTTGTCTGTGTTGGGCAGTGTTGCCGGCGAGAAGTTCTCGAAGCGCGGATGCTGAACGATATAAGTGAAGTCGCCGGTCAGTCCGAAATTGTCTGTCAGACGATAAGTGAGCGCAGCAGTGAAATCGTAGTTGAACCAGTCGTAGCTGAGCGGTGTAGGAGTGATCTTTGTTCCGTCTGGAGCAGTAGCACCGATATAGTAGTCAGCGAAACGTCCTACATATTCACCATTTGAGTTCTTCACGGCAGCATTCTCACCGCGGAGCGACTGCCACTCGAAACGTGCACCATAGTAAACATTGAACTTAGGAGTGATGTCCCAGTCGTGTGTCAGATAGAGTGCGAGCTTGTTCTCATGTCCTTTGTAATACTCAGAGGCATTCTTGTTGAAATCATAGAAAAAGTCGTTGTGCTTGTTTGAGTCATACACTCTGACCGGATAGCTTCCGTCTGAAGGTACGCTCTGATCATACATTGTGGTGTTCGATGTATAGTCGATGTCGTAATACCATTCGTTTACGCCCACGCGCAGTGTTGATGTAGAAAATTTCTTCGACAACTCCGAGGTGAAGAGAAGCTCGTCGATATCGCCCGAGTTAAGACAAGACATACGTGTCTGTACATACTCTCCTGTATAAGGAGTGAGCTGTCCATCAACGCCACGCAGTACATAGTTGTAGCTGTTGTTATCCTTTACATTGATGAGCGACATAGGTGTCTGATATACCAATGCACCACGCGCATTGTCATATCGTCCGATGATTTTCCATGTAAGTCCGTTATCCCATTTGTAAGTGTTCATGAGTGACACCTCGCTCGAATGGTTCTCTATCGCATCATAAAGAGTTGTCTGCTTGAGCTGACCTGTGCGCATGTCACGATATGTAATATTGTTTTCCGTAGGAAGATATGAAGTGGTTCCGAGTCTGAAGTCTCCGTATTCTTTCACGCTTCCGTCGCCCACATAGATGAAAGGAGCCGACTGTGTGGCGTAGTTATATACCGGATGACTGTTGGAATAGTGATACATAGCCGTGAATTCACCGCGGCCGTCACCATAGCGTTTTGTAAGAGCCGCCTTATAAATCTGAGTACGGTCCTGGAAAGGAGTTGATTTGATCTTGAATGTTCCCGGATCGAAGTCCTGATAAAGGCTTGTACTGTAATACCAGCCCTTGCCCATCGAGCCGTTGAGGTTGAGTGAAAACTCCTGCAGTCCGAAATGATTTGACTTATAATCCAGGCGTCCGTTGAAACCTTCCTGGCCAAGCTGTGTGAACGAATTGACCGCATAGCCTATGTTACCGGTAGTGATGGCTGTCTCAGATATCTTGAGCAGTCCCACATGGCTAAGGCTTGCGTCCGAACGCCAGTTAGAGTTTATGGAGTGAGGATTGGTGGCATAGGTCACCGGGAGTCCGTTCTCCAGCACGTTTACGTCAGCCGAAGGCAGTCCGATCTGTATCTCACGCGGACCGTTGGCGCTTGATGCGTTAAGCATGACGTTACGGTTGCCCTCCTCTTTGTCGGAGCCTTCACTGTCAGTCTTTGTGTCCTGTGCCTGGACATAAGTCAGCGAGAGCACTGACGCCAGTGCCACTGTACTTAATCTTGCTGTTATCTGATTGAGTATTCTCATAATGGTTACAATCAAAAATTTTTTATTTACAACATTTTTAGTTATTTCGCCGCAAATATAACCTTTATTACAAGATTATTCATTTTAGATATGTTTCAGAATATAAGAAAAATCGTTCATGTAACATTTTTGCTACTTTTTGAACGATTTTTACATACTTCTTTTTTATACAAGCACTTATACAAAAGCCAAAACACGAAGAAACATACAGCATACCGGAATTATCACACATATCGCTAACTGCGGATGTGTCAGGACTTTTGCCGTATTCTTTTCCGTCGTATGCATCGTAAACGATGCCGCAAGCTGTCTTCCGGGCAGGTTTTTCATTATACATATTTCCACTATTTGCCAGGCCGGAGCCTGTGCAAGACGAGACAAGCCCATGGACGGCTACAGATGTTTCTTCACGACGTTTCGCGTCTTCAGCCCCGACAGGACAGATCCAAGTAATGTTCTCTCTGTGTTGTAAACCATTATGACTGTAAATATTGTAAATTGTGTATTGACAGAACATTCTGTTGTAATCGTCCTTAAACTGAATAGCGCACGTTCCGCAAAGACTCATCGTGCAGCCGCTGTCATGGTTTGCCGTTCTGCCTCGACCGGCAGAATATATGGATTCATTGTAACAATCATCATACACCTTCATTACCGCTGCCTCACCCGATGCACATCCTCTATCCATACACATCCGCCGGCAATCTTCCTGAGACTTCCTCACTGACACGCCGACAGCCTTCACCGTCCGTCTCGCCGAACGCCTCATGCGACATGCCGCTGCGGTGCGTATGCCGTTACGTCGGTTCATATAATATGTGTAAGAGTATGTCAGCATCAGTAATAGTAATAAGCGTATGTGTTTAGTGTGCGTTGTACATTATGAGATTATACAGGGTTTCATATTTAGGTGTTATATCATACGCTTCAGAACGCATCAACCGTAGCATTTCATTTTCTCGTCCGCTCCCCGCTGATATTGCCTGCACAAGGCAAGTCCATCAGACCGGCAAACATTCTCAAGTCAACGACGCCCGAATGACATTCTGAAAGCATTCGTATCGTGTTCTTATAAAGTCCGTATCGAGCCGTCATACGGCCCGTACCAGACTCTCATACTGTCCATAACAGTACCTCGCAAAGCCCTTGTCGCTACAGGCTTGACGCCTGCCTTGGCACTAATGTCATAGACAACGGTCAAAACAACCTCTTATTTATTCATACCACTCTCACACCATCCTATCTGTGTATTGTCCATTCCGTAAATGTTCATACCGACCGTGTGGAGCAAGCAATGATAAAGAGATGTTCATGTCGTGGTGGCTGTAAAGGATATTATATCAAATTATCCCGTAACAATCTTATTATCTTAAAGAAATGTATCCGTGCACGACAAAATACGCAGAAGTCGTGCAGAGGGATACATCTCCTTTTAGAAGAAACTAAACCACCTATATTATACCATTATTACAAATTATGAACGCATCAATTGTATCCCTCATTCTGAGTGTAGAGTCCCGGAATGTAGAACATCTGATTGTATGGTATCGGGAAGAACTCGTTCTTTCCGGCTGTGAAGAGACCGTCGCGGTAGTACTGTCCGTAGTGCATTTCAGTATCGCTTGTGATGTTTCCGTTACTGTCGTATGTCACAGGTGCACCGGCCATTACGTTTCCGTTATGGTCGAAGAAGCTGTAAACATCGTTCTGCTCACTTGCGTAGTATGCGTTCAGAGTCTGTGAAGCGATACCCCAACGGCGCAGGTCGAAGAAACGTCCGTTCTCCATAGCCATCTCCAGACGGCGCTCCCAGCGCAGGCACTTGCGTGCTGTCTCCTTGTTGGCGAAATAAGACTCCGGATATTCTGCTATCTCACACTGGTTTGCCGCATAATCAATGTGCTTAGCGACAGAGTTTGCCGCACGGCGTCTGATGTCGTTGATTATTGTGCGAGCCTCTGACAGACGGCCAAGCTCTATGAGAGCCTCGGCACGCATAAGCATCACGTCAGTGTAGCGGAGCACGTACTCATTCATTGCGAAAGCCTGCCATGAATCGTTATAGGTCTCTCCCTTCGAACGCTGCGGCACCTCTTTCAGAGATGTGTAATATCCGTAGTCTGTAGCGTCACGCGAGTTGGCCATGGTCTGTGTGTATTCAGACTCATACTTATACGGGAACGAAGGCATACCTACAGTATGGAACAAACGCGGATCCCACTTCTGAGCGGTCGGCTGACCGTTAATAGGATAATCGATGCTGTTGTTATAGTCGTCGAACATAGGCAGACCGTTCTTTGTCTTGAACGCATTTACAAGGTTCTGAGAAGGTTTGTGGAAGTCCCATCCGCAAGACCACATTTGCCAGCAACCGTTAAGCACTGTTGACCAGTTGGCGCGTCCGAATGTAGTGTGGTCGTCCTCATAGTCAGAGCACTGTACAGCGAATATAGACTCCTTGCTGTTCTTATATTCAGGCAGGAATATGTCGCCATAATCCTCAAGATAACCATAATCAGAGTTCACCACGTCGTTTGTATAATACACAACGCTGTCCATATATTCAGGAGTGATGTGACCTACACCGGTGTTTGCCTCATAACCGTCACCCCAAGCCAGGTTAAGATAGCATTTTGCGAGATATGCTGCGGCGGCAATCTTGTTGGCACGGCCGTCCTCACCCGGTCCTTTCACAGGAAGGACATCGTAAGCAGCCTTGAAGTCGTCGATCACTTTGCCGAACAGCTCTCTGTATTTATAGGCGTCGTTTTTTACAGACTCCTGACTTCCGGCAGCCTCCACCTTCTCGTCGATCCAAGGTATCTTGCGGAACACTGTCAGCAGTTTGTAATAGAAATGTCCGCGGAGGAACTTCACCTCAGCAATACGCTGACGTGTTGTCTCTGCTCCGAGTTTGCTCTCACCGTTGCGCTCGAGCGACAGCAACGCGCGGTTGCAGCGCGAAACAGCGCAATACAGACGATACCACAACTCGTCCATCTCACCCGGAGTGGTAGGAGTAACGGTCTTCCATATATCAATAGCGTGATAGCCTGTATCGTTAGGTCCGCTTCCACCCTTGAGACAGTCGTCTGAAGCTATATCTCCGTAAGGGAACAGGTTGAACGGATATGAATACCAGCAGTCGCCGAGCATGGCGTATGCCGAGGTAACCATGCCTTCAGGATCGGCAAAGGCCTTATCTACATCGATGACGGCAGTAGGATTATAATCCAGAAAATCATCACAACTTGTCAGCGTAAGGCCGATAACGCATGCGGCAAGTATGTTATATATCTTTTTCATTTTGATAATCATTAATCTGTTAGAAACTTAATTGCAATCCAAATGATATTGAAGTTGACAACGGATAATTCCAGTCAGGATTCTCCGGATCAGGACAAGTAAGGCTTGAGCTCTTGATTGTGAGCAGGTTCTGTCCTGAGAGATAAACACGTGCGCTTGTCATCTTGAGCTTCGACAGTATTGATGAAGGAACGGTATATCCCAACTGCAGTGTACGGAGTTTCAGATAAGAACCGTTCTCAACGAAGTAGCTTGAAGCACGACCCTCGTCGGCAGTGTTCGTAGTAGAAAGTCTCGGGATGTTGGAGTCTGTGTTGTTGGTGTTCCATGCGTCGAGCAGACGGCTACCCTTGTTAGAGCCTGCGTCTGTTACAGCCCAGAAGTCGGTCTGGAATTTCTGGTTGTTATATACGTCCTTGTCGCATACGCCCTGCCAGAACATGCTCAGATCGAAGTCCTTGTATGTCAGACCGATGTTGATACCGTAAGAGAATGCCGGTACCGGATTATAGATCCAGTCCTGGTCGTCGGCTGTGATGATATTGTCGCCGTTGAGGTCGGCATATTTCAGTCCACCCACACGTGCGTTAGCCTGTCCGGAAGCGTCAACCTCTTCCTGTGTCTGGAACAATCCGTCAACGACATATCCTACTATTGAACCGTAAGGCTGCTTAGACTGAACAAGAGTCTGCTTAGAGGTGTGTGCGTAAGAACCTGTTGCCGATGCCGGCAGAGATGTTACTCTGTTGCGGAAGAAGTCAGCGTTTGCGCTGATGTCGAGTCCGAGACCGCATGACAGAGTCTTACGATAGCCGAGCATGAACTCCATACCCCAGTTGCGCAGTGAAGGACCGTTCATCCATGTTGCGCCGCCTTCACCCTTTGTACCGATGAATGCAGGAGAGATAAGCATGTCGTCAACGTCTTTGATATACCAGTCGATAGAACCGTAGAGCTGGCTGTGGAACAGCGAGAAGTCTGTACCTATATTATACTGTGTGGCAGCCTCCCATTTCAGGTTAGGATTAGGCAGCTGTGTTGCGCGGTATCCTGAAGGGAATGTACCCGAGCCCTGCAGATAGAGGTCGTAAGCAGTAGAAGTGATACGGTCGAGTCCGTAGTCAACTACGTAAATACCGAACTGAGCGTTGTTGTCGATTGCCTGGTTACCTGTCTTACCCCAAGAGAGACGTATCTTCCAGTCGTCGAGCCAGTTCTTGTCGATGAGCTTAGAAGCACGGAAACCTAATGTAGCGGCAGGGAATGTACCCCAGCGATTGTCTTTTCCGAAACGTGAAGAACCATCACGACGTATGGTGAACGAAGCCAATACAAGGTCATCGTAGTTGTAGTCCACCTTGCCGAAGAATGAAGCAAGTCTGTATCCCACCATTGCTCCGCTCACACGGGCTGTACCCGTTGCGGCGTTAGGCCACATGTAGTCAGGATCCTCAAAGCCGAAGCCCTCGCTGTATCCGGACCAGTCTATTGAGTTCTGCTTAGAGAGCTCAGCACCGAGCAATACAGAGAAATTGTGCTTGTCGGCAAGAGTGAAGTTGTAAGTTGCAGTGTTAGACCATGTCCAGTTCAGGTCGTTCTTGTTCGAAAGCGTTACGCTTGCAATGTTGTTGTTCACGATGTCTGAGTGGAATGTGTGGTTCATCGACTGTATGAAAGAAGTGTAATAGTCGATACCGAAGCTTGAGCGGAGCACCAGTCCTTCGATTGGTTTCAGCTCTACGTAAGCATTACCGAACAGACGCCAGTAGTCCAGATGGTTGTCCTTGTTCTGATACATCTCGCGCAGCGGGTTCTGACGGTCTGACATACTTCCTACAGGTCCGCCGAATGTCTCGCCGTCTATTTCGTAAACAGGAACTACAGGCGCCATCTTCAGAGCGTTCTCCATAGGAGCGCTGTCAACCTGTCTCGACCATGTCACGGTGAAGTTCTCACCCACCTTCACAATCTTGTTTATATTATAAGAGGTGTTCATTCTGGCAGAGATGTTCTCAAACGAAGTATATTTCAATATACCTTCATTCTTCTTGTATCCCAGAGAGAACAAAGCCGAATACTTGTCTGTTGCATTAGACAGCGACAGGTCGTAGTTCTGAGAGAATCCTGTGCGTGAGATCTCGTCGAGCCAGTCGGTGTCCGAATATCTCATTGTCTTCGAACTGTTGATGAATCCGTCGTAACGTCCGTTCACCGTATAGTTCACATACTGCTCTGTTGCAGGGTTCCACACCGTGATTGGCGTACCTGTCTGAGAGTTGAGGTTAAGACCGTAGTTGGCTGCATAGGTAACAGGATCTATTCCGTCGTTGAGAGCTGCCTGCGCCATTGCCGTAGCATATTCTGCCGAGTTGCACAGTTTCATGAGCGACTGCGATGTGTAGAATGATGCAGTGAGGTTTGTAGAGAAATCCACTTTCATCTTTCCGCCTTTCTTACCCTGCTTGGTTGTGATGATGATCACACCGTTTGCAGCGCGCGAACCGTAGATTGAAGCCGATGCCGCATCCTTCAACACCTGCATACTCTCTATATCGTTGGTGTTAAGAGAGTTGAGCGAAGTGGTTGTAGGCACGCCATCGATGACGAACAACGGGTCCTGCGAAGAGTTGATGGAACCCACACCACGAATTCTCACCGTACCAGTTCCGATAGGCGAACCGTTTGTCGTAATGGTCATACCCGGAACACGTCCCTGCAAGGCACGCATAGGGTCGGCATCAGGGCTTGTCTTCAGATCCTTTGTCGATACAATCGAAACCGATCCTGTGAGGTCTGCCTTACGCTGTGTGGTATAACCAGTCACAACCAGCTCGTCTATAAGATTGCTGGCAACCTCCATCGTTATTGTCATGTGTGGCTGTGCCTTCACTACAATCGTGTTGTAGCCGACATAAGAAATCTTGAGCTTTGCGCCCTCTTTTACCTTAATTTTAAATTGGCCGTTGATGTCAGTAATCACACCGTTGGTGGCTCCTTCCTCCATAACGCTGGCACCGATCACCTCCAGGCCTTGTTCATCTTTCACCGTACCACTGACTTCCATCGTATTCTGCGCCATGGCATATAAGCCGAGAGTAGACAAGAATACGGTCAGCATGATACGTCTCATACTTGAAAGCATTAGATTGACGTTTTTCATAAACCGCGTTTTTTGATTTAATAAATTGTTTATTTCTGATAATAAATTGTTTATGGACATTTTTATTTGTCTGCAACAAAGTTATAAAACTAAGATATTTAGATTTAGAAAAATTATTTCAATAAATTTAAAAAATCGTTCATGCAACATTTTTAATACATTTTGAACGATTTTTTCATGCACATATATGTACTATGAGCGTCCAAACAGCATAATGCAGCAAACAGACATAAAGACCACACATAGTTGCACAGACCATATAAGGAATGTGTAATTATTGTTCATAAATATAAAAAATGATTCATATCAGACAAAAACAGAAGAAGAAAAACCGAATAACGGAAAGGAATACACACCCGATACCGATGATTATCTATTGAGAACGATTATATAAAGACGCACCAGCACATTGAATCCGTCAAAATATAAAAATCTGAAAACGGCGACCGCAAATGTAAAATGGTCGGCTACAACACCGCTCAAGAATCGCTGTGGAGCGCACAAGTAAACGACAGGAGCGAATAAACGGGAAATTTCAGCATACTGCATGAATGGCAGACCGGCTGGCGGTTGTGCGGACACACAGGCCGAAGGAGATTTCTCCGGATTGAGGAAGTGCGCGTTCCTGAGTATAATATCGCCCGCATCATGGACTGACAAAGCCCGGAACACATGGTGAGACGGATGCTTCAACAGGCAGGCATCGTCATCACACGGAACATGAAGACATAAAAAATGCTGTCGCGGCAATCTGAAACTCACGGGACACACTTACCTTACCCGTGCCCAGAAATGCAGCGACAGCACCCTGACTATATCAAAGTCAGCCTCAACGGACGAATACCTTTGTGGTCTTGCCGCCCACCTTCACAAGATATACGCCGCGGGCAACCTTTATCTCGCTTCTGCCCGATGTCTTCGATGTGGCAACCAGAGCGCCGTCAACGCCATATACTGCTACGGCTGTCTGTCCGGCATTGTCAACAACTATGCGTCCGTCGGAAGCATACACCTTGCTGTCGGCGGCATCGGCCGCATCAATGCCTGTGGTGTATTCCACCTGAACCTCGTCGGTGTCGTCAGACTCGCCGCGGTTGTAAACCACAGACACGCTGTAAGAGTATGTCTTGCCGCTCTCCACGTCGTAGTCGGTGAACTCGGGACTTGTCAGCGGTTCGTCGTTCATCTTCACTCCGTCGCGGAACACATTGTATCCGACAACCTTCAGGTCGTACAGAGCCGAGGTGTAAGAAATGTCGTCTATCATCAGTCCGTACTGGTCGCAGCCCAGGTATCTCACGGCGATGTATCTGGTGTCGGCATCTACAGGAATATCATATCGGGTCCAGTCTTCGGTGGCTATGCCCTCCTCCACCAATGAGAACGACGACGGGTCGGTGTCGGTAGAAGACGACAATATCTGGAATTTCTCGTCAGTGCTTGTGCGCAGACGTCTCATGTAGAAGCTGAACGTGGTGTTGCCGCAAAGCTCCGGCGATACCAGCCAGTCGTCGTTAGGCTGTGCCACGCCGCCGTAGCTAACCATGGCATACCAGCAGATGAAGCACTGCTTGCCCGTACGCGGCAGCAGCCATGCGTCGTCGGCGGTCAGTTCCTTGCTCAGCTCGTAAGGATTCCACACCTGGAACGCCTGTTCGGTGTTTTTGTTGTCGAAGTAAGGGAAGTCGTAAGGCGATCCGGCTGCCAGTCCGTCCATGTCGTACAATGTCCAGTCGCCTATGTTGTTGATGATGAACGGCTGGTAGTCCTCAACACCGTCCTCGGTCACTACCGGCTCTGTAGGTATCTCCGGAGCCGACCAGCTCAGCGTCACCTTGTCGCCGGCAGCATCGGCATGCAGGTTCTCCGCCTTCGGATACCATGTGCCTTTCACGCTCACGCCGATGGTGTTATATGAGGTGTTGTTGTCGGCATACTCGTCGTCTGCCTCTATCATGGCGTACAGCTTTCCTGCCAATCCGGCGTCGTGGGCCGTAGGAGTGTAATAAAGATAAGCCGACTTTGTCTCGCCAGGAGCTATGTCCTCGCCTTCCACCGAAGCCACCTTTCTGTCGTTCATGTACAGCGAGACGGTGTATCCGCTCATGGTTTCGGTTCCACGGTTCGAGTAGTCGAGTGTGTAAACGCTCTCTTTGTCAGTGTTCAGCGTTGACGGACCCGCAAGGCTCATCGCGCTCAGGTCACGCGCCGGAGTGTCCTCCACCCTCACGTTGTCAACATAGTAATACATCCAGTAGTTGTCCATGCTTCCGCGCAACACTATGCGCAGCTGGTCGCAGTCCTTGTAATCGGCAAGCGATATGCGGTGCTCCTGCCATCCGGCTGTGGCAGCGGTGGCCATGAGCGGCTCGCCCACCTGGGTGAATGTCTTTGAGTCGGTTGTCACCTCGACAGTCAGCTTGGTGTTCTTGCCGTCATCGGGTATGTCGCTGTCGGCCCAATGAAACATGAACAGCGTGACCGACGGGTCCTTTGTGCCTTTAAGACTGATGAGCGGCGACAGGATGCGGCTGTCGGTCTCGTTCTCATAGAACGGACTGTAGAACTTTATGAATCCATTGTCGTTGTCCTGAGGGTATATTCCGGCTTCACTGTCGTTGGCCAGGCACACCCAGCCCATAGTGCCTACAAGCGGAGAGACGGTCCACGGATTGTTGCTCACATATCCGCCGGCAAACGACTCCTTGAACGGCAGACCGTAAGGTGTGCCCACCACCGCCGGGCGTGCAATGGCTTCGCCCGAGCCTTCGGTATTGACAGCAGCCACGGCATAGTATATGTTTTCCTGCTGAAGGCCTATCTCGTCAAGCAGGGCCTTCACGGTGGTGTCGGTATATGTGGTCGCATCTTTTATGTCTGACGCAAGCGGGGTGAAGTTCTTGCCGTCGGCGCTGCGATAAACCGCATAAGTAAGTGTCGTCTGATCGAGCTCGCCGCCCGACACATCGGTTGTCGGCGCATCCCATGTCAGCGTGACGGTGGAGCCGGCATCGGTGACAAGGGTCTCAAGGTTGTCCACCGTGGCAGGCACCTTGGTGGCGTCCTCTGTTTTCATCTCGCCCACACGCATCCTCAACGGCAGGACTTCCGCCGTGCCGACGGCAAACTTCTGTCCCACGCCAGTCTGCGCAACACCATCCTTAGGCTTATAAGTCTTTGGCGATGGTTGGGCGCTTGCGTTCGCTGCTGTCAGCAATGCGAGCAAGCTGCCCACTAATAATGTAGATATTTTCATATTATATTTGAATTATGGAATTGAACAACACAAAGATAACCAAAAAGATTAAATAAAAAGAATTGTGTGTAAGTATTATTTTAAAATAAGTGACACGATTACACACTAAGTAATTAAAATTCATACAAACGTCACGTCTTTATCATTTTAAGGCGCATTATGTCATAATCTGTTTATCCGTAAACAATTCCTGCACGCAGCTCCGCCACACTATTCGCAGACTGTCATCACGTAATAACAGATTCGCACTGCCACAACCGGAACATCATCACCGCACGTCGGGCACAGGCTTCACGTGCCGTTTCTCCTGCTTAATATCAGTGTTTTCAACGGAAACCCGCGTAATGAACTTACAATTTTTCTTGACAAAATTTTGACAAAATATTTTCGCGAAAGAGATGTAAAGGAATGTTAAATACGGCATTATGAGGCCTGTTTTGGGCTGTATCGCCTTTCGATATACCCCATAACATAGTCCGAAAAGATACATTTTGCTTTCCGATATTGCCCATTTCGTGGTGCGAAATAGCCCATTTCAGGGTGCGATATGGTGCTTTTCGGCCTCCGAAATAGGCCATTTCGCAAGCCGAAATGGTGCTTTTTGCAAATCGAAGAAACACCCCTTAAACATAAAAGGTTGATATTCAATATATTATAAAAACCGCTTATTTTCCGCGTATTTGCGCCCGATAAGAGTCTGTCCGCAAATACGCTCTTATTTTTGGGGGTATATAGGAAAACTGAGAGGGAAAAATCGAAATCAGGTTATAAATTGAAAGTAGGAAAAATCGGGGTTGAGCTAAATCGGTAGTCAGGCATCCTGCGACTTTATCTCTATTGGCCGGCGGTACATCTTATATTTTTATAGAAAGCGTGGCGGGTGATGTCGCGGCAATACGCAGGACGGCCCGGCGGCAAAAGCTCGTAATACACCGAAGCAGCAAACATGAGGATGTAAAACAAACATCCGCGCCTTGACAACGGTCTGGGGTTGAAAAGGCATACAAAAACGGTGTTGCCGGAAACCGTGTTTCATATTTTCCGGCAACACCAAAGACTCATTTCGCCCACACGTTCACTATCTCGCCTATATACATAGTGTGTATTCCCATGCCGTTGTCATAAACATGCCTTACATCCTTGTCCATCTTCTCGGCATCGAACGGGACTTTGTATATGATTCTGCACTCTATGGCAAGCCGTGCTTCCTTGAAAACCGGATTGCCGAGCGCAGTATATTCGGCCGTGAGTCCGGCAGGAGCGAGCTTGTCGCCGTCTCTTCCGGAGTGTCGTCCTATGTATATCAGCGCGTTACGCATGGTCTCAGGGAAGGCGGTCACAGTGAAATAATCGTTGCGTTCCATAAAAGAATAAGTGTAACGGCTCGACGACACATAGACGGTGACGACGGGACGTCCCCACAGCTCGCCCATTCCGCCCCAGCTGATGGTCATGGCGTTCATGTCGCCCTTGCTGCCCACAGCCAGCGCCATCCAGTCTTTGTCGAACAGCCGCACGGCATTCTCCACATCCTCCGGAGCAATGCGCCGCCATCCTTCAGCCTCCAACGGCTGACAGTTATCATTTTTCATATCTGCATCATTTTATTTTACCCATGTCCGGACCGTACGCCCGCGGCATAATCAACGACTTTATTGCAATTTGTGTGCCAGCTGCTCAGCCTGCCGGCAACCGTCCGTATTGTTGATGTCGTCCTCGTTCAGTACGCCGGGAACGAGCACCTCGTCTGCCATCTCCCACTTCAGCAGTGCCGCCGAACGCTCGATAGGCACGCGCACTCCGTCCATGACGGTGGGGTCGTGTTCCTCACAACAGGTTATCAGACAGCACTTCTTGCCGGATATGTCCTTGCCTGCCACACAGAAAGAGAATATGCGGTCTATCACGCCTTTTATCTGCGAAGGGATGGAATACCAATATACCGGCATGGCGAAAACAATGGCGTCTGCCTCCATTATGGCAGGAGCAATGATATTGAAATCGTCGTCAAACGAGCAGGCCTTACCTGTCTTGAAGCATGTCTGGCAGGCATGGCAGCCGCCTATCTTCATAAACGCGGCGTCGAAACGCTTTACCGAGTGTCCGAGTTTCTCTGCCTCGTTCACGAAAGCCTCAACCATTGCGAAACTGTTGCCCTTCTTACGGGGACTGCCTGTGATGACAAGAACCTTCATATATCTGCCCTCCTATTTCTTTATTGTGTTCGAATTCTGATTATAAGCCTTAGCCACGCAACGCCACTGTCCGTCCATCTTCATCAGCAGAAGATAGTCGGTGAAGTCTATACGGCCGCCCCAGTTCTCTTCGAGCACACGTACCACGGCCAGAGTCTCCTCTATATCAATAACATCCACACGCGCCTTGAAACCCTTATCGGCGCCTACGGTATCTACGTTCTCATAAAACTGCTCTATGCTTCCGTGCTCCAGTTTGCCGTCCAGATAGCCGAACAGCACGGCCTCATCAATGAACAGCTCCTTGGCATAGCTGCTCTTGCCTTCAGCCACACTCTTTACAAACTTCATGGCAGCCTCTTCCACCGCCTTATACTCTTCGATACTTGCTCTCATAATATTACTCTTTTAATGTTATTGTATGTTGCAAATTTACACGATAGGCACAATACCCACAAGTACCGAAAATTTATTCATATACCGAAAATTTATTCGGTATATACCCGTCTGAGGTATTATTAGTATCTTTGCGATTGTAATAAAACAATGATTATAAATGTACGAAAGAAAGATACCCGTTGACCTGGATTGTCCACTGCGGCTCACAATGAGCCTCATCGGCTCTAAATGGAAATCGTGCATACTCGATGAGCTGCGCAACAAGTCGCTGCGCCCGAGCGAACTTCATAAGATTTTTCCCGAGGCAACGCCGCGCGTGCTCGACATACAGCTGAAAGATCTGGTTGAAGACGGACTTGTGTCGAAGACGATATATCCAGAACTGCCGCCCCGCTCGGAGTATGCCATCACACCTTTGGGCATGTCGCTCATCCCGATAATAGACGCGATGATAGACTGGGGAAACAAAAACAAGAGTCTGTTTGAGAAGAAATACGGCAGATAAACGCCTGCCGCAACTCTTCTCAAGGATTATATCGCAGGCTCAGCGGCGTTACATCATCGACTACATAACATTATATCGTCATATATCTTTTACCGCTCCGTCATCCTTATCTCATCATTATATTATCTATTCCTTACAGTATAATCGTTTATTCTTTATAGTATAATAGTTCATTCCTTATAGTATCATCATTTTTCTTTAACCGTATCGTCAGCCGCGTTACGTAATATCTACATTCCGTTTATATCGTATAATAATCCCTTTTATATCATATAATATTCTCTCTTACACCATATAATATTCTCCCTTATATCATATAATAATCTCTCTTACACCATATAATATTCTCTCATATATTATATAATAATGTATTAACGCTGCCACAAGACCGTCACGGAGCACTGACGACGGACCATTTACGACATCCTTAAAGCCATGTAAGAGTAAAAACGGAATAAGGCATCGCCTCACAAGCCAAGGATTTATGTTTTTACAGCTGTGCCGACGCATAAATATCATGACACGCTGTAAACTTTATTTCACGCCTGTATCAGGTTATTTATACCATTGCAAACCCTTCGCAACCGCACCGTAACATTTTGTTTATACTTTTGCGCGACCAACTAAAACTAAATTATGAACAGATTTTTACTTTCAAACTCGTTGATGCTGCTGCTCGCGGGACAGGCAATGAACCTGTCGGCAGACAATATCGACAAGATTGTGGGCGACACAGACATGAAGATTGACGACGTGAAGACCTACAGTGTGACGGCAAACGCTGACGTGACTAACTACCGATGGCTGCCTGCCATAGGCTGCGACATCGTGGAGGGACAGGGCACTCCTGCCGCAAAGATAAAGGCCACGTTCATAGCGCAAGACAGTCCGATGATGCTCGAACGCCGGTTCACCGACGGCACAAAGGACACATTGTCGCTCGACATCACCTTCCACCGCTACGTGAAGGGCTTTGTAGATCATTCAATAAAGCCCGGAGAGAGCATCGAGATTGCCGGAAAGACCTACAAGGACGCCGACATATACTATGAGCCTGTGAAGGGTGACGACGGCTACGACCAGGTGATAGCCCACCGCGTGACGGTGGATCTCGAAGGCGCCGCATACCGCTCGATGACCGAACCTTATCTGCAGACTGCCACAGACAACTCAATATGGATAAGCTGGAAGACCGACTTCGACGACACTCCGGTGGTTATGTTCGGCAGAACAAAGGAAGAACTCGACAACAGGACTGAAGGAACGACACAGAAACTGTCGGACACTTACTTCTGGAACTCCGTGAAACTGACATCGCTCGAGCCTAACACCATATATTATTATAAGGTGAAGAGTGGCGACAAAGAGAGTCAGACATACCGCTTCCGCACCATGCCGAAGAAGGGTGGCAACACTCCGATGCGCATATTACTCATGGGTGACCACCAGCTGAAGAAGCGCAGCGGATATGAATGGCTCATGCAGGCTGCGGCAAGAAAGATTCAGGAGAAATACGGAAACCTGGAGGAGAACATCAACATGATAATGAACGTGGGCGACCAGGTGGATAACGGTACGCTCGACCAGTATGAACTCGTGAACTACTGGAAGAACAAGCAGATGTCGCCATACCTCCCCATAATGACGGCAGTGGGCAACCACGACACTTACAGCGACCCGGGCATGCAGCGCTATGCCGCCCACAACCACTTCGAGGAGCTGGAATATCAGGGCATAAAGAGCGGAACAGAGAACTATTATGCTTATCAGGTGGGACGCATACTGTTCGTTGTGCTGAGCACCGAGCACACGGGCGACGAGCAGAAAAACTGGGTCAGAAAGGTGGTTGACGCCGCCAAGAACGACGATAGCGTGGATTTCATCATCAGTGTGAACCACCGTCCCATACAGGCTGAGCAGTACATAGGCGACATTTCGTCGTGGGTGAGAAAAGAAATAATCCCCATCCTCTCAGAGACTCCGAAACACATACTCAACTACGGAGGCCATCATCACCTCTATCACCGCGGACAGATAGCCGAATATCCACTCTATCACATCATCAACGGAGCCGCATCCTACGACCAGCTCTGGGGAATGTCGTCGGAGCAGGACTATGACGACGTGCAGAAAACCATCGACTATTGGGGCTATCAGATTCTGGAATTCGACTTCGACAAGAAGGAGATGAAGGCCGAATGTTATGCCATCGGAAACAAGGGTCTCGTGGTTGACAACATACTCATCGACTCATTCCACCGCACTTTCGGCAAGGCTGCGCCAGAGAAACCGGTGCTCAACGACGTGGATGAGGAGGTTGAACTGCCTTATACATTCAAGGGAAGCCCTTACAAGACTTCTACCGACGAGAAGCTGAACACCGTACAATATCAGTTCTCTACCAACGAGAACTTCTCAACCATATCGCTCAACGTGGTGAGAGACTTCGAAGACCTCTACGGATCGACCAAAGCGCCGCTCTATCTGCCTATAGACGTCAACCACAATATGGACATAACCGAATATACACTGCCCTCACAGGGACTGAGCAACGGCACATATTATGTGCGCGTAAGATACCGCGACGCCAACCTGGAATGGTCTGACTGGTCTGACGCTAAGTCGTTCAAGGTGACAGGCAGCGTGATAAGCGAACCGCAGATAACCATAGAGAAGAAGGTGTATGAGCCGGGAAGCGAGATAGAGATATCCTATGCCAACGCGCCGATGGGCAAGAACGCATGGATAGGCATCTACCGCGCCGGAGAGAATCCGGGGGGCACAGGAGCAGGCACAACAACGTCATACAAATGGAACTACACCACACAGGCCGCCGGCTCGCTGAAGTTCACTATAGACGAGGTTAACGAATACTACGCCGTGCTCTTTGCCGACGAGGGCTACACGGAGATAACCGCACGTGTGCCGTTCTACTTCGGACCGGTGCCCGAACTGTCACTGGAAAAAGACAAATTCGAGGAAGGCGAGGACATAAACATCACATTCGCCAACGCACCGGGACTGAAAGACGACTGGATTGGTATCTACCGCATGGGCGAAGTACCGGGAACAGCCGACCTGTCCGACTCGTGGGATTACACCCATGAGGCCACCGAAGGCGTGATGACGCTCACGAAAGACCTGCCAAAAGGCTACTACTTCGTCAACTACTTCACACGTGGAAAATACTTCGAACCGGCAGAAAGAATAATGTTTGCCGTGGGCGAGAACATCTCTTCGGTCAATCTGGACAAGACAGAGTTCTGCAAGGACGAGAACATCACAATACACTACCACGAGGCTCCGGGCACTCCGAAAGACTGGATCGGCGTTTATCAGGAGGGAAAGGTGCCGGGCGTTGACGACCTCGACGGCTTCTTCTACACCTACGGAAACATAGACGGCAGCATAGAGATAAAGGCAGGTGACCTGAAACCGGGCAAATACTTCTGCTCGCTCTACATAAACGACTCGTGGGACGAGGTGTCTGAAAGAAAATATTTCACCGTGAGCGATGTCTCAACATCTATCGAAGCACCGCAGAGCGGCATGAGAATGTACTCGGAGAACGGGGTGCTCTACATATCGTCAGACAAGGAATGTGACGTCGATGTGTATTGCGCCAACGGTGAGAAGAAGGCTCGTCTGCACGTGAACAGCGGTCTGAACAGTTACGACAACCTCGGAAAAGGATTCTACATCGTGAACGGACGCAAGATGATAATAGGCTGAAAAGACTGTGCCGGAATGTGGTCCGAAGCCGGACGCGGAGCTTCTAATAAAGCAAACAAGAAGATGTATAAATATACGGAAAGGCGAACGGCAGATGAATAAATATTCATGCTCAACTCAAAATTAAGGCCATCATTCCAAGCAACAAACTTTTCGGTCGCAAATATGCGATTCTCATAGACTTTACGCAACCCGTTGCCAGTCAGCGGGTTGCGTTTTTTCGTACTCTGATGCGCACTCCGATGCGTTGCGATAAAGCCCGAATCAGACTCTGATATAGGCCATATCACACGCCGATAAAGACTTTATCAGGCCATGATCTGGTGCTTATCACACCGCAAAACGGGCTTTATCGCAAGACATCCACATTTTTATTGTCAGATAATGTATGCGCAATCGTCTCAAAAAAGGCTTTCCGGCATACAACAGACAGGAAATTTCCGCTCTCCGTTTTCTATTTTGAGAATTTTTATTGTCAATATTTTTTACTTTTTGGAATGTATAAATATACGGTTTATACGGCCAAAAGGGCTTATCCGCTATTTACGTCTGCACCGCCGGAAAAGCCCGGGAAAAAGCAAGAATGAAGGATTCTGATTATAATAAAAAATAATACTGCCGCCCGGATACGACGAAAGCACCGGCAGACACCGATGCTTTCAACATTTGTTCTCTGTATATCCGTAAGCCGCTACGGCGCATTATTTGCCGTTGGGCGTATGTCCGAAGTAGTCCTTATAACACTTGGAGAAATACGACGGCGAGGAGAATCCCACCTCATACGACACCTCCGACACGGTGTGTCCGCCCGCCTTGAGCAGCTTGTCGGCACGTTTCAGTCGGGTGATGCGTATCAGTTCCACCGGCGTGCTGCCCGTCAGCGCCTTCACCTTGCGGTACATCTGCACACGGCTCAGTCCGAGCTCGGCGCTGAGTGTCTCCACATTGAGTGCCGGGTCGGCAAGATGTTCGTTCACCTTGGCGCGGAACTCGTTCATGAAGTGCTTGTCCATGCTTTCGGGTTGCGTCTCGTCGGTCTCGCCCTGTGCGTATATGTTCTTAAGCTTTCGGCGACTCTCTATGAGGTTGCGCACCCTCGCTGTGAGCACCTTACCACTGAACGGTTTCACGATATAGGCGTCGGCACCACATTCGTAACCGTCGGCCCGCTGTCCCTCTCGCGCGTTCGCCGTAAGAAGTATCACCGGAATGTGGCTCGTTGCGGTAGATGTCTTTATCCTGCGGCACATCTCCAGACCGTTCATTCCCGGCATCATAACGTCGCAGACAATCAGTCCCGGCACCTCTCTTGTGGCCTTCTCGAGTCCTTCATTACCGTCGGAAGCGTAGCTCACGTCGTATGTTGAACTGAGCAGCGAGCCTACATATTTCTTCATATCATCGTTATCGTCAACCACCAGTATCTCCTCACGTTCACTGCCGTCGCCTGACTCTGTCATTATATCGTCGCAATAATCACGGTCATCGTCGGCATCCACGCCGCTGCTGGCTATATATTCATCGGCAAGTATTTCAGAAGTCTTGCCTGCTCCAGGTGTTTCCTCCGCATTGGCCGTTTTCGCCGACGGCAGAGTAACAATAAACTCAGAGCCCTGCCCTTCTGTACTTTTCACGCTCACACGTCCACCCAGCAGATCGACAAACGACTTGACAAGCGCGAGACCTATGCCCGTGCCGCCCATATTGTGCCTTGCCTGATAGAAGCGGTCGAACACATGCGACAGTTTATCGGGCGCAATGCCTATGCCGTTGTCAGCCACCGACAGCGTGAACGAGCCGTCCTCGGCTCCCGCCAGACTCACGTTGATACATCCGCCGTCGTTGGTATATTTCATCGCATTGGACAGAAGATTATAGCATATACGCTCCACCTTGTTGCGGTCGGTGCACACCATGAGCGTCTCGGGCATCGAAGTGTTCATTGCTATGCGCTTCTTCTGAGCCACAGGGCCGAAGTTTCCGGTCCACTCACGCAGTCCGGCGGCAAGGTCGAACCTCGATGTCTCTATGGTCATCTTACCGTTCTGCACCTTACGGAAATCGAGAATCTCGCCCACCAGACGCAACATCATGCTCACGTTCTTGCGCACAAGCTGCAACAGACGGCGCTGCTCCTCACCCAGATGCGTGTCGGCAAGCAGCCGATCAACCGGATCGGCAATCAGCGTAAGCGGAGTACGGAACTCGTGACTCACGTTTGTGAAGAACTGCAGCTTGGCATTCATGGTCTCTTCTGCAAGCCTTCGCTTCATGATAATGGTGCGATAGATGTAGATGAAGAACACTATGAGCAGCGCTATGATGATGGACGAGAGCAGAAGGAACACCTTTTGGTGGTTATACTGCGCCAGATAGCGGTCCACCTGACCGTGAAGCACCTCGAGCCTGTCGCGCTGCTGTTTCATCTCGTCGGCCTGCATGAGCATGGCATCCACGTTGTCGCGCGTGACGATGGTACTCTTCAGACGGTTCTCACGCTCATAAGGCTTGCCCTCAAGAATGTTAATCGCAAGCTGCATGACGAGATCTCCGCGCGTGGGATAAAGGTATGATGCGAGCAGACTGCCGTCCTTCACCTGAGGCATTCCGCCGTTTGGCATGGGCAAGGCGTCAACACCGATGTACGAAACCTTCATGTCCGCCGCCTTACGACGCATCACATTGCGCGCACCGTCAGCCATACGGTCGTTCTGTGCGAACACGCAGTCGAAGTCTCTTGTGTGTTTCAGTATCTCGTCCATGGCCTTCTCACCGCTCGGAGTAGTCCAGTTGCCATGGCTCATATATACGAGTTTTATGCCCGGATATTCCTTTATCGCATCCATGAAACCGCGGTGACGCTCTACGGCCGGCGACGAATGCCTGAGTCCGGTTATCTCCACCACGCGCCCCTTTCCGCCAAGTTGCGTTGCGAGAAAATGACCCATGGTGCGTCCTATGTCGTAGTTGTCGGCACCGATAAAGGCCGTATATTTCTTTGAGTTGGTCTTGCGGTCGAAATATATCACAGGTATGCCGCGGTCATAGGCACGGTCTATGGCCTCCGACACGGTATTCATCTGGTTCGGCGAAACGAAAAGCAGATCGATGCCACTATCCACCAGACTGTCAATCTGTTCTATCTGGCGTCGGTCATCATCGTTTGCCGACGCTATGCGCAGTTCCACATTATCAAACAGATACGTGCCCATGCGCAATTCATCGTTCAGTTTGTCACGCCATATATCCTCGCTACACTGCGACACACCTATCACGTATTCCTTACGTTCGGAACACGCTGTCATCATAAGTGCGAACATTATCAGGAGCAAAGTTCTCCTTATTCCTTTCGTAGTGTACCCAAGGTTATATATTGTCAATTTCATAATAAATATGTTTAGAGGCGTATCAATAAACGCGAGTTTCCTTCCTTAAAAGAACGCCCACCGCAAACAATGATGGGCCGACCAAAATACATACAAAGGCTTTATACCTTATTTCATTTCTTTTATTACTTCTCTATTCGCTATTTGACGCATTTATAGCGAGAGGCGAGTGCAACGGCAAAGAGAAGAAATCACATTTCTTCAGCTTTGACATTGCCGAGCCGTTTTTTATATTATGCAAATATAGCGAGAGGCGAGCGCAACGACAAAGAGAAGAAATCGCATTTCTTCGGCTTTGACATTGCCGAGCCGTTTTTATATTATGCAAATATAACAAAAAAAAGATACTCCCGCAACTATTGCATTTCAACTTTTTTGCATTTAATTTGCACCGCGACATCCTGAGAATCCGCACAACTTCTTTCACAAGGCACGGCACAAAGCTTTGTGACACCCCCCAAAAGCGCGGCAACAAGCTAATAATTACCGATTTACGTGATTTCGTTTTTTTAACAACATCAAGACAACACCGTAAGGCAATATATGCTATCTTTGTAGAAATTACTCATTATTCATATTTATATGTTAATCAGACCGTTCAGCAGTCGCTGCTGTCAGCACAACCACGGCATGAGATAGATATACTACTCCGAGCATTTTGTCATGGCGACATCGGACAACGGACTTGCAACAATACTATACGCAGCCAATGAGACCACGGCGAAGGTAGGTGCGGAAGGCCGGAGCGTGAACACCGAGACCGACCTGACGCTCATACCCATGGGCGCCGCCCGACTGCGCATATCGGCTTTCCCGAAGGTGGTGAGCGCCGAATAAGCCTGCAACGGCATCATAAGCAATAAACATACGCCACTACACGGCGACGGCATCCGCCGGATTGCGTCACACGAAACGCTCCGGCACTTGCCGTCGCCGTCTTTATTATGGCCCACAGGATAAATATTCCGTAAAAATAAAGAGGCCCATCCTTGCGCCGCGGAAGAATAAATTTTATAGTCCTTGACAGGTTTCTTGCGGTCCTATATAAATCCGGCAGAAATCAGATTCGCTAAAGAACTGACATATAATGACGGGAAACCATATATCAACACGCAGTGATAAAAACCGCGGCGGCACAGGGTTCACGGAATGATGGACACGCGTCGTCACAATCAATCAACCACCCTCACACAATCCGGGCAGTCCATTCGCGCAACAATAAATCAGCATCGCCACGACCGTTTTTTCTTCACCGCACGTCGGACGCATACTTCCCGTGCCGTTTCTCCTGCTTAATACCGATGTTTCTAACGGAAACTCACGGGACAAACTTACAATTTTTCTTGACAAAATTTTGACAAAATATTTTCCCGAAAGAGATGTAAATGAATGTTAAATACGGCATTATGACACCCGTTTCATCCCTAACCGCATTCTGATATACCCCATATCATAGTCCGAAAAGATACATTCCGCTTTCCGATATTGCCCATTTTGGGATGCAATAAAGCCCATTTCAGGGTGCGAAATGGTGCTTTTCAGCCTCCGAAATAGGCTTTATTGCAAGCCGAAATGGTGCTTTTTGCAAAGCGGAGAAATGCCCCTTAAACATAAATAATTGATATTCAGTATATTATAAAAATCTCTCATTTTTCGCATATTTGCGCCCGATGAAGAGTCTGTCCGCAAATACGCGCTTATTTTTCGGGGTATATCAGGAAACTGAGAGGGAAAAATCGAAATCAGGTTATAAATTGAAAGTGTCCTATATCAGTTTATTTTCATCATCAGAAAACGACTCCCGTTCGTGATTAAAACCATATTTTTCTCATTGAAACCGCACTCCTCTTAATTTCACTGAACCTATATTAAATAATCTATAATACACAATAACACGCGCACCGATACGTTAAACCCTTACCGTCATGCGGTGTCAAACTGAATATAAACACTTAAAATATAACGGCTTATGAAAACCTTGCTCATCAACACAGCCCTTATGCTGGCAATGTTTGCAGCACCCGCCGCGGCAACGACAGGCATGCGTCACGCCACCGTGGAGCAGACCGTCTGCACGTCGCCCGACCACAACAGTCAGAAAGGCAACAGGTGGCACAACAAGAGAAAGCGCTACTTCGTCATCAACAACAAGGTTTATTACAACGGTGAGGTCGTAAGCGGAGCGACGGCATCGGGTTTCAAGATACTCGACGACGGTTATGCTGCCGACGATTTCCGCGTTTATTACAAGGGCGAGAAGCTTGAAGGAGCAACGGCGTCGAGCTTCAAAACGCTCAAAGACGGTTATGCTGCCGACGATTTCCGCGTATATTACGATGGCGAAAAGCTTGAAGGGGCTACGGCATCGAGCTTCAAAACGCTCAAAGACGGTTATGCAGCCGACGACTTCCGCATTTATTACAGGGGCGAAAAGATTGAAGGGGCTACGGCGTCGAGCTTCAAAACACTCAAAGACGGTTATGCCGCCGACGATTTCCGCGTATATTACAGAGGGCGGAAGATGGAAGGTGTGTTTGCGTCGGGCTTCGAAGTGCTGAAAGACGGCTACGCCCGCGACAATTTCAATGTTTATTACAGGGGCCGCAAAGTGGAATAAACACGCCGCACTTTGCGGGCTTCGGCCGCCACATATTAAAAAAATGACCAAATTGTTCACTGTTTAGAAAAGTTTGAACTATATTTGCAGAGTATAAAAAAATAGGACAGACGACAGAGAGTGTTTCTGTTCCGGATCATCACGTATGGTCACTTTAAGAAAGTATTCTTTTTATATTCAATAAAAATGAGCTTAACAAGCATAGCAGGAAAGCTTTTTCTGGCAAGACAGAAAAAACTTGAACAGCACATAAACGGGGCGGAGACGTTGCAGCACAACGTACTCAACCATCTTATAGAAAAAGGCAGATACACCGAATACGGCCGCAAACATCTCTTCAGCAGCATAAAGAATTATGACGACTTCACGCGCAATGTGCCCGTGAACACGTACGAAGAACTCAAAGCCGACATCGACCGTATGCGTCACGGTGAGCCTGACGTGCTGTGGCCGGGAACGGTAAAGTGGTTTGCAAAATCATCAGGTACGACCAACGACAAGAGCAAATTCATACCAATATCGCCCGAAGGACTTCATCACATTCATTATCAGGGAGGTGCGGACGTCGTGGCTTTCTATCTGCGCAACAACCCCGACAGCCGGCTGTTCGACGGTAAAAGCCTCATACTCGGCGGCAGCCACTCGTCCAACTACAATCTGCAGAACAGCCTTGTGGGCGACCTCAGCGCAATACTTATAGAAAACATCAACCCTATTGTGAACCTCGTGAGGGTGCCGAAGAAGAAAACGGCGCTGCTCAGCGACTTCGAGGTGAAGCGCGAACGCATAGCAGCGGAGACAATGCACGCCAATGTTACCAACATATCGGGAGTGCCGTCGTGGATGCTCAGCGTGCTGGTGAAGGTGCTGGAGATGTCGGGCAAGAAGACGATAGACGAGGTATGGCCCAACCTTGAGGTGTTCTTCCACGGAGGAATAGCATTCACGCCGTACCGCAGCCAGTACGAGAAAATCATCACTTCGCCGCGAATGAAATACATGGAGACCTACAACGCCAGCGAGGGATTCTTCGGCATACAGGACGATCCTACGGACAAGTCGATGCTGCTCATGTCCGACTACGACGTGTTCTACGAGTTCCTGCCGATGGACGAGTTCGAAAGCGACCATCCGTCAATAGTCCCGCTGTGGGGCGTCGAGACGGGACGCAACTACGCGATGCTCATCACCACATCGTGCGGACTGTGGCGCTACATGATAGGCGACACCGTTAAGTTCACGTCGCGCAATCCTTATAAGTTTGTCATCACCGGAAGAACAAAATACTTCATCAACGCTTTCGGCGAGGAACTCATACAGGACAACGCTGAGAAGGGACTGGCTTACGCCTGCGAGAAGACGGGAGCGGAGGTGAGCGAATACACTGCCGCACCGCTGTTCATGGACCAGAAAGCGAAGTGTCGCCACCAATGGGTGATAGAGTTCGCCAAAGATCCCGACAGCATAGAGCACTTCGCGTCGGTGCTCGACAAGCGTCTGCAGGAGCTGAACAGCGACTATGAGGCAAAGCGCTACCACGACATAACCATGCAACACCTCGAGGTGATAAAGGCGCGTCCGGGACTTTTCAACGACTGGATGAAGTCGCGCAACAAGCTCGGAGGCCAGAACAAGGTGCCGCGACTGTCGAACAACCGCGACAACATAAACAGCCTGCTCGAGATGAACGGCAGCACCACAGAGAAATAATATAAGTATATATAACGTCTTATATTCATATACATGACGTCATACCCGTCTGCGTAAAAACAATAAGGAATGAACAGACCCGACAAGACAAACTGTACACTCATGGCGCGTCTCATGCGCAAAGCCCTGTTTCCGCTGTGCATAGTGATAACGGCGGCAATAGCGTCGTGCGCTAAAATGGGTCAGCCCGACGGAGGATGGTATGACGAGACACAGCCGAGCGTGATAGGAGCGTCGCCTGCCGACGGAGCCACAAACGTGAAGGCACACAAGATAAGCATACTCTTCGACGAGTTCGTGAAGATAGACAACGCTACGGAGAAGGTGGTGGTGTCGCCTCCGCAGAAGGAAATGCCCGAAATAAAGAGCGCGGGAAAGAAGATTGAGGTGGAACTGAAAGACTCGCTCAAGCCCAACACCACATACACGATAGACTTCAGCGACGCCATATCGGACAACAACGAGGGCAACCCGCTCGGCAACTATGCCTATACTTTCTCTACGGGCGACCGCATCGACACTCTTCAGATATCGGGACACGTGCTCGAGTCGGAGAATCTGGAGCCTATAAAAGGCATACTCGTGGGACTGTACAGCGACAAGAGCGACTCGGCATTCATCTCTTCTCCCATGATAAGAATAGCGCGCACCGACAGCCGCGGACAGTTTGTCATCAAGGGCGTGGCGCCGGGAAGCTACCGCATATATGCCTTGCAGGACATGGACGGCGACTATAAGTTCAGTCAGAAGAGCGAGAAGATAGCCTTCACCACCGACACCATCGTCCCGACCACCATTGAGGCCACCCGACAGGACACCGTGTGGCTCGACTCTCTGCGCATAAAAAGCATATCAAGGGTGGGATACACGCGGTTCATGCCTGACAACATAGTGCTCAAGGCATTCACCGAACCGCTCACAGACAGGTATCTCATAAAGAGCGAACGGCAGGAGGCTGACCACTTCACGTATTATTTCAGCTACGGAAGCGACCGGCTGCCGGAGATAAAGGGACTGGACTTCGACTCCGACAACGCCTTCATCATAGAACATTCGGAGAAACGCGACACGGTGACATACTGGCTCAGGGACACCACTCTGGTGAACCGCGACACGCTCAACGTTCAGCTCAGATACATGGCCACCGACACATTGGGTCAGCTGCAACTCCAGACCGACACGCTGCAGATGCTCTCTAAAAAGACGTATGAGAAGCGTATGAAGGACCAGAAAAAGTCGTTCGAGGAATGGAAAAAGCAGCAGGAACGCAAGAAGAAGCGCGGCGAGCCTTACGACAGCATAATGCCGCCCGTGCCGCTCGACTACAACGTGAACGTGCCTCAGAAGCTCGATCCTGACAAGAACATACGGTTTGAGTTCAAGACGCCTATCGCCGACATCGACATAGGCAAGATACACCTGTACTCCAAGCGCGACTCACTGTGGTATAATGCGCCGTTCGAGCTGCTTGCCGACCGCAAGGACACGCTCAGCACCAACGACTCCACATACAGCGCGACGCCCGAACTGTATCTGCGCAAGTATGTTCTCATGGGCGAATGGAGGCCCGACACCGAATACAGTCTGGAAATAGACTCGGCGGCTTTCACCGACATATACGGCAAAGCCACCAAAAAGCTGAAGCAGGGCTTCAAGGTCAGCGCCCTCAGCGACTACAGTACACTGCTTCTTTCCATCAACGGCATGAACGGACAACCGCTCGTAGTGCAGCTGCTCAACAGCTCTGACAAACCCATAAAGGAGGTGAAGACAAGCGGATCTACAGCCGAATTCTTCTACATAAAGCCCGGACAATACTATGTCCGACTGTTTGTCGATTCCAACAACAACGGCATCTGGGACACCGGCGACTATGCGTCGGGACGCCAGGCGGAGGAGGTGTTCTACTATCCTGAGGCAATAGAGTGCCGCGAGAAATGGGATATAAGGAAGTCGTGGAGCCCGAGAAGCGTGGATATGACCCACCAGAAGCCTACGCAGATAACCAAGCAGAAGGCCGAGAAGGCAAAAGAGGTGAAGCAGCGCAACATCGAACGTGCACGGAAACTCGGCATAGAGTATCTGCCGGAGATGCAACAGCAGATGAAGAAGAAACTTAAACGTGAGGAAAAATAAGCTGAAACGTGAGGGGAAACATACATAACCTCACGCCGATGACATATCACCAGAAAAACGTAAGACTATGAACATTAAGAAACACTCCTTAGCAATCGCGCTGATGCTGCTCGTATCAATGGCGGCATCAGCACAGTGCACCTACAAGAACACAGCGTTCAAGTCGGGTGAATATCTTTCATACAATCTTTATTACAACTGGAAATTCATATGGGTGAAAGCCGGAACGGCAAGCATGTCAACCGTAGAAAGCAACTATAAGGGACGCAAGGCTTACAGGGCTTCGCTCACCACACGAGGCAACAACACCGTGGATGAGATGTTCGTTCTGCGCGACACACTGCTCTGCTACAGCAGTCTTGCCATGGAACCGCTATACTACCGCAAGGGAGCGCGCGAAGGATCGCGATACACTGTTGACGAGGTGTTCTACTCGTATGCCGGAGGTCAGCAGAAGATGAAGATGCACCGGCAGAAGAACGACGGCAAACACACATGGAAAAACGTGTCGGCCGACGAGTGCAGCTACGACATGATGAACATATTTCTCAGGGCGCGTTCGTTCAATCCGGAGGGATGGAAGACCGGCAACGTCATAAGTTTCCCGATAGCCGACGGCAGAAAGACCACACCTGCACGGCTTGTCTATCGCGGAAAGACCGTGATAAAGGCGGACAACGGAAAGAAATACCGCTGCCTGCAACTCTCATATATGGAGCTCGAGAAAGGCAAATTCAAAGAGATTGTGCGCTTCTATGTCAGCGACGATGCCAACCATATACCTGTCCGTCTAGACATGTTCTTGAAGTTCGGATCGGCAAAGGCGTTCCTCGTAGGATACAAGGGACTGCGCAATCCGGTGACGTCAATAGTGAAATAATGCCGCTTCGCCAACCCTATTCCGCCCATTCCGCACGACGGAACGGGGCATATCGCAACAAAATAAGGTTTTGTTGGAATTGACACAAAGAAAAAACGGCTCCGAAAGAGCCGTTTCCTCATCGCACGACATCATTCTGATTGTCGTGCGTTTTCTATTTTTCAAAATATAATTATAATGACTTTTTACTGTCGGAATGTATAAACATAAAGTTCCGGAAGCCGCAAAGGGCGTAACATACGGCGGCATAACCACCGGCTGTACGCTCTCCGCTCACTCCTCACCGCGTGCTTTCGCCGCAGCCTCATCAATGCTTTTTATCACCTTTGCAGGCACTCCGCCCACAATCATACGGGCAGGTACGTCCTTTGTAACCACCGCTCCGGCAGCCACAACGGCGTCGTCGCCTATGTGCACACCGCTGAGTATGGTGGCGTGAGCACCTATCCACACGCCACGGCCTATGACTATCGGCGCATGATAAAGGTTCTGACGGTCGGCAGGATCCATGCCGTGGTTGAGCGTAGCCATCACCACACTGTGACCAATCAGGCATCCGTCACCTATGAATATGCCGCCCTGGTCCTGAAACTGGCAGCATGCGTTTATGAAAACATTGCGCCCCACGTGTATGTTTCGCCCGAAATCGGTGTAGAACGGCGGAAACATTCGGAAGCTGTCGTCCACATCGTTACCCGTTATCTGCGCGAAAAGGGCACGTATCTCAGTGTCGGTGTGATAATGACAATTAAGCTCCATGAGCAGACGGCGCACCTCATCGCTGCTGTCACGCATGAAGTTTATCATCTCCTCGCCGCGCAGTGGCCGGCCGTCGGCGATGTATTGCTGGAATTGTTCGAGTGTCATTTCTTCTTCCTCCATATTTTTACGTATTGTCTTCATCGGCGTATGAGCCTCACGCCTTGCGTCCCATCTCCCGCGCTTCGGCCAAAGCCTTGTGACCGACTATGTCGCCCTTGGCTGTCACTCCGCCTGCAAAGACCACTCCCCGCAGCGTGGCACGCTCAAAACAGTCGGTCCATCCCTTCACGGCAGTCACGGTGCCGTCCACCGTCTCCGGCTCGTTCTCGGCGGCGGAGGCAAGCAGATAGACGTCGGTGAAGCGATAGTCGGCCGTGTATAGCGGGTTGGCGCGGTCTATCATAGTTTTCATCTGTCCGCTGCACGAGTAGTAATAAACCGGCGTAGCCCACACTATCACGTCGGCACGGCACATCTTCTCCACTATCGCCGGCGCGTCATCGTTGATCACGCAGCGCAGAGTCTTGTGACAGGCGAAGCATCCGCGGCAGAAAGAAATGTTGAGTCCGGCGAGACTCACCGTCTCCACCGTGTTGCCGGCCTCGATGGCACCTGCCGCAAACTCGTCGGCAAGCATGTCCGAATTGCCGCCCTTGCGGGGACTGGTCTTTATTATCAGAATATTCTTCATAGCTTTGTCCTTATGTTTTATTTATGTTTTTATGATGTCATAAGATGTATTATCCTGTCCCGAAGTGCCGATATCATTTGCGTCCGAGCACCTCGTTCACCCATTCTGCCACCTCTTCGCGACCGGCACCGGGTGCGAACCTGTGTCCGGGCTTCCAATCGGCGTCGGGCGCACTCTTGTGCAGCAGCTCGCCACTCTCGCCCAACGGACTCGAAGCCGATGTGCAGAAAGGTATCACTGTCTTGCCCTTGAACTTGCCGCCTTCGAGAAACGACTCGATGATGCGCGGCGCTATGCCCCACCAGATGGGATAGCCCACGAAGATAACCGAGTAATGGTCGAGCTTCGGAGTGTCGCGGAACATCTGCGGACGGGCCTTGGAGTCGTGCTGCTCGCGGTTGCTGCGCGATTCGGCTGTGGTGTAGTCAAGGTCGCTCTGACTGTAAGGCAGCGCCGGTTCTATGCGCCACACGTCGCCACCGGTGACATAAGCAATGTGTTCTGCCACGGCTTTGGTGTTGCCTGTCACCGAGAAATAAGCCACGAGAACCTTAGAATTATCGTCTTCTCCACGGCTGTTGCCCTTACACGACGACAAAGGCATAAGCGCCATCAGGACGCTTGCCATTATTAAAAGAAAACCTTTCATATCATGTCCTCCTCTATTCTGTTATTCTTGATTTAGTTTATGACACTGCAAAATTACTGATTCATCCGGCTGACAACCATACGCGCATTACGTGATTTTCTACCATTATCAACGGAAAACGCACGCGCCCATAACCTATTCCGGCACGAAACATAAATAAAAAGCGGCCGTTCGCCCCGCCGTAATGACGTCCGCCGCCGGATGTTCACGCCTTTGTCATGCGATAGCCCAGCGCCTTCAGCTCCACGGCCATACCCATGATATAGAGCTGATGCAGGCAAGCCACATAGGCACGAAAAGCCTCCGACGTGCCCGGCTCTATGTTTTCGTGGCGCAACATGCTGTTGGTGCGTCCGGCACACTCGGCAACGAGCGCACTCGTCTTCTTGCGACTGTCCTCGTCGAGAGCCAGCACGTCTTCCATAATATGGTCGTCCATGCAATCATAACCGCGTGCATCGCGCAAGAATACATACAAATCCGTGCGGCTGCCGTAGCTCTCCCAGTCGGTATCCCACAGCTTAGCGAGCGCCATTCCCACGAACATCATCCATCCGAGTGACACCGTTGGCCACGCCCCATACTCTCTAACGCCGTCCGGCAGATAGGCTTCGCCCACCTCGCGCCACTTGTCTTCCACGTCGGGACATTCGGGCATGCGTTCGTCTATAAGCCCCTGAGCCAGCATATATCGGCGCAAGTCCTCGCCTATCATTTCCTCAAAATCGTTCTTCTGTTCCATATATGAAGTTTTGTTATGTTGTTTACAATATACGGCCTACCTTATCACGACAGATATTATTACTCTTTATTCACTAATAAAAACATCATATCATAACGTCTACCGAATCTAAATTACTGACAAAGATAGTGAAAGGTGAGCGCAATGACAAAAAGAAAAGACATCGTTTTTTTCGAATTTGGCAATGCCGAACCACATCCTATCTTATACAAAGATAGTGAAAGGTGAGTGCAATAGCAAAAGAAAAAGACATTGTTTCTTGGCTTTTGATATTGCCGAAGCGAATCCTATCTTAATAAAAAGATATAAAAAGGCGAGAACAGAAAAATAAAAGAGTAGTATTTTTATTGCAAAACACACTATTATATTATTAAAAATTTCACCTTTTTATAATCATTACATAAGTCCCAACCCACCTCCTCCCCCTCCCCTCTGTGCACATTTTACTCTGCTTGTTACCTTATTTACGGTTTTTGCGTAAATCCTTTCACAGCCAAAGAATAATATTATTAAATTTGTGAACGGAGACAACCGTCTGAACACAAAAACATAAGCAATCATGAAAGATTTCGTAAAGATAGACTGCGTGGAGAGATACAACGAGCTCTTCGGACTGGAAACGCTGCATCCGCTCGTAAGTGTGGTGAGCCTGGCAGAGGCAGAGAAGCAACCCGTGGGACACATGATGTTCAACTACGGGGTTTATGCCCTGTTCCTGAAAAACCTGAAGTGCGGCGAGATACTCTACGGCCGGCAGCCTTACGACTACCAGGAGGGCACTGTGACGAGCTTCGCGCCGGGTCAGGTTGTGGAGACAACGTTCACGGAGGGCATGAAGTTCGACGCGTTCGGACTGCTGTTCCATCCCGACCTCATAAAGGGAACGTCGCTCGGACAGAACATCAGGCGCTACTCTTTCTTTTCTTATTCGTCCAACGAGGCGCTGCATCTGTCTGACGATGAGAAGGAGATATTCACCGATTGTCTGAAGAAAATAAAGATGGAGATAAGCCGGCCGGTGGACAAGCACAGCCGACGCCTCATCTCGCGCAACATAGAACTACTGCTCGACTACTGCATGCGCTTCTACGAAAGACAGTTCATCACGCGCTCGCAGAGCAACAAGAACGTGATAGTGAAGTTCGAGAACCTGCTCGACGACTACTTCCGCGAGCAGCGCACACTAACGGACGGTCTGCCGACGGTGAAATACTTTGCCGACAAGGTGTTCCTTTCGCCCAACTACTTCGGCGACATGGTAAAGAAGGAAACGGGCATAACGGCGCAAGAATACATCAAGTCGAAGCTGATAGGCCACGCCAAGGAACTGATACTGGGCACGGACAAGACGGTGAACCAGATATCATACGAACTGGGATTCCAGTATCCGCAGCACTTCAACCGCATATTCAAGAAGGCTACGGGACTGACACCGAGCGAATACAGAAAAACAAACGTCTGACAATCACACGACAACATAACCGATGTACACAAAGAGTCAATATTCCGAACCGGCATGCTGCATGAAGCGCGACAGTCTGCCGGGCGTGAGGATGCAGCATCCGCTCGCAGGAACAGCGAGGCTGTCGCCCGACGGACTGGACAAGCTCAACGGACTGACAACAGATCTCTACACGGTGATGATGATAAGAAACCGCCGCTGTTGCCACACATCGTGCTACGGACACACGGGATGCGACTTCTCTTATGCGTCGGTGTTGTTTTTCCGTCCGGGCGACCGCATCTGCCTCAACTGCGACACCCGGGCCGAGAGCGCAAGCATAGTGGCGTTCAGAAAAGAGCTGGTTGCCGGCAGCGAGATAGGACAGGACATTGGCGGATACCGATTCTTCGGATACAGGACCGACGAGGCGCTGCACGTGTCGGAGTGTGAGGAACGGACGCTCGACCGGCTTTTCGGCGACATAGGAGGCGAGCTTGGCGCGTGCATCGACCAATACAGCTGCGGCATAATAGGCCGACGCATCTGTCTGCTGCTCGACTATTGCCGGCGGTTCTACAACAGGCAGTTCATAATGCGTGCCGACAGCAACAGAAAGATACTGAGACACGCCAACCACATAATACACGACTTCTTCGCGCAATGCGGCCGTCAGCGCGACGACATGCCTCATACACAATACATTGCGGCGCGCGCCGACACGTCGGATGCCTATCTTGAAGACCTCGTGAAGGAGGAAACCGGACTGAGCATGGGCCAGTATGCCGAGATGAGACGCCTCGACATGGCGCGCGACCTGCTCATGCACTCGCACAAGTCTGACGACGAGATAGCGTCGATGCTACATTACCGGTCGGCGCGTTGTTTCCGTCTTTTCTTCAGCCACACCACAGGCATGACCACCGACCAGTGCCGCACGAGCTGCTGACCCGTCCACGCGGCGTCCGCACCACGTGCTTTCAGCACAATGCCACCCTACACACCACAATATAATATATGGACAGAACAGCCGAGAAATATGCCATCATATTCGCCTATTTCCTGATTTACGTCGTATGGGGCTCCACCTATTACTTCATAGGTGTGGCTCTCGAGGGCTTCCCCACGTTCGTGCTGGGCGCCGCAAGGTTCGGCGTCGCGGGGGCCATACTGCTCCTGGCATGCCTCATGCGCGGCGAGAAAGTGTTCGGCCGGCGGCTCATTCTCAGCTCGGCGGTGAGCGGCACGGTGCTTCTCTTCGTCGATATGGCAGTGATAATGCTTGCCCAACGCTATGTGAGCAGCAGTCTGGTAGCCATTGTGGCGTCGTCGACAGCCATCTGGATAATGCTGCTCGACGTACCGATGTGGCGCCGCAACTTCAGCCGCGCGTCCACCGTCGCGGGTCTGCTGGCAGGCTTTGCGGGCGTGGCACTGCTCTATCTGGAACAGTTTTTCTCGGAAAACCACGCGCTGCATCACAGCGAATACGGCATACTCATACTGCTTGCGGGCTGCGTGTCGTGGGCTGTGGGCTCGCTCTATGCCAAATACCGTTCGGGCAAGGCTGAACGACGCGACGACTTTGCCGGCTCGGCGTGGCAGATGCTCACGGCCGCGCTGATGTTCGTCCTGGCGTCGTGGGCCACCGGCGACTTCGCCTCCGTGCGCATGGATAGCATACCCGTAAGGGCGTGGGCGGCCCTGGCCTATCTCATTGTCTTCGGTTCGCTCATGGCATATCCCGCATACGTGTGGCTGCTTAAACGCCGACCGGCCGCCGAAGTGGGCACACACGCCTATGTCAATCCGGTGGTAGCGGTGATTATAGGCGGCCTGTGCGGCGAGGACATCACCCTTTTCCAGCTGTGCGGACTGGCCGTCATACTGCTCAGCGTAATGTCGATAACCAAACACAACAACAATAAATGAACAACGAAAGAATGGCTCCGGTAAAGACATCGGAGCGTTACGTCATACTCGACGCCCTGCGCGGATTCGCCATACTGGGCATCTGCGCCGCCAACTATCCCGAATTCTCGCTCTACACCTTCCAGAGCAAGGAGATAACCGACGCCATGCCCACGGCCGCCATTGACCGCGTGCTGCGCTTCTTGCTCTATTTTCTGGTGGACGGAAAGTTCTACACGCTGTTCTCTCTGCTCTTCGGCATAGGTTTCTCCATCATCATATCAAACGCCGCACGCAAGGGAGTGAACGGCTTCCGCATATTCTACCGCCGAATGGCTCTGCTCACACTCATCGGTTTTCTGCACCTGATGTTCATCTGGAGCGGCGACATACTCATGCTCTATGCGCTGCTTGGCATGTGCCTGCCGCTGCTGCGCAACGTGTCGGACAGGGGACTGCTGCGCACGGCGGCCTTCTTCCTGCTTCTGCCCATAGCCGTGGATGCCGTGACGCAGGTGCTCGGCGTGAGTCTCTCGGCGCCTGCCGTGCGCGAACAGTGGCGCTATTGCGACCGCTACGGCATAACCGAGGAGAACTTCGGCTACTGGCTACGCGACGCCACAAGCTACGGCGACATGTTCAAATTCCTGATTCAGGGCGCATGGGTAAGGGTGCAGGAGTTTGTCGACGGCAACCGCTATTTCAAGGTGTTCGGACTCTTCGTGCTCGGGTTCTACATAGGGCGCAACCGCATGTACGCCGACCTGGCGGCCCGAAAACCTCTGCTGCGCCGCGTCACGACCATAGGTCTGGCTGCCGGACTGCCCCTGTCACTGCTCTACGCCTGGAGCTGCATGAACGGTCATCCGCTGGGCAACGCCGTCCACACAGCCATCTACACCGTCAGCGTATATCCTCTCGGCCTCGCCTATATGTGCGGCATGTGCCTCATGTATCTCAGACACAAGGACCTCGCCGTGTGGCGCCGGCTCGCCTATCCCGGCCGCATGGCACTCACCAACTACATAGGCCAGTCTGTCATCGGCGCACTGCTGTTCTACGGCATCGGCCTGGGCCTGGGCGCAAGTTTCGGACTCGTGCACACCGAACTGATAATCGCCGGTGTCTATCTGTTCCAGATGGCTTTCAGCCGCGTGTGGCTGCGCTTCTTCCGTTTCGGTCCGCTGGAGTGGATATGGCGCATGCTGACCTACGGGCGATGGTTCGACATAAGAAACGACAGCTCTGTGAAGTGAGCCGTCTAAGACCGGTCTGCGCCGCCGGATGCGCACAGCCAAAACACATAACATAACCACACATCCGGCATAAACGACCTGTCGCATCCGGCATTCACACTACTCCACACATCACACAAATGCCGGCCGTATGCTCCGTGTACATGTCTCTTTCACCAGCCATGACATCGTCGCGGAGCATACTCTTTCTGCCTCCGCCCTGCGCGAGCGTTTCTCACCGTAAATTCCGCCGACAAGTAAGGATAAACGGATATTCGATGGAGATTGGTTTTATCAATGAATAATAATATGATGAAGGAAAAACTTCTGACGAGCGGGGATGTTATGAACAGTGACGGAACGGGGCTTATGCAATAATACATATACGTTGTTATGACGATAACCCCATATTGCCTTAATAATAAATCCACATCATCATTACCAAATAACCTCACGCACAAAAGAGATATTCTCTTTTCAAGCAACAATAACCTCACATTGCCACTATCAAATAATAACCGAAACACGCGCCGTGCACCATTTTAATACCTTTTATAGCACCATATATCAGCATTTTCAAAGGAAAATATAAGTATTGACTTACAATTTTTCTTGACTTTATTTTGACAAAATAAATTCGCAAAAGAGGTGTAAAGGAATGTTAAATCCGGCATTATGAAGCCTGTTTTGCTATGTATCGCCTTTCGGTATACCCCGAAACATAGTCCGGAAAGATACATTCCGCTTTCCGATATTGCCCGTTTCACAGTGCGAAATAGCCCATATTGGCATGCGATATGGTGCTTTTCGGCCTCCGAAATGGCCCACTTCGCAAGCCGAAATGGTGCTTTTTACAAAGTGAAGAAATACCCTTTAAGCGTAAATCATTGATATCCAATATGTTATGACAACATCTTATTTTTCGCGTATTTGCGGCCGAAGGAGAGTCGGTCCGCAAATACGCGCTTATTTTTCGGGGTCTATAGGGAAACCCGGGCGTAAAAATCAGAATCCGGTTACAATCTGAAACCGCCCTGTGTCATTCCACATTCAACGGCAGAAAACGACGCTCATGCAGCGATGGAAACGCAGCCGTTATTGAAACCAGTACCCGTTTGAAACTTAACAGATGCGGCAATCCTCACCGGCGATGCCTTTTACATATTCCGGAACCATTTTTATGAACAGATGAATAATTTCGGATTGTCGCCCCGTAACCGCTTTATGAGGAAATAAAGAACACTTTTATACATCATTGAAAGGAGTGTAAAACAAACTTTTTCAGGCATATTTATGTCATTGAATATCAATAATATACAAGAAATATTCATCAATATGATACGTATTTATATCAAAAATTCATAATAAATATTTTTTAATAAAACCATTAAAAATTCTTGATTTTCATCAAAAAATTATACTTTTGTAATAAAATTAACTTAATTAACTAACAAATTACCGTAATTATGAATAAAAGATTACTTTTTGTTGGTGCTACAGTTTTGGGCTGTTTCTGTAGTATTAACGCTGACAACGTGTTGACTCACGTGTTGGAATACGACGGAACAAATTTGAATTCGCGTATAGACTACACGTACGACACTAACGGTCTGCTTGTTGAAAAGCTGGTAACCAAGCCAAGTACTTCTGACCCTTCTGCGATGACAAACTCGGAGAAAGTCATTTACGGATACGACGACCAGAAGCGTTGCAACCTCGTGGAGAACTATGTATGGAACACGTCATCGATGACTTTCATCGGACGTCCCATAGAAGGAGCGAAGACAACCACCACATTCGACGAACAGACGGGACGTGTGTCCGAACAGCTGTTCTACAAATGGGGAACAAACGACTGGGAGACCGATTATGCCAACAGATGTGTTTACACATACGACGGCAATACGGCGACCGAGAACAGATACAAGAAACTGAACGGAAAGGAGCAGGCCGATCCGTACGAGATAAACGACTACACCTACGACGACAACATGAACGTGCTGGAGAAGGTGCGCAACAGCTACACGTTCAGCTTCGCAACGTATGAGTATGAGAAGACTCCTACCGAAAAGCTGGTGTATGAATATGACGACAAAGGAAACGTGACCCTGGAGGAAACATACATGTACTCGAGCGGTGACGACTACGACCCGTGGGGCGGAGGTTACGATCCGTGGGGCGACGACACCGGGGACGGCAGCGACTCTGAAAGCTCTGAAACCACAGACGAGGAAGACAGCTGGTCGCTCATGTACCGTTATAAATATGAATACGAATATGACGACAAAGGCAACATCACAAAGAAGACTACCTATGCATGGCGCGACTATAAGGGCGACTACGAGGTTCAGTCGGTTCTGTCGTACGAGTATTTCTACGGATCAAACGATGCTCTGGAGCTGCCTTACAGCAACAACTTCGACGAAGAGGGCGCGTTTGACGGATTCACCACAAGCGGCACCGGAGAGGAAGGCGCAGGATGGAAACTGGAGAACGGCGCGCTGACATGCACTTCGGCTCTGGAGAGCGACCCGAATACTCCGGAGATAGTTTATCTGCCCGCTCTGCGCTTCACCACAGACAACGAGGTTGAGGTTTCGTTCAAGGCTAAGGTGGCAGACGCCGCAAAGCCCGGCAAGCTGCAGATGATTCTGTGCAGCAACGACGAGACACACACTCCGCTCGGCACAATAGGCGAGATAAGAGACATCACAGGCACTGAATATCAGGACATCGAGGGCTTCATCGTTCCGGAGAAGACCGACGCTTATGTCATCGGCATCTGCTTCGACAACAACCAGGCAGGCTCTGTTGTCACAATAGACGACCTGGAGGTGAAGAACGGACGCCCGACAGCATCACCTGTGGCTCCATACAATTTCACGGCAACTCCGGCACGCGACGGCTCGCTCGAGGTGAAACTGATATGGTACACACCTAACACCAACATCGGAGGCGACTTCATCTCTCACGCCGACAAGATGGAACTCTACCGCGACGGCGTTGACGAACCGCTCTACACGTCACCGGCCACAGGCGCTACACTGGCAGCACAGTTTGTAGATAAGACCGTTCCTGAGAAGGGCGAATATACATACCGCGTATATGCTTACCTCGACGGACTGAAGAGCGACGCCGCCGTAGTTACAGTAAAGGTGGGCTACTCTGTTCCGGCACCTGTAGAAGGACTCAGCGTTGTTGAGAACGACGACCACTCAGTAACTCTGACATGGGACGAGGCCAAGCCTGAATACGGCGATGTGAAGTATGTTCTGACAAGAAACGGTTCTGAAATACTCGACGACGACTTCACCAGAACATCATTCACCGACAACACCATCGACACAAGCAACGGTCAGGAGTATGTTTACTACTTCGTTCAGCCGTACAACGAAATAGGCTACGGCAACCTCACATCATCCGACCTTCTGTTCGTAGGTGAGCCTACACCGGTACCGTTCAAGGAATCGTTCGCAGGTGGCGAGCCCACACATCAGTGGATGAACGAGAAGATAAAAGGATACGACCCGGCATGGGGCACAGGTTCAAGCAGCCCGTCATATCCTTCGGTAGAAGCACAGGACGGTGACGGAGGTTTCGCAGCATTCCTCTCAACAACTCTTGCCGAAGGCAATGAAGTAAGATTCACAAGTGAGAAGATCGACCTCAGCACACTCGTCAACCCGACACTCAAATTCTACATATATCAGACAGAAAGAGAACAGAGCGCCGACGCAATCGTAGTGGAAGCTTCGAAAGACAACGGCACTTACGAAACTGTTTCTGGCCCGATATATGTTTCCGGCAATGAGACTGCAGGATGGACGGAATACTCAATATCTCTCGACAAGTTCAAGGGTGAGAAGAACGTCAGACTAAGCTTCAAAGGTATTTCAGGCATTACACACGACATTCTGTTGGACAACATCACCGTTGGTGAAGACATACCGGACTGCATAGGTAACGTTCTGCCTGAAGGCGTGAAAGTATATGCCGCAAACGGCGAGATAGTTGTCACAGCTCCGGCCGTAAGCGACATAAAGGTATTCTCTGCGAACGGCGCACAGATATATACCGGTCAGGGCTCTAACGTCACAATACCAACAGCCAAAGGCATCTACGTTGTGAACGTTGACGGCAAGGCTACAAAGGTAACCGTGTTCTGAAATAAAATAAAGTAAAGTAATTATCCTAAAACATTGGAGGATGCATCAGAATGAATAATTCCGGTGCATCCTCTTTTTTGGTATACTTAAAGTATTTGGCAAAATGAGGAATCTACTTTATATATATGGTAATTTCAAAAAATAATGGCACTATAAGATAATTATGAAGTGATAAGATAACATATCCTGATGCCCGAAAAAAGGAGAACAAAATATATTTAATTTACATCCTCGTGTTTAATTCTTAATTATCTATCAGCTCAAAGCATAATAACTACACCTTGTCTATATAGCAAAAGCCAATAAGTGTACTACTCATTATTTAAAATAATCCTATTATTTTATTACTTCAAGATAGAGTTTGATAGCATTACTTTATATTTATATCAGAGCAATTCTTGAAGAAGCGCAATTTTCACATTAATATATTAGCACAATTCATTAAAACTTATGAACCGCATATACATAATAATCTACTATTTTGAGCCAACTACCTCCTCTATAATAAGAATAAGCCACATCTCTCTCTGTAGATGACCATGCATTATAATTATCTAATTTTTCTAATTTATCCAATTCTTCAATCGCAGGTAAATACCAGCCAGTCACACCATTTGTATTCAATTGCTCACAAAGAAGGAAGGCAGGATAATAGTCTTGCCAAAAATCAATTTTCTTGATTACATTCATATTATATTCACCATCACTTTTACTATTCGCGCCAGTCAAGACATCTTCTATGCTCCATATTGCCTTACCTAAACCTTTATAAACATATCGAACTTCATCTCCAATATAACCGACCGTACCTTCTATTCCCTTTTCATTGAAAGTATCACCTACAGCATATTTGCTCTGATGAACGTATATTTTCGTATCAAAACCTTTAAACGTAATAGTAGCTGTTCGGTCTTCTGTAGATGCAGTTACCCTTATTGTTATCTGATTTCCATTCTTGCTGAATGTACACCAACTTTCATCAGAACTTTGAGCTTCCCACTCTTTTGCTGTTGTATTTATTGTAATTGTCCGATAACCTGAATTCTTATCAAATCCTATCTTATCATTTTTCACCTCAAATACAATACCTTTTTGTATTATTTTTAAAGTAGAAGATGTCTTCTTATCTTTAGAACTTACAACGACTGAAGTTTCGCGTGATTGTGCCGAACTATTTTCATCAAACGTTAACTTCAACAAATACGAATATGCATCATTACTACTTTCATTAGCTCGCGTCTCCGATACAGGCTTTTGACCAATGAATTTTATTTTACTACTATTAGCTTTGAGTATATCTGAATTATTTACAAGTTCCGCTTTGCACCAACTTACAGGACTATTTACTGTAAGATCGTCAAAAGGAATATTACTCTGTATTTCAAATGTTTCCGTCTGTTCTGAAGCAGATACTTCCGTTTCATTCATACCAAAAGATATATAAGGCTCTTTACCTGCTGATGTAACATCAATAACAGTTTCTTTCCCATACAATGTAGTAAGAGTTATTCTTCCTTTTCTTGCATTAGCTGAAGTGTTTTCTTTCACTGTAATTGCAACTCCATTAGTCAAAAATGGTTGGTCATAAGTAGAAACACTCTCAATACTGCACCACTCAGGAACATCCGTTTCAGAATCAAATAATATGACTCCTGAATTTTTAAATGTCAAAGTCTGAGTTCCACCTTCCGAAGGAAATGTTAACGACTTGGAATCAAGAGATATTGTCTCATCCTTTCCTTTAAAAGGTTTCTGGTACTTCACTTCTGCGCCAAAAACACCTCCATTAACATCTGTAATACTACTATTTACATAAACTCTGTAGAATGTACATGACTTACTCCCATATGCATTATAATATCTACATACTACATAACCATTTCCTGGAATTACCGCAACTTGATCAGCCCAACCTGAAGTAGGAATATATGATACATTACCAAGTCCTTTAACCGCACCAAATGAAACGAAATAACAATAATTTCCTTTAAAATTATTATCATTACCAATATAGAAATTATCATCTAAAAATGTAGCATTATTTTTCTCTCCGCTCATCATTGAGAGTTGTATAGTCCCTTCTGGATCAGGAACTTCCACATTCGGCTTTATGTTTCCATCTCCATCATAATTATCATCGTCTTTACTGCAAGCACTAATAATTAATAATCCCGTAAAAAGAACAAACAAACATTGTAATAAATTAATACACTTTTTCATAATCAATAGTTTTTAATTAATAAAAATTTGTTATAATCTCTATGTTCTAATTATTATCTATTTAATTCTTCATATTTACTCAAACGTTCATAATTCGCCTCTTTCAATAATACCCTTTTATTTCTGTCAAGAAGATATATTGAGGGGAAACGTTGTATGTCATACAAACGTGATGCATAAATTTTCTTATCTATATCAAACCCAACATACCATTCTTTTGGATAAGAATGTTTAAGCCATCTATCATACTCTTCAATTGGGGTTATTGTTAAAATTTTTATGCTATCATTCATTATGAGCCTTTGTATTGTTTCATCATTATTGATATATTTCTCTGTCTGACAACAAAGAGGACAATCCGGATTATTAAAAATAAGTAACAGGAAAGGAGCATCTATTTCATATAGCCTATGCTTTTGTCCACACTTATCAATAAAAGAAAAATCATTAGCATAATATCCAATTCTATTCTTATTAAGAACTTTAATTCTTTCTTTCGGAATGATTTTAAATACAGAATCTACCTCTGTCGCCATAACAACATTTAGCATTCTCAGATATGTTTCCTCGTCATAATATGGAGAAGATGAATCATAAAAAATATTATCCAACCACCAAAGCAAAGTACCAAATGTATCATTATAATTTGAAGCTAGTGATATAAATGAAGTAATGTATTTATCTTTTTCTTCAACACTTATTTGATTCAGCAAATACAAATAATCAAGCAAAAATTCAGGACTTTTAAACGAAGTCGTATCAGTTAAATTTTGCTCATTCCAAAAATGCTCCAGCATATAAGCAACACGCCCTTGTCTGTCACAAATACTGTCTGGAGGCATTGGATATTGAAATCCTTGTGCCCAAACTGTTTTATGACCGACAAGAACAATTTGTATTATGAATAAAACAACAAATCTTTTCATTTCTTCGTTTTTTTCTTTCCCGTAAATCGGAATGTATAACCCAACGTAAGTGACAAATCACTTTTTGTTCCATACTGAACACCTATATCAAGGCTACCAGGACCAACAAACCAGCAAGCACCGGCAAGTAACCGTAACTCAAAATAAGTATCTGGGGAGAACGAATATGACACACCAGCACCTGCATAAGGTGACAGATTAACGTTTTTAATTCTAAAAGGTAAATAAGCGCGGCTATCAACACCGACATCGCCAGCGAACTTACTCTCTTTTCCTGACTTATTATAACCTAAATTTAATGTGGCAGAAGCATCAATAAGATTTTTATAAAGATAAGACCCGAGTCTAAGATTCAAACTTCCACTGCTATATCCATCACCACCACTAAATAAACCTCCTACATAATAAAAAACTTTAGTATCTCCATCACGTTTTAGCTCTAAAGGCATGTAATCCTCTATCTTTAAACTATCATTATTCCATTTCTCTATGTACAAAACACTATTACCGTCGGCCAACCAAAGTTCTCTTTCCTGTCCTCCTAAATAAACGGAAATGTCATATCCGACAAAATCTTGTGCTACTTTATTTAATATATCTTGTTTTTGTTGCAAACTTAATGTCTCATAATCCGCATTAGCCGCCAAGTGAATTTTTTGTTCTTTTGTAAATCCACCAACTATATATCTGACAACCGAAGGGTCAGACAGTTTTTTTGTTTTTGTCTGAGCTTCCAATGTAGAAGAATATGCCAATAACATAAAAATGCACGTGGCCAATATTTTTATCTTTTTCATTTCAGTAATCCGTTTAAGTCAAAATAAACTGTTTTTCCAATAGAAATGCTATAACTGAATTTTTGATTTGAAGAAAAAGGCACATAGCCATTCAACATTATATCAAATGACGATGTTTGCGCCTTATTCAAAAATGTAAGACCTATGGATGGAGCCAAGCTGAACATATCAGAGTTTTCACTAAATTGTTCACTTAAACCTAAACCTGCGACTAAAATACCCCACGCCTTATAAACTGACAAACCAATAGTTCCAGAGAACTGCTCGCCTGCATAATTTAGACCTAAATTCAACGAAGCACTGAACTTGTTACTTGTATAAACGCCCATTCTACCATTAATCGAATACACATCTTTAGCAAAAGAAGCACCTAAATAAGTCATCAGTTTGGGTGGTTCCATTCCCAACATTCTTTTTAACCATGAAACATTCTCAAATTCAGCATTCATCTTATTAACTGAATTCAAATGATTTATAAAGACCTGCCGACTATCAACATTAATTGAATCTTGAGGCATTCTGTCCAAGCCTTTCTGTAATAACTGTGCAGCATATCCATAATAACCCAAACTTTCCCACACAGTGCTATAATCAATGTAAAAAATAGATACATCCGGATAAATCGTTATCAGCTCTTCAAATAATGCGATTGCCTGTATAAATTGTCTTTTAGCTGCCAACTTGTTTGCTCGTATTAGGGCATTCTCTGGTGAGTCCTGATTGATTGCCCTTACAGTCATAAACTTTTGATTAAGTCCTTGATATACCCCATTAATCCAATTTGGAATTTTTGCATGTTTCATAAGCAGCTCTGCTGCATTATTATGCCCCATAAGCAATAGAATCTGTGCAGAATAAAAATCCCCATACTTCATACCTAACATTCTTGCACGGTCTATATTTATCAACGCTGCCTCAAAATCATGATTAAGCGCCAATGTATAAGCATATTCAGCCAACAACTCCGCATTCACTCCATGTCCACTATTACGTTGTTCTTGCGCCTGTTTTACAGCCTGTGAATAACAAACAAGAGCCTTATCCACATCTCCCAACTTTAGATTGATTTGCGCTTCACGATAAATAGTGGGACTATTCATTCCTATTTGTTGCATAATAATATTGTTATGCATATTCTGAGCAAATAAATGCGAAGAGATAATAAACAAGAATACAATTAAAGCTATTTTTCTCATATATTAATATTAATGATGACATTTAATTATTGTAATATTTTCATGTCCAATTGTTTCAACATCAGAATTATTTCCTATTTGTTTTCTAATATCTTTGACTATATTATTTATTTTACTAGCCCATGACAAACCATCTTTCTCATTCATTCTATTTATTTTATTTTTAACATTAATAGTAGTATTCTTTAATAAAACATCAATATTATTATTTTTCTCAAGTTCCTGTTTTACAGTATTTTCTGTCAGTTTAAAACCTTCATCTAAACTTTTAAGGTGGTTATCTATAGCACTAGATACTATCTTGTAACTCTCAATTGTTATAAGATTATTAACCATTACACCTATTGTTGCACCATCAGCAATTCCAGACAATATTTCTGAAACAACTTTGTTACCCAATGATGCATCATTTAAATGTTCCACACCTTCTGCAATATCTTTGGCTGTTGAAGAATAATCTTTTATTAGTGATTCACTGTCTGTTTTTGACTTAATAAAATCTATTTCTTTTTGAGATATACCTTTATCAAGCATCTCCTTCTCAATTTTTTTCAATTCCTCCTCATAATATTGTTCTCTTGTTTTACCATTAACCAAAATAAATGCGGCTTCAGTTTCGTGATAATCTTCGTCCGTAGAATCAATATACCTCAAATTAAGTATCGCTTTATAATCAACCTTAAATTTTGCAAGTAGATAAGTCTTTTCAAGAACTTCTCTTTCACCCATATATCGTTCCTTCTCTTTAATATAAGTTTCATTCAAAAACAAAAATCGTGCATTAACATAATTTTCTAATTCTTCTCTTGTAGCATTACTTTTATTAAGTATATTATTTAATAGACTTGTAGCTTCAGTAAACATTCGGAATTTGTAAGCATTTACATTTTTATCTGGAAGGTTCTGAGTACTTTTAATAAAATTCCATTCAACATTATTAAAATCAGAAGAATGAGTATTGATTGAACCTGTTTCATCTACATTAAGTGAACGAAAAGGTTTATCCGTATCTATAACGAAACCTTCTCTTAAATTTTTCCTTTTTTCATCAAATGAATAATCAGACGTCTCCACTGCCGTTTGTTCTGAGTGTTCCCATTCCGGATTAAGCGCAGCTTGCAGTCTTTCATTATCTTCAGACCAATTTTTTATTTCATCTGCTACACTTGGCGAATAAAAACTACTGCCCCTATTAGGACCGAGGAAGACGAAATTACCACCGCCGAAACCAGAACAAGGAGTCACCGTGAAATTAAATTTAACTCCATATCTACTAGCATATTGAGATGCTAAAGACTTCGCCTCATTTAAACTATTAACAGTTATATTTCTTGCTGCCTCACACTCATTCTTTGTATTAAAACTTATCGGAATTCCAGATATAGCATTTTGAATTATCCCATTCGTCATCATTACCAACTCTTCACACTCCCTATTACCATGACAATTGTAATTAAATGACATTGAAACATAAAATTTATATTGTGCATCAACATTTTGAGAAATTATGAAAACACATAATAAAAAGAATAACCGTATAAAAAACTTACCATTCATAATTAACATTATTATTAAGTTTATATCAAAATGACATTTAATCCCATTTGTAAAATTTAATACAGTTAGAATCCGAATTAGATCTCACAACAACATTCTTAATTACTTCTGTTTTTCCATTTCTTATTATTTTACAACTGTATAAACGAGAATTAAAATAACTCCACCAATACGGGTTACTAAAATCATGTGCGATTTTATCAGTAAAAGGTATCCATTTCCCTTTTTTCCCCCATTTGAATTTTACAATTTTATCTCCAACTTTTAAACTATTATTAGGATCATCAAATAACACTTCTGTCACAATAGAATTTGAAAATTTGTAATTTGGTAACCAACATTCTACAACTTTTTCTTTTTTATCATACCACATATCACATAATATTGACCAAGTTGAATAAGTCAGATATTCATCAACAATATTAAATTGAGGATTAATAGCATGTCTTCTAAATGTTATCTGCCAAACAATTGGTGGTGCTACTTGATTCTTATCATTAATTTTTTTTGCGTCAAGCATAGCTAACTCTAAAAAAATATTAGTATTATTTGTTGTTTGCGTATATCCTCCTTCATGGATAGTGTAATTATCCTGTTCTGTTACATACTCCTCTTTTTCCGTTATCCAATTATATCTTTTCCTTGTTGTACTACCTTTATTTACAGTGCGACTTGTCGGAGGTATATAAGTCGACTGTATTGACTCATCTGCATTCTTTGATATTGTCAATAAAATGTCAGGATGTTCCGTATCTCTTTTCAATCCTGAAAGGAAACTATAATCAACCGCTCTTTGTAATATCTTTTTATCAATTAGAGGATCATTACCTGTTATCAAAAAATCATAAGATGATACAAAGTACCAATCAAAATCAGGATCAATAACCTCAGTACAATACAAATTGTACTTTTTAAAATCTGTATCTCTATTCTTAATCTTATTTTCTATATAATTTACATCCTTGTCATAACTATAATTTGTACGTGAAGATATTTCTTCTGGTGTTATATTATATCGTAAAAACAGTTCTGGATATGGCGCCTTTTTTATTACTGTATTATAAAATGTATGATTACTATTTGTTGATAACACAAGCCGTATTTCATCTTTATTATCTATAATATTATAAAATTCATTTTCAGTCATACCTTTTGCAGATTTGTCATTTACCTTATAGACTAAAAGTCCAAAATCAACTATGCCATAATAATCATATCCATATGTTTTCACTTTACGTTCAATCGGGTCATAATATCTTTTTGCATCAACAATTGTCAAATAATCTTTTCCCCAATTAGGAAGTCTTTTCACTTCTATTAGATGATTCTGAGAAAACAAATTTAATGGGAATAAAATACAGAAAAATATCAACACAAACTTTAATAAAGATAAGCGTGTCCTTAATAGTCCACACATTATTTGACTAGGATTTAATGCCAAAGACGTAGCTATAAATTGTCGTATGTATATTGAATATGTTTTCATATTATAAAATTTAAACTATTAATTTATGTATAACAGATATTATCAAACTTAATATTCAGAGAGTAAAGTAAATCTAAGCATTAATTCTTTCGTATTTAGGTTTACAATTTTAAATCACTTTTTTCTATATTCCATATCAGCAACAATATCTACACCTTCCACACTGATTACTTCATGAAGAACTAATGTTGATGAAGTCAAAGACTTTATTGTAATAGTGAAGCCATCAAATACATCCATTCCTTCCAATAAAAGTTTATCATTTTCCAATGAAAAATCTACACCATTAACCTTATATCCTCTAAACTCCAAAGTTTCATCCCATATTTGAAAATCAGAACCTATCATAGATTTAATTTCTTCAAGAGAAGCTTTGTCCATTTTAATGGTTATTCCCATTATAGTTTCAGTTCCACTATAAAATTCCCATTCTCCTTGAAGTTGTGATATAATTTCATCTTTATTTAAATTATAATTTTCTTCATCATCATTTCCACATGAAGTAAGACTATAACTTAATAAAAAAAATAAAGATAAAGCCAACCATGAAAATACCTTTTTATTCATAACACTCAAATTTTAGGTGCCTATTTTACTCCCCAAATTCAGCGTTATAATAAAATAAAAAGACGTGGGAGTTTCTACTTCTCGCTTATCCCACGGTCAGGCTCTCGCATTGCCTCTCTCTTAGGATAAGCAACGCAGTCAGCCCACGCCCAGATGATATTACACATATGGAAAGGACTTCAGATAAATCCCTTCCTTTTATAATACACCCTACGTGGACGCTTCCGTCGCCTTACCTTCGAAGAGAGTCCAAATTTGCGAGATTTGACCGTCGAAGATAACGTTCGTAAACGTCCTTTACCAGTAAATAACCCACAGCCCTCCAAAAAGGGCCAACTGAGTCAGTTGCAAATATAATTGTTTTTTTTATTATATCAAAGTATTTATAATGTTTTCCTTCTATTTTGGATTATTTCTTACATAGAATAAATATCATTTTAATAATTATTTCTTACATTAAATTATAGCTTTTACAGTATAAACATTAAAATCACAATATATAATCCAAACGTAAAACCATTATATTGCATATCTACAAAAGACAGGATAGTGCTTTACGAGCATTTGTAATAAGTTAATTAGCAATAACATTATTACCTATTAACGTGAGTTCAACAAATCGAATTCAAAACAAAGTCGGTTGGATGTCAATCATCCTTGTAACATTGATACACGAATTCTTTGAAAAAAGTATGTTGCTATTACACTTAATAGATTGAAAATAAAATTATCAAAGATACCATATCTTAAACATAAGGTCGCTGTTCACAGAGCTAAAGAAAGTAATATTCAACTTTTGCAATGTTCTTAATTTCGTCATTGACCGTTTCTATAATAACTCGTTTTATGAGAATAATTATGTTTGAGAGTGATTACTGAATTTACAATTCATCGAACTCACGTTGCATTATAATTTACTCTAACACGAAAACGCCATAATACTACATTCCCAACATTTTCCTCTAAAAGCTTGCAACACCGGCAGTATAGTACAATCTAAAATTTTACGACTATCTTGCCTGACCGTTTCCACAATCATAAACATACGGTGTGACAGTCTGTTTATGACATAAGAAAATGAGGAAAAACATAACAAAAGTGAATTTTTGATTAATATTTATTAACTTTCACTTTTCTGAATTTATTCTATTATTTCATATATTTGTGTTTCAATTTAATACACATAAACACAAAATAATAACTACTTGACATATTTTTACCTCACAATTATAAACATTTAAAACATCTCGTATGAAGAAATTATTATTCATTCTCATTGCTCTCATAGGATGTTTTGTCACGCTCGAGGCGCAAGTGCCCTACCAACGCGCCACCGGTACGCAGACAAAGAACCTGAGACAACTGAACCGTGAACAACACTTTGCGAAGAGCAAAAAGTCAGAAAAAAGCCGTGCCGGCGCCAAGTATGCGGGCGAAGTTCCCGACAATGCCATCGAGGTGCCGTTCTCACACGACCTTGGGAAAAACAGCGATGCGGTTGACATTGTGAAACAATACACTTTCATAGATGCCAACAATGACGAAAGAAGCTGGCAGATAGCAAAAGTAAATAACTACAGCGCATGTATGGCGCCAAAGGCTGAAGGTGTAGAAGCAAGCGACGACTGGATGATATCTGTGCCTGTGCACATGACTCCGGGCGACTATGTCGTGGCTTTCGACCTCGGATATATGGGCAGCGGAGCGACCGGCGTGAATGTGGAAGTGAAGCTGGGAACGGCTCCGACGGTGGAAGGAATGACCAAGGAAATCGTAGCTCCTACTTTTTTTACTACAAAAGACCAGACAACTTATGAATACAACTGCAATATAACGGAAGAAGGATATTATTATATAGGTGTGCACAATCTCACCACAAAAGAGATGAACGGCACCGTGAAGCTCTTCAATCTGAGCGTGAGAAGCGGCAGCGTTGAGCCTGTCATTCCGGTGGATCCGCCCGCAGCAGGCGAACTGACATGGGTGCTCGCTCCAAAAGGTGAGCTGAAGGCCGACCTTACCTATACCGCTCCTACAAAGACAAAATCGGGAGCCGACCTCACGGAGATAACCAAGGTGGAGATAACATCGCGCTGGGGCGTTGACAAATTCACCTATGAGAACGTGAAACCGGGTGAGGTGATTGAGATAAAAGACGTGGAAATGTATGCCGGATACAACAACCGCTTCACCGCAGTGGCATACGTCGGAGAGACAGCCGGCGAGGAACTGGAATACACCGACATATACTGCGGACCGGACGCGCCGCTTGCTCCGCAGAACGTGAAGCTCGTGGTGAGCGACGATTTCAAGTCGGCTGTGCTCTCATGGGATCCTGTTGGCGAGACAGGTATGAATGGCGGATATGTGGATCCTACACAAGTGACATACTACATATTCGATGCCTTCGGCTCATACTACGATCCTGCCATAGCAACCACCACCGAGACATCCATCAAAATAGACTATCCGGACCTCAAGGGTCAGGACTTCGTGGCTTATCAGGTGACTGCCGGATATGAAGACAACTACTCCGACTATACCAACTCTTCGATTGTCACAATTGGCGAACCCGACAAAGCGCCTTACGGCGAATCGTTCGCTAACGGCATATACGACAATGTATGGCTCGTAGATCCTCAGTCTGACTACAGCAACCAGATGATGGGAACTGTTGACGATGATTATTTCGCGTCGCTCATCGACCCCACCGACCCTGAAGCACCCGCTCCGCTCACATCGCAGGACGGCGACAACGGATTCTTCTACTGGCTGCCTTACGAGAAGGATGTGATGTACGGAATGATATCAACACGCGTCGATATATCAGCCACAGCCAACCCTGCACTCGAGTTCTGGTATCAGGGACAGGGCAGCGCCATCGACGTGCTTGTGTCAAAAGACAACGATCCTCTTGAGGTTGTGAAGACCATCGACCTGAAAGAGACGCCTACCACAGACGGATGGACTCTGGCTTCTGTGCCGCTCAACGCTTACAAGGACTCCAAGGCCATTCAGTTTGAGCTGCGTCTGCGCGCCATACACAACGACGACAACAACACATGGAGCGTGCCAATAGACAACATACGCATACGCGACGTTGTTGACAAAGATCTGCGCCTCGTTTCAATGGATGCTCCTGAAAGCGTGAAAGTAGGCGAGAAGATGACTCTGAAGGCACGCATAGAGAACATAGGCAACGACATAACGGCAGGAACAGTGGAATGGACTGTGAACGGCAAGAAGGTGGGAACATCCGAAATACCGGCTATGAATACCAACGCTTTTGCCGACGTAGAATTTGAGTATGACGTACCTATAAACTCTTCGGAGTCGCTCCAGGTGAAAGCCGCAACCGTACTCGAAGGCGACGGATGCGAAACCAACAACGCAGCGGAAAAGACAGTCAGCGTGAAGCTGAACGACTATCCAACAGTGACCGACCTCACATACGCTCTGTCTGAATCAGGTTCTACCGTAAACCTCTCATGGTCGGTACCGTCGCTCGATGGACTCACCGACGCAAAGACCGTGAACGAGGACTTCGAGAACCCCGACTACACACCTATGTCTATCACGGGAGCAGGCAAATGGACCGTTTACGACGGCGACAAACTTGACACATACAACATATTCCGCGAGACAAACAACCCGTATCAGACACAGCCTATGGCATTCCAGCTGTTCAACCGCACCGTAGCCGGAGTACCTGACATATACTGGGCCGACGCTCAACCGCACAGCGGAGAGACATTTATGATGGCTCCGAGCTGCTCATACGATTACAACGACAACTGGCTCATCTCTCCTGAACTCTCCGGCAACGCACAGACAGTGTCGTTCTGGGCAAAGAGCTGCATGATATCATGGGGTGAGACATTCGAAGTGCTTTACTCTACCACAGGCAACAACCCTGAAGACTTCACACAGACTGTCGATGTGGAGAACTTCCCGGCAGACGGAATCATACCTGAAACATGGACCGAATATAAGGTCGCTCTACCCGAAGGCGCAAAGCATTTCGCTATACGTCACAGAACATACGACACACTCGCGCTGCTGATAGACGACGTAACATTCGAAAGCGCGCCCGATGTTCCTGAAGACATAGCACTCGTCGGCTACCACGTATTCCGCGACGGCGTGCAACTGACCGGCGAACCTGTCATCGAGACAACCTACAGCGACACTCCTCTGGCAGGAAGCAACGCAACCGACGGACAGGAATTCACATACACCGTCGTACCGGTTTACAACTACGGTCCGGCTCCTGTGAGCAACGCCGTGACAGTATCTGTAAGTACCGGCATAAGCAACATAGACAGCGACGAAAGCGCAGCCAAGAGCACATACTACAACATCAACGGTATGAGAGTGAACGAAAGCGACCTCACTCCAGGCATATACGTGAAAGTGACAAACGGACAATCTAAGAAGATCGTTGTGAAATAACATAATGACATCACAATAATTGTCCTACCGGATATGTTTAAGCGGGATATTGTCTTAAAGACAGTGTCCCGCTTATTCTATGACCTCATTAACAAATAATATCTCACATCATCATCCGTTCCAACTTAATCTTCCACTTCTCCCAATCCGGCATTTCCTGAGTCAATAACTCATAAAAAGCCTTAGTATGATTGTGATAAACAAGATGGCAAAGCTCATGCATAATAACATATTCAATACAAATACGTGGCGCACAAATAAGACGCGGATTCAAAAGAATCAATCCTGATGCGGTACAACTGCCCCAACGAGTCTCCATTTCCTTCAATTTGATGCCAGACGGTTTGACATTATGCCTACTGAAACGCGATATCAAAGGCATTGCATACTCTTTTAATTTAATTTCAGCGCGTTTTCTATACCAAGTCATAAGCAACAGACGTGCATCCTTGCGATGCCTGCATTCTATTTCCAATATATTTCCTTTGTAATGTACCTCATTCCGTTCGCTGGACACAACACGCAACATATATTGCCGTCCTAAATACAAGTGAGATTCTCCGCTTACATATTTTCGTTCCGGAGTATGTATGCCAAGAGCAGAAAAATAGCGTTGTTGTCTGTAAATCCACGGTGCACGACGATGGATATGTTTCTTGATTTGTTCCAACGATGCTTCCGTAGGAGCCTTCACCTCTACACTACCATCAGGATGGACACAAATTCCAAGGGTCTTTCTAGCTTTATATTCAATAGCATAATCTATGATTATGGAACCAAATTCAACACTGTCTTTTATCTGATCCATAATTTCGCCACATCAACACAACCGTCAATAATCGTATCCATATCATCGAAAGAAAAAGCAAGTTCATACTTTCTTTTCACCTCATCTATCAGATAATCCTCCAACTCTATTTTCATACGGCCAATAATATCCGACTTCAACTGCCAATCTACCAATACACAGCCATCTACTATCAATTTACGGTTAATGATTGTGTCAAAAGTCCGAGCCGTATCCAAAGCCAACCGCTTCAAATCAATTTGCACATCATCACCGAATGCACGCTGATAAGTTTCAAGCGCCAGACCATAATAAGCTTTTGCCGCATTATTCTGCTGTAATTCTTTCGGAAGTTCATTGTCTGTATGAGTCAATATATCATCCTTATATTTCAACACTCGTTTCAGATATTCCTGTTCATCTATTCTACCTTGCTCATAAGCAGCTATGGTATCCTTCAGCAACTGAGAGAATTTCTTGTAAAATACTGGATCAGCATCCATGTTCTCAGTGATGAACTTGCTTGTACGCGATGCGATGGTATCAGCCTTGGCAGCTGTTCCAGTAATCTTTTCAACCTCCTTCTCAAAAGCTTCCGTATCAAAAATATTCACCAACTCAGTAACAGTCTTCACCGCACCACTTTCAACATGACGGTTTATAAGTTTCTGAATCTGACTTTCATATTGTCTGTAATCTATCTTGTCTGAGAAACGCAGCTGAACGGCAGAACGCAGTTTCACAAACATATTAAGGTCATCTTTATAACGCTTGATTTCCATTTCTGAAGTGTTCTCATGAAACTCTCTGGTTGAAAGCGCAATTTTTAGACATGAGGCATATGCCGTCAGCCGTTCATAAAATTCCTGCCTGCGGTCCTCCATGCGCAACGATTGTGCGTATGCTTCCAAGTCGCGTTTATTAGCAACTTCCTTGAACAAGTCCCAAAGATCAGAATACTTTTGCGGTAACTTTTCTATTTCAGTGCTGACCGACGGCATCACATTCTGAAACTCCTGACGCTCCTCTTCGTCATAATCGGAATATAGTTCCAAAGCATTGTCCAATTCCTTCAGAACACCGTAATAATCAATTATATAGCCAAACTCTTTGTCATCACACACTCTGTTTACACGTGCGACGGCTTGGAGCAACGTGTGTCCATTAAGTTTCCGGTCAATATACATTACTACAACCTTTGGTTCATCAAATCCTGTCAGAAGTTTATCTACCACAATCAGAATTTCCGGCTGCTCCTGCTTTTTGAAGCGTGAAATAATATTATCCTGATATTTTTTTGGTGAGCCATGTTCATCCATCATCTTTTTCCAGTAGTCTTTCACATCCTCAGACGTATTTCCGTATGGAGTCTCCTCTCCCTCACGTGTATCTGGTGGTGTTATCAGCACCTCTGACGAAACCATACCTATCTCATCCAGATATTTTTTATACATCACAGCGATGCACTTACGTGGTGTCACGAGCATAGCCTTAAACTTTGTTCCCTGCCAGTTGTCTCTGAAATGCTCAGACACATTCCATGCTATCGAATAAACGCGCTGTTCTGTCTGATTTACAAAATCCGTACGCGAATATTTCTTTTTAAGATCAGCCGTCTGATATTCGTTCAGATCTTCGCACACTTTTGTAAAGAAATCGTCAATAGCTCCCTCATGCACCGTCTGAGGCACTATACGTCCTTCATAAAGCAACGGAACAACTGCACCGTCTTCCACAGCCTGACGCACAGTATATACGGGACGGATTATACCACCGAATGTTCTCGCCGTATTCTTCTCTTTCTTCATAAGTGGAGTGCCGGTAAAAGCTATCTTACAGGCATTTGGCAACACCTTGTCCATCTTTATCGCCATTTCTTTATATTGGCTGCGGTGAGCTTCGTCTATCAGGATGAATATATTTGGATTGGTAAGCGGACGTTTCATCCGCTTTACAGCTGTTTCAAATTTGTTGATGATTGTCGTTATCACAGCATCGGTTTCGTTCTCCAGCAAATCCACCAAGACAGCCCCTGTAGTGGCGTTCACGACATCGCGTCCGCATTTTCTGAAAGTCTTTGTAATCTGACTGTCAAGGTCGGTGCGATCGGTCACCATCACTATTCTAGGGTTTTGTATCTGCTTTTCCTGCACAATGGCTTGTGCCAACATCACCATCGTAAGCGATTTTCCGCTGCCCTGTGTGTGCCACACAACACCACCATGCCGTTTACCATTATCAATAGGTTTCACACGCGTTATAATTTCTTTCACCGTAAAGAACTGTTGATAACGCGCCAGCTTCTTTATACCGTCATCATATATCGTGAAGTTGTGTATGAGTTCAAGCAGTCGTTCCGGCCGGCACATGCTGTACAGATATCTGTCTTGCTCTGTCGGTAGTATTTTTTCCTGCTCCATAGCGTCGAAATAGGTACGAACGTAATGAAAACGTCCACTGAACAGACGTTCTTTCTTCGAATCTTCTAAGGGTCTGTTCACCAGCTCATGCAGATGCGTAGCATATCTTTCTTCTTCATCTTTCGAAAGAAACATCTCTTTCCACTTACTCCAGAACTTTGCAGGAGTTCCCGTTGTGGCATATGCCCCATAACTGTTGCCTATACATAAAAGTAACCCACTGTAAACATAAAGTCCGCGTATGCCGTCATCCTTCTGATTGCGCAGATGTTGCGATATTGCCTGGTCGCACGCTCCTTTTATGTCGGGACGCTTACATTCTATCACCACTAGTGGAATACCATTGACAAACAGCACAATGTCAGGCCGGTAGGTATCAGTGCTTCCGGTGCGCATCACAGCAAATTCCTCTGTCACATGAAATACATTTCGCTCAGGATGTTCCCAGTCAATATATCTCATAGTGTAACTTTTCTTGTCGCCATCAATGCTCTGTTCAAACGTCTTACCCAACGTCAGCATGTTATATACAGCCTCGTTACCACTCAGATATCCTTCAGCCATCGTTATGTTGCGCATCGCAAGCACACCGTTATCTATGTTCTGTTCAGAAAACAGCTCCTCCTTGTTTCTGTTCACACGTATCGAGTTGATGCGTCTCAACTGGCTGCGCAACACGTCTTCCAGCAACACGTTCGATAGCTTACCACCACGCATTATCAACGCCTCGTCGGGAGTAAGGTATTCATAACCAAGCTTCTGCAACATCTGCAAAGCGGGTATCTGGCTTATATGATCTTCTTTGAATGAAATATTCATAGTTAATATTATTTTGGTATTTCTAAAGATAAGACGTTTTTTCTATCTAAAAGCCACTCTTTTATTGGTTGAATATAATTATTCCATTCATCACTATCCTTTATTTCGTAAATCAAATCTTCTCCAGCTACTTTTTTATCTATCCCTAATTGGGCTGCTATATTTTCAACATAATCATGATTATCTTGTAATACTCCTAAATTTAATACTATATCATGAATTTCCGATTCTCTATTCAAAAATTTCACTGTGTCTATTATAAAACGGTCTGGAGACTTATGTTGAGAACTATTATATTCCCTAATCATGGACAATGCCTGCTCACGAATATTCTTTTCATATTGTGTATTTCCTGAAAATCTTTTTTCTAAAATTGACATTTTTTCTTCCTTTGAAACATATTTATCTCCATCTAATACTATCAATATGTTTTCTATGTCTTTATTCTCAACTGCCTTGACAGCAGCAACTGTAAACCCATTTTGAATGTCTCCAAAAGTATTAATTTCACAATATCTTTGAATTCTAAGATCTCTTGCAATTGTCTCGATTATAGATTTTGAAAGTTGATCTTCTACGAAAATTTTAATTATTTTATTTGTTTCTCCTGTAATAACATCCATACAAACATTATTTACACCTTCAAAACAGAAAGTTTTATTATTAGTATGATACAAATGTCTTATATTGATATCTGTTCTTTGTGTAATGTTTTCTCTATGTGTGGTAAATATAATCTGTATATTTTTTTTATTTGACTGTTCTATTAAAACATCAAGTAACCTATTTAATGCTTGAGTATGCAATGTTATGTCTAATTCATCTATTAAAATAAGAGAATATTTCGGAGCAGAAAATACATTCTCTAATATAGTTAATAATCGTTGTTCTCCTGCCCCCATTGCAATAGAAGGATAATAAAGTTCATCTCTTTTTACAATTTTGTATTCTTTTTTGTCAAGAGATCCATTATAGCAATTTTGATACTGACCTCCTAAAATGTAACTTATCTTATCAACAATTGTTTGTAAAATTTGATTTTCTCCTTTATTCGCAATATTTATTTTACTTCTTTCTTTAAGTTTTTCAATATCTGGCACACAACTATCAATGCCTATATAAAATACATCTCGCTTTGGGCGATTTATATATCTAGACCATCTATCCTTATTTTTTTTATAAAGCTTTATATTTTTTCTTTTTATACCTTTATCTTCAAAAGAATATTCTATAAAAAATTTAGATCCATCCCAAATATTAAAATTATTAGGGAGAAAAAAATCACTAAACTTATAGTCTTGGCCTGTATTTAATGGCTGATAACAACAGGCTAATGCATGTAGTATTGTAGATTTTCCACAACCATTAATACCTAATATAGCTGTTAGATTATGTCCTTCAAAAGAACATTTTACATTTTCTAGTTGTTTAAGTTTTATAATTTTTATATATTTAATAAATTGATGTGAAATACTCATAATATTAAAATTTTACACGTTTTTTACCAGTAAGTAGTTGTTGCATGATACCATATTTTTGATGATATAAATCCTTGAGTTTTCTATTATCGAGGTCTATTTCATTATTAATTGAATTCAATATCTTCACAATCTCGTTTTGCTCATCAATGGAAGGTAATTTTATTTTAAGTTTCATAACTTTCTTTTTTGAGATATTGAACCGAGTTGAACCTTGTGCCAATTTTATCATATAATGTCTGAAATTTTCTGTTCTAAAAAAGTATGCAGCAAAGAAAGGATTCAACGTTAAGAAATTTTTTAATCTGTATCCAAAACAAAAACTATTTAAATATGTATTATCTAACTGTTCCAAAAGAACAGAAGCCATTCCTACTTCATCAGGTGTTTCGGAAGATGTTGTAAAAAATATATCTCCGTATTTAACTGTATTTTGCAGTTCTTCAGAATCTATATGAACATATCCTAAGTTTTTTGTGTCTATTTTTTCATTTGAAAAAACATTGATGTATGGAATAAATCTTGTGTTACCTTGTTCAAAATCATTTTTATTCTTTCCTGAAAGTCCATTGTAAGTATTTCCAATTTCTCCCAACTTTATATTCTTCCATTCACCACTAAATCCAGGAAGGCGTTTCTTTCCAGTTAGTAGTTGTTGCATTAGTCCTTTTTTTCGCAATTCAAGTTTTTCTATGAGTTGCGATTGTTTTTCAATGGCTTTATCCCATGTGCTTAAAACTTCTGCTATCTTTTGTTGTTCGGAAAGTGGCGGAACAATAACTTTAAATTTTTCAAAGTCTTTTTTTGAAACTTCAAGAAAAGTACTGCCTACTCCTAATTTTACAAAACGATGCTTATTTAATGTAATACAATAAAATAACCAATCAACATTAATACTTTTAATAGGTTTAATATTTTTAAAACCTTGATTTGTTGATATTTCCTTTACATTTATGGCAGCATTTCCTATCGTTGCACGTGTACAAACAATAATACAACCTGGTGGTAATAATGTTGCAGAACTATTTTTTAAACCACATTGAGTTATTTTTTGATTTGTGTTTACAATAAATCTTGTTTTAAGTTTGGTAATATCAGAAGGTGTACACCATAAAATATTACCACCCCAATAACTTGGTTCCTTTGTATTTGGGGTTCCACCAGAATATATTTCACCCATTTTTTTTAGTGGTAGTATTTTCCACTCATTAGGAATTATTCCTAATGGTGTTACTTTTCCTTGTATATTATTGGTCATTATTTTCATTTCTAGAAACTGTATTATCATTTTTATCCGCAATGACTTTTAGTGTATTACCAACGGTGTGTGCAATATCTAATGCGTTGTCAATATCTTTTTGGTCATTTTGATTATTAGTTGACTTTATAATGTTCCCAATAAAGTCAACTAATTTATTATAATAATCGAACTTATTATTCACTTTTATATCAAAATTAAATAGTTTTATTGCTCTCCAAGAAAGCCATTTAAATAATTACCTATTATGTTTACAATATCCGATTCATCCTGTTCTGATAAGGATTCAAGATAAGAAAATTCTTTACTATATAGGCTTTGGTCACTGATATATCCGGTTGTCCATGAAACATCTATCTTATAAACAAACTGTTGGATAACCAGACTGACTGCAATTATTCTTGTAGTAGTTGTAACATTAGTGGGCTTGGTTATCACCATTGTTGACATATATGTATTACTGCTTTTGTCAAATATGTACTGCGCTACACCTGGATTCCATATAAAAGAAGAGAATATGGAATAAAACTCTGAAAGCTCGGAATCGATGCGATTAAGTAAAGGTTGATAAACATTATTAATCACATTATTCAAAAGCTCCTCTGTCAAAGAAGGTTTATTTAGTTTGTCGCGATATTTCAGCTTAAGATTCTTTTTCCAATCATCAGCTTCATCTATATTTTCTCCCTTAGCGGCTTTTATATTTATTAGCAACGCACGTTCCAGACATTTTGACATATATGTAATAAACGGAGCTATCTGTTCGGCTTCGGCATGGGCACCGACAGACGGAATTGGGCCTATGGCAACGTCACAACGGTTTAATGCTGTAAGATAGTTTGACTTATCCTTACTCTTGACAACAATCATCGGATAGCCGTGACGTATGAGAATATAATTAACCAAAAGACGGGAGATGCGTCCATTGCCATCCTCAAACGGATGGATGCGTATGTAGCGATAGTGAAACACCGATGCAAGTTCTATCGGAGACATACCGTTACTTTGTTCTGCATCGTTATACCAACTTACGAGGTCGTTCATAAGAGCCGGAGTTTCTTCGGGTGATGCATACTCAAAGCGTTCCCCTGTCTGTGTAATAACCGAATTTGGGCGTGTCTTATAAATGCCTGCATGTATTTCATAAGATGTAGTTGTACCATCAGGCAATTTGTGGTACATTGTATAATCCTCACGCAGCAATGTATGATGAAGCTGACGTATGAATGTTTCGGTCAGCGGTTTATCCTTGTCACCGGCTTCTTCCTGTATCATCTTGAGACACACGTTGTGCGCCTTCATTTCTTCAAGATCTTTCATATTGGCTTCTTCCACTACCTTACCGAAGAGCAATAACATTTCTGTCTGTCCATATGTCAGAGTATTTCCTTCGATATGGTTAGAATTATAGTTGAATTCCAGCATGAACTTGCGGTCCAATCTATTTTTAAATTCCTGTTTTAACGGCTGCAAAGCCTTTAATTCATTATATAGTTGTTCAAGATATGTCATAATTATAATTGCAAATTTTGTCTGTAAATATTATGATTTTTATAGTCATCATCCCACGTATATTCCATCTTTATAATATCTGGCGCTGATTCTGATATCATAAATTGTACCTCAAAACATTCACCAGGATTCAATAGTTCAAAAGGAATGCTTGCCGTTCTTGTCAGGATAATTCCTTTATAATCCCGAATGTCTGTTATACAAATATTACGAGCTGGAGCTAAACCTTCATTAGAAATTATAAGTTTCCTAATTCCTCTATGTTCTTTTATTATATTACCAGATATTTTTGCACATTTCTTCTTTAACTTTTCTTCCTCAATATTTTGTATTTGATATTGATTCAATATTAAGTTTTGCTTTTTTATCTTTTTGTCATATACAATAAAAGTTATTAAAGATAAGAGCAATGAACATATTGAAATAATCAAACTTACTAATTCCATAATCTATAAATTTAATATCCAAGTTCCTTTAAATAACCTTTCATCTTTATCCGCACCTCAGCCAACTCAGCTTCGAGTGCGTCAATCTCTTTCTGCACGGCAGGAATATCCACTTCGGCTTCTTCCTCAAATGTGTCAACATAGCGTGGAATATTGAGGTTGTAGTCGTTCTCCTGTATGTCGGCAGGTGTCGCTACGAAAGCATATTTGTCTTCCACTACTCCAGGCTCGAGCTGTCCTGAAGTAAATCGACGATAAACAGATACTATGTGGTCAATGTCCTCAGGGCGCAGCTTGTTCTGATTCTTTCCATTTTCGTACTCACGGCTGGCATCTATAAACAATACGTTTTCTGTCTGTTTTCCCTTATTGAAAATGGCAATGGCGGCCGGTATACCTGTTCCAAAGAACAGATTGGCAGGAAGGCCTATTACAGCTTCCAACAGGTTCTCGTCTATTACATGCTTACGTATTTTTCCTTCGCTTGCTCCACGGAACAAAACTCCATGAGGTATGACAACACCCACCTTGCCACTACCTTTCTGAGCCACTTCTATCATATGTGATATGAATGCCCAGTCGCCTTTACTCTTTGGAGGTATGCCGCGCCAAAAACGGTTGTACTGATCACTTGCCGCCTCTTCTGCTCCCCATTTGTCCAACGAGAAAGGAGGATTTGCCACTACTGTGTCAAACTTAATCAATCGGTCGTGTTCTTTCAGTTTAGGATTGCGCAAAGTGTCGCCCCATCTTATCACAGCATTGTCGAAACCATGCAGAAACATATTCATCATAGCCAGCGCCCACGTGCTGCCATTCACTTCCTGTCCGTAAAGAGAGAAATTATTGTTGCCAACTTCTTTTCCGGCCTTTATAAGCAAAGATCCTGAACCACATGTTGGGTCACAGATACGCGCCCCTGGTTTGCTTTTGGTGAGCTTAGCCAACAAGGTGGAAACTTCAGACGGTGTAAAAAACTCGCCAGCTTTTTTTCCTGATTCACTGGCAAATGTAGAAACAAGATACATATAAGAATCTCCTATTATATCATTGTTCTCCAAATGTGACTCGTCCAATTCCAATTCGCTGAAATCTACCAATAAATTCTTCAGTCGGGCATTCTTTTCCTTTGGCTCTCCCAGGTTTGCTGAGTTGAAACTTATATTACGGAAAATACTGCTGCCGTCCTCACTGCTCATTTTCTCACGATTGGCATCCTCAATATCTGCCAGCGCCATATCTATCAACTCACCTATATTGTCTGCCTTACGATGTTCATACAGATAATCGAACGAACTCGTCTCGGGAACGACAAAGCGTTCATGACGCATAGAACGTGTAGCACGTTCCTTGTCGCCATCGTATCGATTCATATATTCTGAATATTTAGATTTATATACATCGCTTACATATTTCAGAAAAAGCATTGTCAGAATATAATCTTTATATTGGCTTGGATCTATCACACCGCGGAAAGTGTCACAGGCTTTCCATACCACTCTGTTGATTTGTGACTGATCTGTTTTTTGTTGAGTTTCCATATATTTTTTTATTTTATTTTATTCATTAATAATTGTTGTATAATTGTTTTTTTCTTTTCTATTATTTTTTGCTGCAACTCCGTTTCTCTTTGAGACAAACACGCTATGTTGACTATTATATTTTGTGTTTTTAATGAAGGAATCGGTATTTCCAGATTTTCTACAGCAGGTTTATGAATAAGTGGAGTCGCACTACCAACCTGATGGGTTTTAAAATATGCTTCCACTGAAGGCTGACGCAAAAACCAGCAAAGATATTCAGGTGTAACAGCCGTCGAATTCAGACGGATTACGAAAAAAGAAGTAGAAGCCACAGCCTTTTCATTTTCCCTGAATACGACACTTAAATAATTCACTCCTTTTGAAGCAAAAAGTATATCTCCTTCCTGCAAAAGATTTTTCTGTATTTTAGGTGTCTGAATTATATGCGAAGCTAATTTCATGACAACCTTATCAGTACAATCCTTTGTCTGTAAATAGACCACTTCTCCTTCAGGAGCTGTTTTCTCATATATCCCGGACAGAATATCTGCTATATCTTTTAAATATATTTTTTTCTTAGTAAACATATTACTTATTTTTATGCGGCAAATATATATATTATTTCTTATATATCAAAACTTTTTGATATTTTTTCTGAGTAATTAAATTACTATTTATATATTTATTAGACAATGTTTATATAAAAAGAATGTATTACACATAATAAAAAAACTATTATATATCATTACTGTCCCGTAAAAGTGGATAAATAGTTCTTTGAAATTATTGAAATATA